>Ga0181520_10001835_pt1 | contig 41817 bp, 33 predicted proteins | sample PEATcosm2014_Bin_29_FD_132451 | JGI IMG/M metagenome (GOLD analysis project Ga0181520, IMG submission 132451) | Peatland microbial communities from MTU Mesocosm Facility, Houghton, MI, USA - PEATcosm2014_Bin02_30_metaG | ecosystem: Environmental > Terrestrial > Soil > Wetlands > Peat | place... | reverse complement strand
GTCATCGCCACCGGCGTCACCGCCGCGTTCAGCCCGCCCAACAGCGCCGACGCCATGGCGTATCACATGCCGCGCGTCGTGTATTGGGCGGAGCAAGGCAGCCTGCGTTTTTTTCCAACGCCATATCTCACGCAGATCATGCTGCAGCCCATGGCGGAATATTGGATGCTCGATGGATACCTGCTTGCTGGTGGCGACTGGTTCGTGAATTTCGGCCAGTGGTTCGCGGCGCTGGCATGCATGATCGGCGTTGCAGCGGTAGCGCGTTCGCTTGGCGCGCGGGCCAGAGGGCAAGCCATCGCCGCTTTGTTCAGCGCCACGCTGCCGGCTGGAATTCTGGCGGCCTCCGGCGCCAAGAACGACTACGTGATGGCGATGTGGGCGGTGGCCGCGGTTTACTTCGCTCTCCGGTTGCGGGAGAACCTTCAAGGGTTGACAGGCGAAAGCGCCTGTCCCACTAAAGGCATGCAGGAAGGTGGGGCAGGCGATTCCGCGCGCCAACCTGCCTCCTCGCGAATGCTCACCGATGCGTTGTTTTTAGGCGCCGCGGTGGGTCTGGCGCTGTTCACCAAGGCGACGGCGTACCTGTTTTTGCCTTGGCCCGTCGCCGCCGTTTTGCTGCCAGTGGTGTGGCGCGAACGCCGCCGGGCCGCACGCCTCGCCATCATAGCGGTGGTTGGCGCGCTGGCGGTGAACCTGGGGCATTACCGGCGCAACTGGGAGTTGAGCGGCTCCGTGCTGGGGTTTGACTCCGCCCAGGGCGATGGACTCTTCCGCTGGCGCAATGAAACCTTCGGGTGGAAGCAGACGGTTTCCAACATGCTGCGCCACGGGGTGGAACAGCTCGGCGGGCGCAGCAGCCGCTGGAACCAGGGCCTCTACGATTTCGTGCTGACGGCGCACCGCAAGATCGGGATCGACATCGACGATCCTTCGGATACCTCGCGTTGGGGCGTGTTCAAGCCTCCCCGCAATGCCAACCATGAAGCCGACGCACCCAACCGCTGGCACCTTTCGCTGTTGGCCGTGGTGGCCTGTGTTCTCGCGTGGCGTGCTCTCCGCGGGCGTGATCGGCGTCGCGCCGCGTACGCGCTGGCGTTGGTGTGCGGCTTCGTGGTGTTTTGCGCCTACCTCAAATGGGCGCCGTTCGTGGCGCGCTATCAGTTGCCGCTGTTCGTACTGGGCGCGCCGCTCGCTTGCGTGGTAGAAGAATTCGGCTGGGTGTGGCTGCGGCCGTTGTGGATTCAACTGGCGATCTGCCTGTTCCTGTTGAGCGGCGCGCGCCTCCCTGCGCTCGAAAACTGGGTGCGCCCGCTACGCGGTCCCCGGAGCGTGTTACGCGTCAGCCGCGACAATCAGTATTTCTCCGACATGGTTCAGTGGAACGACCGCGCAGACTACCTCGCGGCGGTCGACGCGATCGAAGGCTCGTCATGCAGGACCATCGGGATCGACATTCACAATCTGCAACTGGAGTATCCACTACAGGCGCTGCTGCGCGAGGCGCGTCCCGATGCCCAGTTCGTGCACACCGGCGTCGAGAATGTCTCGCGCCGTTACGCGCCCTCGGTTGCCGCCGCTCCATGCGCCATTGCGTGCCTGGATTGCCTGGGCGACGATGCGCGGCTGAATCTGTACGGCGCTTTTCCGACGCGCGTTACAGCGGGCAAATTCGTAGTGATGCTACCGGGGCGAGATCGGTAAGCAGGACAGACCATCGCTTTCTGTGGTCTGTCCTGCCGCATGAAAACTTGACGACAAGAACCGATGTCCCACCTCCGATCAACCGCGCTATCTTGCCGAAAAGCTATAGACCGTAGTCGTGTGGTAGGTGGCGCCGGGTTTCAGCTCGGTGGAGGGGAAAGCCGGATGGTTGGGCGAATCCGGGTAGTGCTGGGTCTCCATGCAGAACGCACCGCGGTGCGCGTACACCTTGCCGCCCTTGCCGTGTAGCGTGCCATCCAGGAAATTGCCGGTGTAAAACTGCATGGCTGGCTCGGTAGTCCAGACCTGCATCACGCGGCCGGTATTCGGCTCGTAGACTTCCGCTGCCTTGGCGAGGCCGGCGCCGGTCTTGTCGAGCACCCAGTTGTGGTCGTAGCCCTTGCCGAACTTGAGCTGCTGGTCGTCGCTGTCGATGCGGGCGCCGATGGCGGTGGACTTGGTGAAATCGAACGGCGTGCCTTTCACGGCCCGCAGTTCGCCGGTGGGAATCAGCGTCGAATCCACCGGCGTGAAGCGGCTGGCGTGGATCGTGACCTCGTGGCCCAGGATGTCGCCCTCGCCGGCTCCCTTCAGGTTGAAGTAGGCGTGGTTGGTGAGGTTGACCACGGTGGGCTTATCCGTGGTCGCGGTGTAATCGATCTTCAGTTCGTTCTTATTCGTCAGCGTGTAAACCACCTTGGTGGTCAGCGTGCCGGGGAAGCCTTCTTCGCCGTCCTTGCTGACGTAGCTGAACTCGACCGCCGGCCCTTCCGCGGAAGCCACTTCGCGCACCTGCCACAACAGCTTGCCGAACCCGAGCGGCCCACCGTGGAGTGTGTTGGGGCCGTCGTTGACGGGCAGGCTGTAGGTTTTGCCCTCCAGCGTGAACTTCGCGCCGCCGATGCGGTTACCGTAGCGGCCGATGAGGGCGCCGAACCAGGCGGTCTGGGCGCGGCATCCGTCCAGCGTTTCCATGCCCAGCACCACGTCGGCGAACGCGCCGTGACGGTCGGGCGCCGTCAGCGATACCAGCGTGCCGCCGTATGCGGTCAGGTGGGCTTCCATGCCGTTGGCATTGGTGAGCAGGTACAAATCCACCGGGGTGCCATCCGGCATCTTTCCGTATGATTGCTTCTTCACGTGGGGTTGTCCTTTCTTGGCCGGCGCCTGGGCAAAACAGGCGCACGCGAGCAGGGCCGCGCACACGGCGGCCATCGGGCGATGTAGCATCATGCCCTCCATAGTAAGCGATTGCACACGCGCCTGTGTCTCCACCCGGTCGTCCCGGTTGTTACGGTCGGCGCCGCCCGCTTGCGCCCGGTGCAGGGCACTCGTAGAATCATAGATTCGCATGAGCCAGCCGCAAACAGTCTTAATCGTGGACGACGATCCGCAGATTCCGCGGCTGGTCGAGAGGATGCTCGGCGGGCGGAAGGTGCACGTGTTGACGGCGCCGCGGCCTTCGGCGGCGCTCGAAATCTGCCAGCGGCAGACGGTCGATCTGCTCATCTCCGATATCGTCATGCCGGAGATGGACGGGATTAAGCTGGCCGAACGGGTGCAGAAACTACATCCCAACGCTCAGATCCTGCTGATCTCGGGAGAGGCAAAGGAAGCGCCGGCTTTGTCGAAATTGCGCCGCGTCCGTTTTCTGCGGAAGCCGTTTTTCCCGGCGCAACTGATCGACTGTTTGCGGGAACTGCTGCCGGAGGCCTAAGGCGGCTCCGTTACCCGTCGATCCTCCATCAATCGTCGGCCGTCACACCCACCAGGCAGCGGCGGGCTGCTGGCGCATGACGAGGCCGTTCAGCAGCTCGGCGGCCTTGGTGAGGCCTTCCTCGGGTGAGAGCAGGCTGTCTTCGTGCTCGATCGAGAGGACATAGTCGTAGCCGAACATGCGCAGGGTGGAGGCGAACTCTTTCCACCAGCCGGCACCGTGACCGTAGCCGCAGGTGCGGAAAATCCAGGCGCGATTGCGCTCGTCTGCGTAGGACTTGGTGTCGAGCACGCCGGTGAGCGGCAGGTTGCGGTCGTAAATCTGCGTGTCCTTGGCGTGAACGTGGAAGATCGCGTCGCCCAGCACGCGGATGGCGGCAATGGGGTCGACGCCCTGCCAGAACATGTGGCTGGGATCGAGATTGCAGCCGATGGCGGGTCCGGCGATGGAGCGCAGCTTGAGCATCGTCTCCGGGCTGTAAACCACGAAGCCGGGGTGCATTTCGATGGCGATCTTGACGCCGTGGTCGGCGGCGAATTGGGCGCGTTTTATCCAATAGGGCGCCACCACTTTCTCCCACTGCCATTTGAGAATCTCCAGGTAGTCGGGAGGCCAGGGGCAGGTGACCCAGTTGGGCCACTTGGCCTTAGATGAGTCGCCCGGGCAGCCGCTGAAATCCACCACCACCGGGACGCCCAGCTTTTCCGCCAAGCGAATGGTCTTGCTGCTGACATCCTGGTCGTGCCGCGCGCGCGCCGTATCGGGGTGCAGCGGGTTGCCGTGGCAGCTCAGCGCGCTGATCGAGAAGCCGTGATCGGCGAGCTTCTGCTTGAATTCACGGAGCTCGCCCGCGCTCGAAAGCATGCTCAGCTTGCAGTGCGGATCGCCGGGGTAATTGCCGGTACCCAGCTCCACGGTATCGATATTCAGACTCTTGAGTTTCTTGAAAACGTCTTCCAGCGATAGTTGCGACAACAGGGGTGTGAATACGCCGACTCTCACGGTATGTCTCCTTACCTTGCGAAAAAACCATCCACAGAATATCACGGGGACAGGTTGTGCGGGTCAGTCCGGCGTTCGGTGGGCGCCCCTGCTCTATTGGAGTTGAGCCCTTCGGCCGATGATCCACTTACGGAAATGCTACTCGTCACACTGATTCTTGCGACGCTGAGCGCGAAGGGCGCGGATCGTGCCCCGCCGGCCGTGATAGCCGCACTGCGCGCAGGTTCAGGCTGCTTCTCGACGGTCGCGGTGACGAACCTCAGCGGGCGCGAACTGGCAGCCGAGATTCAGGCACGGCTGGAGACCGGCGCGCTGGCGCCCTTGGAGTTGGTTGAGCTGGAGAGCGGGGCGCAGGAGAGAGGCGAGCCCCGTGGGGAACCCGCAATGGCCGCAATCGATCGCTCGGCCAGGTCGCCGATCCTGCCGGATCTGGAGGGCTTCACCTTCGCGCCGCATGAGCGCAGGACTTTTCGGCTTGGCGGCCAGCGAGAGATCGAGGACGCCTGGGTGGGCGTGTGGGAGGCTGATCCACCGGGAACGTTACCGGCGTTGGCGGTCGAAGGACTCGTCGAGTGCCTCGCCGGCGATCAACTGCGCACGGTTCCCCGTTCCGCCGCGCTGGCTATGCGGAACCCGTGGTTTGCCGGACCGGTGGCGGATCTCGACGGTGCGGTGATGGCGGTGGTCAACGCTTCGGCCCAAGCGGCCAGCGCGTACCTGTGTTACTCGGCGGGCAACCTGTATTTCGTTCCGGCGGAGATGCCGGATGGGCGTCTGGCGCGATTGTGCTCCTGGTCGGAAGAGGTGGCCCTTCCGCCGTTCGGCAGCCGCCAGTTTCCCATCGAACGCGAAAAAGCCAATGAGTTCGCGCTGCATTCGCGGGGCGAATCCATCGTGCTGCTTTTGCTGCGGCCAGTGGCGGCGGGAGTGCGCGCGTACCGCGTGGATTCGACCATCCGCTTCGGCAGCGAGGTCCCACCGCACCCTCCCGGCCGGTAGCGTGCTAAACCGCATAATATTTGACGACGTGCCGCTGGGCAAAGTGGGGCGCCCCCGTCCGCGCGCGACCCCCTGGTCGCGCCGCTGCGGCGATCTACCGACCTTTGCGCCGCGCGCTGGCAATTTGGCAAGCGTTGGCGCAAGCCGGAAACGTTCTGGCGCCGCCATCCAAGGGATCTCCCGCCATAAAACCGGTCTCTTCTGAATCAGCAGCTTACAAGCTTACACCCGCATTCTCCTTGACAAGCATAGGCAACTAACCTAGGCTTAAGTTAGTGACTGGGCACTTCCGCCCAATCTACAGTTGATCTGAACTAAGTCAGCTCACCTGGGTTCCCTTCTTAGCCTAGCCGTTCCGGGAAGGGCGACCGTGTTCGTCAACTTCTTCTCCACTTACTCGACGAGTGTCATACCTCTGTGCGCTTTGATGGTTTGTCTTGCCGCATGGGTCAGCCTCCGGACAGGCTGGAAAACCCATCCGCTACGGGCCGAACTCCAAAATCCGGGCCGCGAGTCGGCCGAAGATTTCTACTACTGAAGGAAAGCCAGAGCATATGGTATTTCTGACGTCTCAACTGGGCGAATCGTGGCCTCATCGAATCCTCTCTTGGATTTACCCGGCCCGCGAGTGGGCGGTCGAGCAGCCGGTTGACGAACAGGAAGCCGGAGCCGATCTTGTAAGCAAAGCCAGGCCCACCCCACGGAAACCCGTGATTCTTCGGGCAGGAGAAGCCAAATAGTGCCTTTCGAAAACCATGGGAACCGGTCTTTCACCCCGACCTCGGTATACAAGAATGCGCCGGCGGCATCGGGTGTGTACGGACTTTCGAATGCGCGCCAGTGGATCTATGTGGGGGAGACCGCCAACATACAAGCCGAGCTGCGCAAACTTCTCGAATATCCGAACCAGGTTCTGCGGGAGCACGCGGCGTCCGGGTACACATTCGAGCTGAGCCCCGCGGAATACCGCATCGAACGCCAAAACCAGCTCATCTCCGAGCTTGCGCCGGTAGGGAACCGGTTGCATGCGCAAGCCGCGCGGGCCCGGTCCTGATCGGGCGCCGGATGCGTAGCCGTTAGCGGCTGCCGACGCTTTTGGCCAAAGCACCGCTGTCGGAAACCCTTCCGTAAGCCAGCTGCGGTCGCAGGTCTGCTACGATAAAAAACTCTGGCATCGATGCTGCGATTTGAAACCGCCGGCGAGTCCCATGGCGAATGGCTGGTAGCCACGCTCACCGGACTTCCGGCAGGCATCCCTATTTCCCTCGACGCGGTCAATCGCGAGCTTTGGCGCCGCCAGCAGGGCTATGGCCGCGGCGGCCGCATGAAGATCGAGACCGACCGCGCCGAAATTGTGGCCGGCGTGCGCCATTCGCACACCATCGGCTCGCCCGTCGCCATTCTGATTCGCAATCGCGATTGGGAAAACTGGACCAACGCGCTCCCGGTGGAGGATGTCGCGGGCGCCGAAGACCGGCGCAAACTCGTCACCCGTCCGCGTCCGGGCCACGCAGACCTGGCCGGCGCCGTCAAGTATAACTTCCATGACGCGCGCTACATCCTGGAGCGCGCCAGCGCCCGCGAAACCGCCGCCCGCGTCGCGGTGGGCGCCATCGCCAAGGCCCTGCTCGGCGAATTCGGTATCATCGTCCTCAGCCATGTCATCGCCCTCGGCCGTGTGCGTCTCGAACGCGCGGCGGAATTCAGCGAGCTGGTCGAGCTGGGCCGCCGGGACACCGTCCTGCTCGGCTGCGTCGATACCGCCGTCGAGGCGCGCATGAAGGAAGAGGTCGATGAAGCTTACCGCACTGGCGACACGGTTGGCGGCGTGTTTGAGGTGGTGGCCCGCGGCGTCCCGATGGGCCTCGGCTCGCACGTCACCTGGGATTCGCGCCTTGACGGACGCCTCGCCCAGGCCATCGTTTCCATGCAGGCGGTCAAAGGCGTCGAAATCGGATTTGCCGCCGCCGGCGCCGCCAGCTTCGGCTCCAAGGTTCAGGACACCATTCACTATGACCGCGAAGGCCGCGCCTTCACCCGCGGCGCCAACCGCGCCGGCGGCCTGGAAGGCGGCATCACCAACGGCCAGGACGTGGTGGTGCGCGGCCTGCTCAAGCCCATTTCGACCTTGCGCCGGCCGCTGGAATCGGTGGATCTGGCGACCCGCGAGCCCGCCCTTGCCGCTTACGAGCGCTCCGACGTGGCCGTGGTGCCGGCTGCCGGCGTGATCGGCGAGGCCATGGTAGCCCTGGTTCTGGCGCAGGCGTTTCTGGAGAAATTTGGCGGCGACTCGCTCCACGAAACCCGGCGCAATTATCAAGGCTACCTCGAGCAAATGCGAAACTACTAATGGAGATATGGTTTACCCCATAGTCAAATTCGGCGATCCCGTGCTCGAACGCGAAGCGGAAACCGTGACCGAGTTCGATACGCCGGATCTCAATCAATTCCTGGCGGATATGTTCGAGTCGATGTACGCCGCCAAGGGCGTGGGACTGGCCGCGCCGCAGATCGGTTTTTCGCGGAAGATTTCCGTCATCGACGTTTCGAACGGCGAGAGGCCGGAGGACAAGCTCGTCCTCATCAACCCCACCATTGTCAAAGTCGAAGGCAAGCAGGTGGGCGAAGAAGGCTGCCTTAGCGTCCCCGGTTTCCGCGAGCAGGTGCGCCGCGCCAAACGCGCCACAGTCCGCGCGCAGAATGCCAAGGGCGAGCCGTTTGAAATGACGGGCGAGGACCTGCTGGCGCGCGCTTTCCTGCATGAGACCGATCACCTCTACGGCCGGCTTTACATCACCCACATCAGCGCGCTCAAGCGCGATCTTCTCAAGCGCAAGATCCGCAAGATGCAGCGCGCCGGCGAGTGGGACTGAGCCGCCACCATGCGCCTGGCCTTCCTTGGCACCCCCGCGTTCGCCGTGCCCACGCTGGAACGGCTCGTCGGGCGCGGCCACCAGGTGCTCGCGGCCGTCACTCAACCGGACCGCCCCAAAGGACGCGGCCAGGCGCTGGCGCAGCCGCCGGTGAAGGAAGCCGCCCTGCGACTCGGCGTGCCCGTCTATCAGCCGGAACGCGTCAAGCGGCCAGAAGCCGTGGACTATCTGCGCTCGCTCGCACCGGAAGCCATGGTGGTGGTGGGCTACGGCCAGATCATTCCGCAGTCGATCCTCGATATCCCCCCGCTAGGCATCCTCAACGTGCACGCTTCGATGTTGCCGAAATACCGCGGCGCTGGCCCCATCCAGTGGGCCATCGTCAACGGGGAAACCAGCACCGGCGTAACTATCATGCGCATCGATGCCGGCCTGGATACCGGGCCGATGCTGCTCAAAGCGGAAACCGCCATCGGCGCCGATGAGACCGCGATCGACCTGGGCCGACGCCTGTCGGTGATGGGCGCGGACCTGCTGGTTGAGGCGCTCGATGCGCTCGCGGCCGGCCACATCGTTCCGCAGCCGCAGGACAACGCCCAGGCTACTTACGCGCCCATGCTGAAGAAGGAAGACGGCCGCATCGAGTGGAGCCGCTCCGCCCTCCAGATTCACAACCAGGTGCGCGGCGTGCAGCCTTGGCCCGGCGCTCACTCGATCTTTCGCGCCGCCGCGCTGCACGTTTGGCGCACGCGACCAGTCGAAACCGGCACCGGCGGTCCACCAGGCGCTCTGCTTCGCATCAAGCCCCTGCTGGTTGCCTGCGGCGTGGGAGCGCTGGAACTCATCGAGGTGCAGGTGGAGGGCCGCAAGCGGATGCCCGCCGCGGATTTCGCCAATGGGCACCGATTGGTCGAAAATGAAATCTTAGGAGAGGTGCCCGATTGAACCTGCCCTTGGGATATGCTTATTCGGCCGTGTATGCCGGCATACGGCAAGCCGAGCGTGACGATCTGGCGCTGATCGTCACCGGTCTCGACGCCAACGCCGCCGCCGTGTTCACGCGCAACCGCGTGCAGGCGGCGCCGGTCCGGCTGTGCCGCCGCCATCTGGCGTTGTCGAAAGGCCGCGTCGGCGCCATCCTGATGAATGCCGGCAACGCCAACTGCGCCACGCGCACCGGCGACGCCGTGGCGTTGGCCACTGCGCGCGCCACCGGCAAAATTCTGAAGCTGCCCGTGTCCCAGGTGCTCACCGCATCCACCGGCGTGATCGGCGTGGAAATGGACGGCGCCAAAATCACGGCCGCCCTGCCACGTCTGGTCGACGGACTCTCGCCGGCGCGCTTCGAAGACGCCGCCCGCGCCATCATGACCACCGACCTGGTTTCGAAGACCTCCTTCGCCGAAGCGCACCTGCGGCGCGGCGCCGTGCGCGTGGCCGGCATGACCAAAGGCTCCGGCATGATTCAGCCGAACATGGCCACCACGCTCGGATTCGTGATGACCGATGCCCAGCTTCCCGCGGCGGCATTGCGCGCCATACTTAACCGCGCGGCCGAAGCCAGCTACCACCGGCTGTCGGTGGATGGCGACACTTCGACCAACGACACGCTGGTGCTGCTTGCCAACGGCGCTTCCGGCGTCCGCCCGGAAGCCAAGGAACTCGCCCGAGTGGAAGAGAAGATCACCGGCGTCATGCAGCACCTGGCGCAAGCCATCGCGCGCGATGGCGAGGGCGCCGAGAAATTCGTCACGATTGAAGTCTCCGGCGCGCCCAGTGACGATGCCGCCGCGCGCCTGGCCCGCGCCATCGCCAATTCGCCGCTGGTTAAAACCGCGATCGCCGGCTCGGATCCCAACTGGGGCCGCGTCCTTTCCGCCGCCGGTAATGCCGGCGTGGCCTTCGATCCCGGAAAAACCGATATCTGGATGCAGGGCGTCGCGGTTTGCCGCGGCGGCCTGGCCGCGCCATTTTCCGAAGCCGAGCTGAAACAGAAGTTGGATGCGCCGGAATGCCACATCCGCTTTTCGCTGCGCGGCAAGGCCAAGGGCCAGGCCCGCTTCTGGACCTGCGACCTCACCCACGGCTACATCCACATCAATGCCAGTTACAGGACGTGACATGGGAAACACGCCGCGCGCTCTTCTGCTGATCGCATTGGCATGGCCGGCCGCCGCGCAGAGCGCGCCGGCGGACCAGCAACAAGCCGCGCGCGATTTGGTTTCGAAAGCCGCGCAAGCTCTGGCCGAGCGCCGCACTGCCGGCTTCCTGGAAGCCTTCGATCCTCCGCTGGCTGAGAAACTGCGCAAGCCGGTCGAAGCCCTGCTGCCCGCTTACGACATTCAGCCGACGCTGGAGTTCCTCTCCGCGACCGCCGACGATCGCGGGGTCGCGCTCGGCATCGATTGGAAGCTGGATCTGACGGCGCGCGAAGGTCAGCGTGCCATTACCCATCGCCAGAGGCGAGTAACATGCCGTGTGGAATCGCGCGATGGCGCGCCGCGCATCGTCGCTATCGGCGTTTTCGACAGCGCCCCTGGCGCGCCCGGCTTTTTCTCGCCGCCGGAGGTGGACGGAGCCTGGGACCTGTTGCATTCCGCCGCCAATGCGCTCAGCCAACTGAATAATACCGTCGCCGATCCGGCGGAGAACTCAGCCGCCCCCTTCCTGGCCTCATTCGATTCCAAGCTGCCGGGTTACGAAGCCCTGCGCAGCGGCGCGGAGGCTCTGAGGGCCCAAGGCGAAGTGGACTCGACCATCGAGCTGACCAGCGACGAAGGTACGGATGCCGCCCGCACGCTGGAAGTCGATTGGACGCTCGAAGTCGTCAACGCCGAAACTGGCATCCGCATCCTGCAACGCGAGGCCGATCTCACCTTCAAGATCGAGCGCCGCGGCAGACGCTGGCTGATCGTCTCGATCACCCCGCTGGATTTCTTCACGAAGTAGAGCCCCAGTTTCGGATCTCCCGGTCGGCAAACTTCGCATCTCAAGTGCAGCCTTTGCATCTCGGCTCCGGTGAAGTTCTGCTTGCCTCACGCTACCGCGGCGGCGTCGGTTTTTGAACAGTTGGCGTGGCGACCTGGATCTCACCGCAACCGTGCTGAGCGTAAGGTGAAGATAGGCATCCAATTAGTCATTCGGTGTCCTCATGATGGGCAAGAACCGTAGTCATTTGGGCCTCACTTTGCGGTATCGGAGAACATCAGGCAAAACTGGACGAAAGCGAAACCGGGGACGGGGAAAGTCAGCCTCGATGCTCGTTAGATTGTGAGCACCGGTTTGGCAGGAAGATTGCCTAGATCAAAGGATGGCGGCCGGGTGGGTTTGGAACCGAACCTGAGAGTCCAAAATGGACATCCCGGAAGTATGAGGTGCCCGATGCGAAGGCTTTACACAATCTGTTTGACGTTCGCGCTGCTCTGTACTGTTGCGCATGCAGCCAAGAAGTACCCAATGACGACGGCGTCTATCGTTCCTGGTGCACGGGCCGAGGTCGTGATCAGCAAGGACAAGAACGGCAACACGAGACTGAAGATGACAGTTCAGCATTTGGCCAATCTCGAAAACCTGACGCCGCGCGCATCCGCGTACGTTGTTTGGTTGCGGGAACGGAGCGGAAACGCCGAGAATCAGGGCCAACTGAAAATGGATAAGAACCTAAAGGCGACCTTCGCAACCGAAACTCCGTTGAAGAGTTTCGATGTGTTTGTTTCCGCCGAGCAGGACCCTAGAGTGAAAGATCCCAGCGGGCCGGAAGTCTTGAAGGCGACTATTCAGCCGTAACAGATGCAGCACGTGACGTGTGACCGACCGGTGGATGCCATGCGGCGGCGAACTGCTTGGCCTGTTTTCTGCCGAGACTGCACCCGCTCCGGTCGCGCGGCCAGCCATTTCTCCGGCAGCGCCAGCCGCTCGATTGCCGTCGGCACATTGTGTGGCATCAGTGCGGGCCGAAGTCAATGCCGCGTTGGCAGCACGGCCGCCCCACTGCGCCCTTCTCGATTCCAGACCGCCCCGGACCTTCGGGTTTGACAAGGACTGCTAATGGCGCAAACTGGTACGCAAGGCGCTGACAAAGAACAGGCGCAACGTTCGGCGGCACAGGAGGAAAGCGATTTTTCGTGCTTGCGCGACCTGCCCCTTCCCTTGAGAGAGCAACTCGATGCCCTCGGCTTCAGCCGGCCTCTGTCTGGGTTGATCGAGAGCGAGCGGCGATTCCGGGACCTTTTCGAGCAAGGGCCGGTAGCCTACCACGAGTTGGACCAAGACGGGACTGTGCGCCGGGTGAACCAGGCTGAATGCGAGCTTCTGGGGGTTGAGGCCGGCGCAATGCTCGGCAGACCCATTTTTGAATTTGTTTCGCGAGGGTCACAATCCGAAAGCCGGGAAGCCTTCCATCGGAAGTTGTCGGGGCAGCAGCCCCTTGCTCCTTTTCCGCGCGACCACATTCGCAGTGACGGCCGTCACCTGACGCTCGAGATTCACGAGGTGCTGATTCGGGACGCCAGTGGTGTGGTGACGGGCATTCGGTCCGTCATGCTCGACGTAACCAGACGCAAGGAGATCGAGGAGGCGTTGCGCGAGGGGGAGGAAATTCTTCGATCGGTGTGCGCCAGTTCGCTGGACGCCCTCGTCATGATCGACGGTGAAGGCCGCGCGCTCCTTTGGAACCCGGCGGCCGAACGGATGTTCGGTTACACGTCCGCCGAGATGCTGGGCCAACCGATTCACGATCTGTTGGCCCCCGCCAGCCTCCGGGAGCGCTTTCAGGAGAGCTATCCCGCCTTTCAGAAGACCGGACAAGGGGCGGCCATCGGCACGATGCAGGAACTGACCGCACGGCGAAAGGACGGAAGCGAGTTCCCCATCGATCTCTCGTTGGCCGCCGTCCAAAAGGGAGAGGAATGGCGCGCGGTCGGGGTCATCCGCGACATGACGGGCCGCAAGGAGGCGGAGGAGGCGCTGCGGGAGAGCCGGGAAAGTTTTCGGAGAGTCGTGGAAAACGCGCCGGAGGCCATCTTCGTGGGGACGCAGGGCCGCTTCCGGTACCTGAATCCGGCGGCCCTCCGGTTGTTTGGCGCCGCGTCGGATTCCGAACTCCTCGACAAGCCGGTCTTAGAGGCCGTGCACCCGGATTCTCGCGCCGCCATGGCCGATGGAATCCGGCAGATCGAGGAACGGGAGGTGGACTTGCCCCCGTTTACGCAGAAGTACCTCAGGTTCGACGGCACGGTCATCGACGTCGAGGGGTACGCCGTTCCCTTCCTCTACGAGGGCGAAAAGGGAGGTCTGGTTTTCGCCCGCGATATCACCGAACGGAAGCGGGCGGAAGAGGATTTGCGGGCCAACGAAGACCTCTTGTCCCAATCACAGAGTATTGGCCATCTCGGCAGTTGGGACTGGAGGCTGCACGGCGACACGGGCGCGATGGTATGGACGCCCGAAACGTATCGTCTCTTTGGAGTTTCCCCGGAGACCTTTGTCCTGACCTCCGAAACGTTTCCGACTCTGATCCACCCGGACGATCAGGCTTCCATGCAAACGTGGATGAGGGAGTGTCTGGCGGGGATGGGACCACCCGACCTGGAGTTTCGCGTCAAACTGCCTGACGGCGGCATCCGCTATATCATGGGCCGCGGGCATCTCTTGCCGCAGGAAGCGGGAAACAAATCGATCCACATGGTTGGCGTGGCCCTGGACATCACCGAGCGCAAACTGGCCGAGGAGGCGTTGCTCCGGCGAACCGAGGAACTCAAGCGATCTAACACCGAGCTGGAGCAGTTCGCCTATGTGGCCTCGCACGATCTCCAGGAGCCCTTGCGGATGGTCTCCAGCTACATGCAGCTTCTGGCGCGCCGGTACGTGGGCAAGCTGGATTCGAATGCCGACGAGTTCATCGCTTTTGCGGTGGACGGGGCCAAGAGAATGCAGCAACTGATCAACGACATGCTGGCGTTCTCGAGGGTCGCCACGAGGGGCCACGAGTTTAAACCGGTCGAGGCGGATGCCGCTTTGAAGCAGGCGCTCTGGAACCTGAAGGCCGCTATCGAAGAGAGCCACGCGAACGTGACTTTCGATCCTCTGCCGGTGGTGACCGCGGATTCGGGACAACTGACGCAGTTGTTTCAGAACCTGATCGGAAATGCCATCAAGTTCCGCCGGAAGGAGCCGCCGCTGGTTCATGTGTCGGCGGAACGGCGCGCGAAGGAGTGGGTGTTCTCCGTGCGGGACAACGGCATCGGAATCGAGCCGCAGCATTTGGAGCGCATCTTCGTGATTTTCCAGCGTCTCCACGCGGCATCGGAATTCCCGGGCACGGGGCTCGGCCTGGCGATCTCAAAGAAAATCGCGGAGCGTCACGGCGGCCGCCTGTGGGTGACTTCGGAACCGGGCGCAGGATCGGTGTTCTATTTCTCCATCCCGGTTGAGGGCCAATGAAGGCCGAAACGCGGAATAGACCAGTCGAGCTCCTGTTGGTGGAGGACAACCCCGGCGATGTGCGCCTGACCATCGAGGCCCTGAACGAAGGGAAGGTGATCAACAACCTGACCGTGGTCAAAGACGGCCAGGAAGCCATTGCGGTCCTGCGGAGGCAGGGCCAGTACGCCAACGCGGCCCGTCCCGACCTGATTCTGCTCGATCTGAATCTTCCCCGGAAAGGCGGACTGGAGGTTCTGGCGGAGATCAAGGAGGATCCCGGCCTCAAGCAGATTCCCGTAGTTGTGCTGACCACGTCGCAGGCGGCACAGGACGTTCTTCGCGCTTATGAACTGCACGCCAACTGCTACATCGTGAAGCCGGTGGATTTGGACCAATTCATGAGCGTCGTGCAGGCGATCAAGAGTTTCTGGCTGGGTGTGGTCATGCTTCCGCCGCGCGAGTGAATGAGGCAGACTTCAGTATCTTCGTTCCACTCCGCGCAGCCGGTCTAACGTATCCACGATTCTTTGCCGAACTGCGTCGCGGAGTGCGGGAACTTGTTTTATGTTCCAGCCGTCGACGGAAACCGCCTCCAGTATCCGGAGATGGATATCCTGGGTCCCTCCAAAAACCCACGAATTGCGCGGCAGCGCCGCTCCGGAGCCTTCCACCACGAGTGGCAATATCGGGATCCGCTCTCGAATCGCCAACTGGAACGGACCCTCGTTGAACGGCAGGACCTGCCCGTCGGGCGACCGTGTTCCTTCCGGAAAGAAAACGACGGAACAGCCCTGTCGCAGGTATCGTGCACACTGCAACAGCGCTTGCGCGCCCTTTCGGCGGTCGGATCGGTCGATCGGGACGTCGCCGGACATGCGCAGCATCCAGCCCAACACAGGGAACTGGAACAACTCCGCCTTGGCGAGCCATTTCGTATCCAGCTTCAAGTGCGCAATCAACGGGATGTCACCCAGGGACTGGTGATTGCTAACGACGACGTACACCTGGTTCGGGTGCAGATTCTCAGCGCCGGAAATGTGGATTCGCCAGGGATTGATTTTTGCCAGGATACGTCCAAGCCTGCGGAACCAGCGACCGGTTCTCAGACGGCGCGGCTCGACGTCAAATAGCCTGATCGTGCCCAGCAGCGGGGTCCAAAGCAGAACCAGAGATGCAGTCGCAGCCCAAATCCAAACGGATCGCAGCAAGCGCACAATGAAACGCGGCAAGCAACACAATAAAGGATTGTAACAGCAGGCAATTCGGCTTGCCGGTAAGACGGACTGGGACTGGGCCAATGATTTCGCCGCCGGGTGGATTACGCCGCCCCTACGAAACAATCGCCAGCGGACGCACCGGGGCGCCGGTTGCGCCGCGGATCTTCAGTGGGGCGGCCACCAGCAGAAACGTCCACAGACCGGCGGCGGCCAACTCCTCCAGGTTCAGACATTCGAGGATGTGGATGCCGCTTTCCACCAGCAGGTGGACATGCACCGGCATTCCCGCGTCCGGCACTTTCTCGAAGGCCAGCGTGTCCGATCCGGCGGCGAAGACGCCGTGCCCGCTCAACCACTCCGCGCCCGCTCTGGCTGGGCCGGGACCGTGCACTTCGGACACGAACTTCGCCGCGTCGTGGAAATAGCGCCCCCAACCGGTGCGCAGCAGCACCACGTCGCCGCGCTCGACGCCGATCCCTTCCGCGCGGGCGATCGCCGCGAGATGCTCGGGCGTGATTTCGAAATCCACCGGCAGCGCATCCACTCCCACGTGCCTGGCGACATCGAGCAGGACGCCGCGGCGAACAATCGGGGCTACCGTGTCGATTGCGTGCGCGCTCAAGCCCTGCTGATGCGACTGGGCGGACACCGCCTCGACGCCGCCGAACAGTTTGCCGCCGCAGGAAAAATGGCACAGGGCGTCGATGTGGGTACCCACGTGGCTTCCCAGCGCGAGCGAATCCGCGGCGGAACTGTTTCCCGCCGGCCCCAGGTAATCGCCGTGCCCCTTCACCAATCCAAACAGGAACGGAGGGTGCGAGGGGTGATGCGGCATCCCGGGAAAGTAGGGCTGCGACAAATCGAAAACCCGCGCGCCGGCGATGGCTTCATATAGTGGCTGCATCTTCAGCAAACTGTATCATGCTCCGGAGCGGTCGGCCGGGGACGGTTCTGGCCACCAGCGGTTTCTGTCTGCCGTACTATACTTGGGATACTGATATCGTTGGTTGGCTATCGATAGTATTCCTACAGCAGCGTTGCAACCGACCGGGATCGGTCATACCGTTGAGACAGGCTCGTGTGCCCGCATGGGTCTAAGGTACCGTTTGGCCCTTAACTGCCACCGTGGTCAGGTTTTACCGTCGGGCCGGGTTTGCCGAGCACTTGACCGAAGCGGCAGCACGATGGTTCTGATCACCGCATCGGGCATGATGCAATACAAGAGAGAGGCTGCAGTTAGCCATGGCCGGGCCAGGAGATGAGCGGCGACTGCCGTGGGATGTGTCAGGCCGTAGTACGCGTTCCTGCTCGCACATCATCGCCGCTGCGATCATGATGCTGGCGACTGGCGGACCCTGGGGCCTTTGCCGGGCACAGGCGCAAGGAACGCTGCCGGTTCTCACGCAGGCTGCTCAAATCCGCGGGCTCACCTCCAGGGAAGCCCAGCGTCAGTACCCGATCCGTTTGCAGGGTGTACTGACCTACTACATGCCCGAATTACGTCTGACTTTCTTTCAGGACTCCACGGCAGGCATTTATGTCAACATTCTGGGAACGCCTCCGCAGGCGCACACCGGAGACCTGGTCGAGGTCCGCGGAGTATCCGGCGCGGGGTTTTTTGCGCCGGAAGTCGAACATCCTGAGATACGCATCCTCGGCAAAGCGTCGTTACCGCCCGCTCATCATTTCGCGCTGGAAGATCTACTCAGTGGCGAGCAGGATAGTCAGTTCGTCGAAGTGCGCGGCATCGTACATTCCGCCCGCACTGAGAGCATGCTATTAGCTCACAGGCAAGAAGGCCCTCCGGCTCTGGCACTGGTCGTCGCAAGTCGCAGGAACAAGTTCAAGGCATGGATCGCCAACTTTGACCGGACTGCCGACTATGCGTCTCTGATTGATGCACGCGTCGCCGTCCGTGGAGCCTGTGGGGCGCTATTCAACGAGAAGCGGCAATTGGTTGGAATCCAGCTATTCGTTCCGAGCACGGAACAGGTGCAAATCGAAGAAGCCGTGCATGCGGACCCCTATACACTCCCGATTCTCCCAACCAGCAGTTTGATGCAATTCACGCCGGAAACGATATCGGGTCACAGAATCCGGCTACAAGGAAACCTGACTCTCTACAAACCGGGCCGGTTCCTTTACATCCAGGATGCATCCGGTGCCGTTAGAATAGTGAGCCCGGAAAACGCAGCGGTGCGGATTGGCGACCGCGTCGATGCGATCGGGTTCCCCACCGCCGGACAGTATGCGCCGGTCCTGGAGGACGGCGCCTTCCGGCGGCTCGGCCCCTCCGCTACGCAGGCCGCGCCGGTGGATTTGACTCACGCCACCAGCATGACCGGCGACCACGACGCCGAACTGGTACGGATACAAGGCACCTTGTTAGGTCGCTCCGTGCAAGGCGACGACCTAGTGCTGGCAATGGAGACAAACGGTGCGACCTTCGCCGCCCTGTTGAGCGACAATGGCTCCAGCGCCTGGGTGCGGTCCATTCCAGTGAGTAGCCGTCTGAACCTGACGGGAGTGTGGTCCGTCGAAACCGATGAGTTGCGCAGACCAATATCCTTTCGTGTGTTACTTCGCTCCACGGCGGACATCCTCGTAATCGAGCTACCATCTTGGTGGAACGCCACTCGAATTCTTATGCTGGTCGCAGCCCTCGCGATTATCATTGCCGTGAGCATGGCGTGGGCAATCGTTTTGCGTCGCCGCGTGCGTGCGCAAACCGCCGAATTGCGCTCTCAGGCCGCCGAATTGTCCCGCTCCAACGCCGACCTGGAGCAGTTTGCTTACGTGGCTTCCCATGACTTGCAGGAGCCCCTGCGCATGGTTGCGAGTTATACCCAATTGCTTGCCCGGCGCTACCAGGGCAAGTTGGGCCAGGATGCCGACGAGTTCATTGCGTTCGCCGTCGACGGAGCGAAGCGCATGCAAAATCTGATTAACGACCTGCTGGCGTATTCGCGCGTGGGGAAGCGGGGCAGCGAATTGCGGCTTACCGATGCGGAGGTCGCGCTCTTGAGCGCCCTGGCGAATGTGCGAGCGGCCATCGAAGACAGTGGCGCGGTGATTCGGCATTCCCCGCTGCCCACCGTCTATGCCGATCCGGCCCAACTTGCCCAGGTGTTCCAGAACCTGCTGGGAAACGCCATTAAGTTTCGCAACCGCAAAACTCCCGAAATCGGCGTTGCCTGCGAAGAAACTCCCGATGAGTGGTGTTTCTCCATTTGCGACAACGGTATCGGGATTGACCCGAAGCACGCGGATCGAATTTTTCAGGTCTTCCAGCGCCTGCACAGCAGGAAAGACTACCCGGGCACGGGAATTGGCCTGGCGATCTGTAAGAAAATCGCCGAGCGTCACGGAGGCCGGATATGGGTAGCATCGCAGCCCGGCCAGGGCGCCACGTTCCATTTCACGATTCACAAGAACGGAGAACACATACGGTGACGACCCAGGCGACGAGGCCCATTGAGGTCCTGTTGGTGGAAGACAACCCGGGCGACGTTCGTTTGACGATGGAGGCCTTGCGGGAGAGCAAGGTGATCGTCAATCTCAGCGTTGCGGCAGACGGGGAAGAGGCGCTCGCGTTTCTTCGGAAAGAGGGCCCATACCAGGGGGCGCCGCGCCCCGATCTTATTCTCATGGACCTCAATCTTCCAAGAAAGGATGGCCGCGAGGTGCTGGCCGAAATCAAGGTCGATACCGACCTGCGGCGCATACCCGTGGTGGTCCTGACGACATCGCGCGCCGAGGAGGACATTTTGCGCACGTACAACTTGCACGCGAACTGTTTCATCACGAAACCTGTCGACTTAGACCAGTTCATCACGGTGGTGGCGGCGATCAGCGAGTTCTGGTTTTCCGTTGTGCGGCTGCCCACGTAGCGGAGAAGGATCAGGTGACTTATGCAGGAATGCAAGGTTCTGCTCATAGAAGATAATCCCGGCGATGCCCGATTGGTGCAGGAGATGCTGGCGGACTCCGACGCCAGTTCGTTTCGGGTTCACAACGCCGCCTCCTTGCTGGCCGCCTTAGACGCACTGGCGCATGACAGTTTTGACGTTGCGCTGGTCGATCTCTCCTTGCCGGACTCCAACGGGCTGGAGACGCTGCTGACCGTCCAGCGGCACGCGCCCTCGCTGCCCATCGTGGCGCTCACGGGGCTCAAGAGCGACTCGATGGCCCTCGCTGCCGTGGAGCGGGGCGCCCAGGACTACCTAGTGAAGGGCACGCTGACGACAGAATCGCTGGTTCGCGCCCTGCAATACGCCATGGTGAGGCGGCACAGTTCCTCTGGGCCGGCCGACGCGCAACTGGCCACGGTCGTCGGCTTCCTCGGCGCCAAGGGAGGGACAGGCGTAACCACCATCGCGTGTCATTGTACGCTCGAACTGCAGCGACAAACCAAGAAGAAGGTGTTGTTGATCGATTTGGACACCAGTTCCGCATCTGCTTCGTTCCTGATGGACGCGCACTCCGAGTGCACGATCGCAGACGCGGCCATGAACTTGCACCGCTTGGATCCGTCTTTTTGGAATAACCTGGTGTGCAGCACGGCGCATGGGGTCGACCTCCTGCAGTCACCCGGTGCAAAGAGGTCTTACGAGCTGCTCAACGGTGAGCGCGTTCGTCACGTCCTCAGGTTTGCGCGCGCGCTTTACGGCTACATCGTGGTGGATCTCGGACGTCTCAATGCGGTCTCCCTCAACCTGACTGGAGAAGTAAGTGAGCTGTTTGTCGTCACGACGCCCGAGATACCATCCCTGTACGAGGCCGGTTATGTCCTGAAGAAGCTTCTCGAGCCGGGGATAGCAGGCGGACGGACCCAGTTGATTCTCAACCGGCTGCTGAAAGGGGGGCCGTCTTCCACCAGTGATTTCGAGCAGGCCTTGGGTCACCCGGTTTGCGCGACGATTGGTGATTGCTCCCGCGAGGTGCACGAAGCTTACGGAAACGGGCAGTTTCTCGACGAGCGGCTGCCGTTGCGTAAGCAAACACGGCAGCTCGTTGCCAAACTCCTCGGTGCTGCCGAGGAACCCAAGGCTCCAACGCGAACCGGGCGGGGGCTCTTCGGGTAACTGACTTGTGCTCTCATTCAGGCATCGTCCGCAGGCGATGTGAATGGAGCGTTCCGACCGGTCCGAACAGCCGTCGAAGCGGTCTGCGCCAGATCGAAATTACGCGCGGTGGCGATAGCTTCATAGAGTGGCTGTATCTCCAGCAAACTATCTCAGGCTCCGAAACGGCAGGTTTGGAAGCCGATACCGCTCCAAAACAGTAAGGGATTTTTCGGCACCGGCTTGGGGGAAACTTCGCAGATAATCTGGGGTGCGCTGCACGATTGGCAACACTATCCTACTGGTAGGATCATGACCAACGAAGATGCACTGGTTAGGGTGAATTGTGGCAATCCATTCTCCGACGCCAACCCGGGCTGGGTGGAAGTTGAGTTCGGGGCGTTTCCAGCGATCTCGGATCGCGCCAACCAGCTTTTCAGTCGAGATGGAGACTGCGACGTGACTTTCAGGAAGTCCATTTCGGCGCTGGAGAGCGATGACCTGGTCAGCTTTGCCAATTCGAGAAAGGGTGGGACCATCCTGATTGGCGCTAACCTGGCAAAGCATGGAAACGGCAGGCAGAGGGTCACGCTAGTCGGCTGTCCGATTGGTGATAGAGAGAGGTTGAAGATACTGGCTAAATCGAACCAGTGCGTGCCGCCCGTGCCGGTTTCAATCTTTGCGGAGAATTGTGCCGTTAAGCCGTTTTACCGAGTCGAGATCCCCTCCGGCCCGCACAAGCCCTATTGCACATCGGGAGGAACCTACAAGATCAGAAGCGACGGGCGAAACGAAATGTTATACCCGGCCCGACTTCTCGCTCTGTTTTTGGAGGTTGAAGGCGGGGAGTTTGTTCGGTGGGTGCAACAAACGACAACCAGCTCGGAAACCGACGCGCAGCAGGGCAGACAGCCCATCGCTGCGAAGCGGCAACATGGGAACCGGTCCGTGTGGAACATGCAGAATAGCATTTCGGATTCGTTGGCAGAGCTTGCTGAAGCCGCCTCCGACACGGAGGTTAGCGCCGAGGATGCCGAGGCCTCTTCGGGGCGGGCAGGGGACTGCAACGTTCGGCTGAGCAGCCAGGACTTATGTGGGTTCCTGATGCGACTGCCATGACCGCGATCGGGATCGAGCGTGAGCAATGGTCGGATATCTAAGGTTTTTAACACATGCACAACGAAAAGGAGCGGACGATACATACCGGGGTTCACACTGCCGACTCACTGGTGGCGGCCTTAAACGCACTGGCGCAGCGCCGGTTCGATGTGGCGCTGGTCGATCTCGCCTTGGTACACGACCCGGAGGCGTCGATGAACTTGCACCGCCTGGATGCGCACTTTTGGAACAACCTGGTGTCCAGCACATCGCATGGGGTAGACGTACTGCAGGCGCCTGGCGCGCTGCGGTTCCACGATCCGCTCAACAGCGAGCGTGCTCGTCACGTGCTCAGGTTCGCGCGTGCGCTTCATGGCTACATCGTGGTGGACCTAGGACGTCTCAACGGAGTCTCCCTCAACCTGACCGAAGAAGTCAGTGAGCTGTTTGTCGTCACCACGCCGGAGATCCCATCGCTGTATGAGGCCGGCCGTGTCTTGAGCAAGCTTCTCGATCTCGGGACTACCGGCGGACGGATTCAGTTGATTCTCAACCGGCTGTCGAAGGGGGTGTCACACTCCATCAGTGACTTGGAGTGCGTTTTGGGCCGCCCGGTTTGCGCGACTCTGGGTGATTATTCGAGCGAGTTGCACGAGGCGTATGGAAACGGCCAGTTTCTCGATGACCGGCTGCGTTTGTGCAAGCAAACGCGGCAGATGGTCGCCCACTTCCTCGGCATCGCCGAGGAACCCAAGGCGCCAGCACGAACCGGGTTGGGACTCTGCCGGTTTGCCGGAGTCGGACAGCTCCCGCACTGAGTTAGACTGGACGACAGGATTGACAGAATCGGCACCCCTGGCTACAATACAAGCGGTTACTTTATCGTTAATCGGCGAGCGCCGGAACTTACCGCTCGTCGTGAGCTGCAGCTCGCTGGTCCGTGCTCTGCCGTTCGACAGAAATCATCCGTCATGAAAGAAAACTCCGAAGTGCGAATCGACCATAAGATCGGCCGTGACGATCTGATCGTCATCGCCGGAGCCGGGGGCTTCATTGCGGGAGCGCTGGCGCGGTACTTTCACGATCTGGGCTACACTCGGATCCGCGCCATCGACCGCAAACCCCTGCCGGAATGGTATCAACGCGTGCCCGGCGTGGAATCGCTTTCGATGGACCTGAGCGAAAAGAAGAACGCCATTCGAGCCGTCGAAGGCGCCGCTGAGGTTTACAACATGGCCGCTGACATGGGCGGCATGGGTTTCATCGAACGCTTTCGCGTCGAGTGCCTGCGCAGCATTTTGATCAATACCCACCTGATTGAGGCGGCCTGGCGCGCCGGCGCTCAGCGCTATTTCTTTTCCTCGTCGGCATGCGCCTACAATACCGATCTGCAACAGGATCCGAACGTCCGCGCACTCAAGGAATCGGATGCGTATCCGGCCATGGCGGAGCGAGGTTATGGCTGGGAGAAACTGATCTCGGAGATGTTCTGCCAGGAGTATTGGGCGGAGCGGGGCCTGGAGACCCACATCGCCCGCTTCCACAACATCTACGGCCCGAACGGCACCTGGTTCGGAGGCCGCGAGAAGGCTCCCGCCGCGCTCAGCCGCAAGGTGATCGAAGCCATCGACCGCGGCGAATCCACCATCGACATCTGGGGCGACGGTTCGCAAACCCGGAGCTTTTGTTTCATCGAAGACTGCGTGCTGGGCATCGACCAGATCATGCATTGCGACCGCCTGATTTCGACCCCCATCAACCTCGGATCGAGCGAGTTGATCTCGATCAACGATCTGGCGACCATGGTCGAGCGAATCGCGGGTGTCAAGCTCCAGCGCACGTACGACCTGAATGCTCCGAAAGGCGTCGCCGGGCGGAACAGCGACAACACGTTTATCAGAAGCGTGCTCGATTGGGAACCGCACACGCCGCTCCGCACCGGCATGGAAAAAACCTACGCGTGGATCGCGCAGCAATACGCGGACCGCAAGGCCGGAAAACGCGTAGTGAAAGACTAGCCGTGGAGCCCCCTACTACCATGGCGACGGCTTCGCCCGCGCCAATCGCGGATGGCCCGGATGGTGGGAGCCCGAGCGAGGATAGCGCGTTCATCACCAGCGCTATCCCGCATCGAATGGCGCTGGCGGGCGGGTGGATCGACCAGCCGTTCCTATCGAGCCACAATCCGGATCCTCCCGGATCCATGGTGGTGGTGGCGCTGGAGCCAGTCTTCTGGTTCATGGATCGCTGCGGCATGGCCAGCAGCACGCGCCGGATCGCCACCCGCCTGTGGAACGGCGCACTTCCGGACCGGCCTCGGGCGGAGCTCGTCCGCGAATTGTACTGGGCCGAGAACGCCGGGAAGGCCGAGCCCTCCGGCTCGCAAGACATGGTCGGGCTACTCTATCCCGGCGTGAGCCGGCTCGATTACGATGCCCGCGTCGACGAGGGAAGGTTTCCGGCGCACGTCGAATCCAACTGTGACCCGGAGATCGCGCGCTGGCTGGAAACGGTGGTCTCTCTGGTCCCCATCAACCAGCGTCCCGCCGGCTACAGTCCCCTGGGTATCAAGAACCTCGATTCCGCATGGATTGCACAACTGGGCCGCACCGGTAAGGACTGTTTTAACGCCATCCTGAACACCGACATCCGCCGTTTCGGCGCCGCCATGAACCATTGCATGCGCTGTTGGGAAGCGATTCTGCCGCACACCGTGCAGCATCCGGTAATTCCCATCGATCTGAAAGCGATTCTTTGGTGGTTTCAATCGCGGTATCCTGGCGCAATGTATTCCGGGTGCGGCGGCGGATACATGATCGTTGCTTCCGAGGAGCCGGTGCCAGGCTCGTTGCGGGTGAAAGTCCGGCTAGGTTAAGCTGTGCGATTCGATGCGGAGGAGCCCTCGCACTTATGCTGAAAACCGGAATCCTGAACCCGGCGATTAACTCTCTGATCAGCCGCATCCGCCATACCAATACCCTGGTGATCGCGGATCGCGGTTTTCCGTTCTGGCCGCAGATAGAAACGGTTGACATCTCTCTGGTCGACGACATTCCCAGTGTGCTCGACGTGGTTCGGGCGATCCGTTTCAACTTCGTGGCTGGCCGGGCCATCATGGCCGAGGAGTTTCTCGCCGCAAATAGCATCGATGTACGATTAGAATTCGAACAGGCGCTGTCCGGCGTGCCACTTGTCTGGGAACCGCATGTGCAGTTCAAGAAGCGTGTCCCTCAGGCAATCGGCCTGATCCGAACGGGAGACACCATACAATACGCGAATTTGATCATAGAATCCGCATGAGCGCGGACCGAATAGTGCGGCAGTGCCCAGGCGGTGGAGCGTGTGGCTCGGCCGCCGCGCGAATCAGCAGCATCCGGCCCGGCGCCGCGGGGAAGGAAAGATAGACCATGTCGTGCAAAGTGAATCGTGGGACTTGGCGCCGCCTCGCGAGGCGGACCGCACCGCTTGCTGCCGCGCTCGCCGCAGCAGCCCTCGCCGACGCCCAGGCTCCGCCGCAGGCTCGCATCAAGATCGACACCGAACGCGTCGTCGGACAGGTGGACCCGCGCTTGTTCGGCAACTTCGCCGAACACCTCGGCCGCTGCATCTATGGCGGCATTTATGACGAGGGGAGCCCGCTGGCCGATGCCGATGGTTTTCGCAAGGATGTGATCGACGCCGCCAAGGGGCTCAACGTCTCCTTGCTCCGGTGGCCGGGCGGCAACTTCGTTTCCGGCTACCATTGGGAGGACGGCATCGGGCCGAAGGAGAAGCGTCCGGTGCGGCGCGATGACGCCTGGGGCGCCCTCGAGTCGAACCGTTTCGGCACCGACGAGTTCCTGCGCTACTGCGAACGGGTCGGCGCCGAGCCGTACGTATGCATCAACGCCGGCCTCGGCACCATCGACGAAGCCCGCCACTGGGTTGAGTATTGCAATGAGCCCGATCACACCTACTACTCCGACCTGCGCCGAGCCAACGGTCGCGACAAGCCGTGGAACGTCAAGATCTGGGGCCTCGGCAACGAGATTGACGGGCCCTGGCAACTCGGACACCGCAACGCCGAAGATTACGCCAAATTCGCGCTCGAAGCCGCCAAAGCCATGCGCCGCGCCGACGATTCCATCAAGCTGATTGCCAGCGGCAGCTCCAACTTTTCGCCTGGCTACGACTGGATTGGCTGGAATCGGACCGTGCTCGACTATCTGAAAAACGATATCGACTATCTCTCGCTGCACACTTACATCGGCAACCGGGACAATAACTTCGAGAGGTTTCTGGCCGCCGGAACCGACATCGACCGGCGCATCGCCATCGTGGACGGACTAATCAAGGCCGCTCGCGAAGGGCAGACCACTCGCCGCCCCATCTACATCGCGTTCGACGAATGGAACGTCTGGTATCGGACCTGCTGCAGCGCCAATGAGTTTGTGACCGGACGCATGGGCCTCGAGGAGCGTTACAACGCCGAAGATGCGTTGGCCATGGGGATGTTTCTCAACTCCTTCATCCGCCGCGCCGATGTGGTGAAGGTGGCCAACCTGGCGCAGTTGGTGAATGTGATTGCGCCGATTGTGACCAACAAGAACGGCCTCTTTCTGCAGACCATTTATTGGCCGCTCGTCGAGTACGGCAAACAGCGCGGCAACCAGGCGCTCGACGCGCTGGTGACGACTCCTTCCTACGACTACGACGGCCGGCAGGTCGGCTACCTGGATGTCTCCGCCACCTGGGACGAGAAAGGCCGGCACGCTTTCATTAACGTTCTCAACCGGAGTTCCCAGCTGGACATCGACGCCCGCATTGATGCGGCCGGGGGACGGGTTCTCGGCGAGATCGCCGTGTGGGAAGTGAACCACCCCGACCTGAAAGCCGTCAACACACTCGAGGACGACAAGAAAGTCCGTCCCGCAACTCGCACCATCGCCGTCACCGCAACCGGAAACGGCTTCGTCTACAAGTTCCCCGCCCACTCCCTGACCATTCTGACCCTGAAACTGGAATAGTCCGCGAGGCGCTGGCTTCGAAGCGGCCGGCGAGTCAGCGACAGGGGGCCAGCGACGAGTGGGAGCGATTCAGCCGCATGATATACTCTCTCTTTCAACCCCTTTTTCCTTGGGGCCCGTAGCTCAGTTGGTTAGAGCGCTACCTTGACACGGTAGAGGTCCGGCGTTCGAGTCGCCGCGGGCCCACCACCTCGATGAGGCCTCCGGGAACCTCTTTCCGAGCAGACGGTCACTGGGCTCTACGCCAACAACGGGGGCAAACCCGAATCCCAAACCATCTAAGAACCCGGTCACTCAGCCGGCAACGGACGATCAGATAGCGCTTTACTGATTACTGACCGACTCCAACGGCGGAGCGCTTGGCGAGCGAAGGGTCCGAATATTCCGCATCGGTGGTTGGCCGAACAAACGGCTGTATTCGCGGTTGAATTGGCTGGCGCTTTCGTATCCGACCTCGAAGGCCGCACTTGCGGCGTCCAGACCATCCATGAGCATGCGTCCCCGCGCTGCCTGCAACCGAAGGTGTTTCTGATACTGAAGAGGACTCATGGCGGTCAGCACCCGGAAATGATGGTGCAGCGTGGACACGCCCATGCCCGCGATTCCTGCGAGATCTTCCACCCGGAGCGGCTTCGCATAGTTCGCACTGATCCAGGCGATCGCTCTTGCCGTCCGGTGGCTCTGCTCTCCTAGCGTTGCAATCGCTCGAAGGCGTGCTCCCTCCGCACTCTGAAGGATTCGGTAGATGAGCTCGCGTTGAATCAGGCCACCGAGAAAGGGAATGTCCTGCGGCGTGTCGAGCAGGTCCACGAGCCGGCAGCACGCACTGAGGAATTCGACCGTGGTCTTACCGGTTGCCATGCCAGGACACTCAGACGGCGCCTCAGCCACCTGAATCTCCTCCCGGCTGAGAAGCTCTCGGACCACGGGCATTTCGAGTTTGAGCAACAACGCCAGGCAGGGCACCTCTTCACTTGCCTCGATTACCCGGCTGACGACCGGCAAATCGACAGACGTGAGCAGGAAACGCGACGCATCGTAGATGAAAGTGGTTCGGCCGAGGTCTACTCGCTTTCGCCCCTGCGCGATCACGGTCACGCTTGGCTGGTAAGTCATCGAGCACGGAGCGGTCGGGGCAGAGCGCCGGTGGAGTGTGAGCCCGGGAATCTCCGTTGCCCGGTTCTCTGCGGAACCAATGAACAAGGCAATCTTGCGCGCCAGCTCGGCCCGTAATTCACGTGCTCGATCTGGCAGCGGAGCGGCTTGTCGCCTGTACTCTTTCATGGTACGTTTTCGCTCTCCTCTACCCTATGATACCCGCTGGCTCTGTGCGTGGATCAACAGTGCAAGAGGAATAGGCAATAAATCGGAAGGATCGGGATACCGCTTCCAGGGAGCTCGAACCTAGACTGGAGATGAGAGAAACGGTTCCCAAGGAGGAACGATGCAGAAGCGCAAACTTGGAAACAGCGGCCTGGAAGTCTCGGCTCTCGGGCTCGGCTGCATGGGAATGAGCTTTTCTTACGGTCCGCCCAAAGACAAGCAGGAAATGACCGCTCTTCTCCGGGCAGCCGTGGAACGCGGCGTCACCTTCTTCGATACCGCCGAAGTGTACGGCCCGTTCACAAACGAAGAACTCGTGGGCGAAGCCCTCGCTGGGTTCCCTGGGCAAGTGGTGATCGCCACCAAGTTCGGGTTCGATCTGAGTGGCAGCGATCATCGGCCCGGAGCGGCAGGTCTGAACAGTAGGCCGGAACACATCAAGCAAGCAGCCGAGGGTTCGCTCAAACGGCTCAAGGTTGAGACCATCGACTTGCTCTATCAGCACCGGGTTGACCCGGATGTGCCCATCGAGGACGTAGCGGGTGCGGTGAAGGACCTGATTCAGGAAGGTAAGGTCAAGCACTTCGGCCTTTCCGAAGCGGGAGTGCAAACCATCCGTCGCGCACACCGAGTCCAGCCGGTCACTGCTCTCCAGAGCGAATACTCGCTGTGGACGAGGACTCCGGAGAAGGAAGTGATACCGGCCCTGGAGGAACTCGGAATCGGCCTTGTCCCGTACAGCCCCCTGGGCAAGGGCTTCCTCACGGGCAAGATCGACGAAAATGCGAAGTTCGACAGCTCCGATTTCCGCAGCACCTTGCCTCGCTTCACGCCGGAGGCTCTCAAGGCGAATCAGGCGCTAATTAATCTGCTCGCCAGCATCGGGAAACGGAAGAAGGCGACACCTGCTCAGATCGCACTCGCCTGGCTGCTGGCCCAGAAGCCGTGGATGGTACCGATCCCAGGTACCACAAAGCTCGATCGCTTGGACGAAAACATCGGAGCAGTCTCCGTCGAACTCACGTCCGACGATCTCGGTGACATCGAGGACGCCGCGTCCAAGATCACGGTCGAAGGCGCCCGGTACCCCGAAAAGCTGGAGCAGATGACCGGTCGCTGAGCGACCACGCAAAGGAGTTCAAGAAATGGATATCAAGCGAAGCGGTTCACAGCCGTCCGGCAAAGGACCGGCAGAGTACTTTACCGGCACCGTGCGGGTTGACCCGCTGTTCAGTCCGCCCGCTCCGGCGCGTGTGGTCGGTGCCAGTGTCACCTTCGAGCCAGGCGCACGGACGGCATGGCATACCCACCCGCTCGGTCAGACCCTGATCGTGACGGCCGGCTGTGGCCGGGTGCAGCGTTGGGGCGGACCGGTCGAGGAAATCCGGCCGGGTGATGTGGTCTGGATTCCGCCCTCTGAAAAGCACTGGCATGGGGCGACGCCAACCACGGCGATGACCCACATCGCCATTCAGGAGCAGCTTGACGGCAAGACCGCCGACTGGATGGAACACGTCAGCGACGAACAATACAAGGCCTGACTAGGGGCCGAAAGGGAAATCATGTACAACACGAAGGCTTACTCCGCTATGAGCGCGACATCGCCGCTTGCCTCCACAACGATCGCGCGGCGCGATCCAACCGAACACGACGTTCAGATCGAAGTCCTGTTCTGCGGGATCTGCCACTCTGATCTCCATTCGGTGCGCAACGAGTGGAGCGAGTTCATGCCCACTACCTACCCGATTGTCCCCGGCCATGAGATCGTCGGCCGTGTCACCAAGGCCGGCTCAGCAGTTACCAAGTACAAGCCCGGCGACCTCGCTGCGGTCGGATGCCTCGTCGACTCGGACGGCACCTGCGCCCGGTGCAAAGCTGGCCTCGAGCAGTTCTGCCCGAACCTGACCCTCACCTTCAACTTCCCGGACCAGCATCTCGGAGGCGTGACGTATGGTGGCTACTCCGACAGCATCGTCGTCGATGAACGCTTCGTTCTGCGCGTCCCCTCCAACCTCGATCTCGCCGGAGCCGCGCCGCTCCTCTGCGCCGGGATCACCACATATTCGCCGATGCGCCACTGGGGCGTCACAAAGGGCAAGAAAGTTGGCGTGGTCGGCCTCGGCGGACTGGGCCACATGGGCGTGAAGTTTGCTCATGCGTTCGGAGCCCACGTCGTAGTCTTCACCACCTCGCCCGCTAAGAAAGAAGACGCGCTCCGCCTCGGCGCCGACGAAGCCGTCGTTTCACGCAATGCCGACGAGATGAAGAAGCACGCCGGCAGCTTCGACTTCATTCTCGACGCCGTCTCCGCCGAGCACGACATCAACGCCTATCTCAACCTGCTCGGCCTCGACGGAAACCTCACCCTTGTCGGCGCTCCCGCCAAGCCCCTGGGAGTCTCTGCCTTCGGCCTCATCATAGGCCGCCGCAATCTCTCCGGCTCTAACATCGGCGGCATCCCGGAGACCCAGGAGATGCTCGATTTCTGCGGCGCGCATAACATCACCGCCGATGTCGAAGTCATCCCGATCCAGAGGGTCAATGAGGCCTACGAGAGACTGCTCAAGTCCGATGTGAAGTACCGCTTCTCCATTGATATGGCTTCTCTCAAATCTGAGTAAGGGAAGTGAAGTCGTGTCCGCGGCGACCGGAAGTTGGGCTGGGCGCAGTCAACTGTTCCAGTCGCGATGCCGGCTTGTGGGCCCCTATCCGGCCAACGGCCCATTCCTTTTTTCGAGTGGCCGACGATCCTGGAAACATCGGCTGTAGCCGAGGACTGGCGTCCGTGATCGTTGTTCGGTACTATTTTGTTCGAGAGTCAAACATGATTTTGGCCCCCCACTCGAAACAAGCAAGATCGAGCGTCGCCGCTTTGGGCGCTTTGGCGATCCTCGGTTGTCAAATGGCCACGGGACAGGAAACTCACAGCCCGTCTGCGGGCGCGCCCACTTCGCCTGCAGGCGGCTGCGCGTTGTCGATGAACTGGACCGCAGAACAGGACCATCGGAACATGATGGATCAACTCGGCATCAAGGCCCTCCGTCCAGGCCCGAGCGGGAATGAGAAAGATCCCAATCACGCCAACTACGATGAGTCGAAGGCCAATCCGTTTCCGGATCTGCCCGACGCGCTCACTCTCAAGAACGGGCAGAAAGTTACGACGGCAAGCCAGTGGTGGCATGTGCGGCGCCCGGAGATTGTGGAAGACTTCGAGCGCGAAGTGGTCGGCCGCATCCCGCCGAATGTGCCCAAAGTGACCTGGACCGTGGCCAGCACGGCGAATTCGAAAGCCGGCGTTTTCCCCGTGGTTGAAAGGCATCTGGTCGGGCACGTGGACAACTCTTTCTGCCCGGCGATCAGCGTGGATATCGAGATGACGCTGGTGACGCCGGCCAATGCCAAAGGACCAGTGCCCGTGATGGTGATGTTCGGCAGCGCGGCGTTTTTGAAGCGGATGGCGGACATGTTCGCTAGCAGGCCAGAATTGAAGGCGATGCTGGGCACTGATCCTCCCGCGATGGAACAACTGATCGCCGGAGGATGGGGTTATGCTCTTCTTGACCCGGGCAGCATTCAACCGGACAACGGCGCAGGCCTCACGCTGGGAATCATCGGTCTGACCAATCAAGGACAGGCACGAAAGCCGGATGACTGGGGCGCGCTGCGTGCGTGGGGGTGGGGCGCCTCGCGCGCTCTCGACTATCTGGAAACCGATAAGGCGGTGGACGCCCATCGCGCCGGCATCGAAGGGGTGTCTCGTTACGGGAAGGCCGCGCTGGTGACGATGGCGTTCGACTCTCGCTTCGCCGTGGTGCTGGTGGGCTCCTCCGGTGAGGGCGGCGTCAAACCGCACCGACGCAATTTCGGAGAGGAGGTCGAGAATCTCACTGGGTCCGGCGAATACCACTGGATGGCCGGCAACTTTTTGAAGTACGGTGCGGCCGAGGCTTCGTTCGGGAGCAGGAATGCCGGCGATTTGCCGGTCGATTCGAACGAGCTGATTGCGTTGTGTGCGCCCCGGTTGACATTCATCAGCTACGGAGTCCCCGAGAAAGGCGACGCAAAATGGCTGGACCAGCAAGGCAGCTTCACGGCAACCGTGGCGGCGCAGCCCGTGTTCCGGCTGCTGGGTGCGAAGGATCTGGGAGTGACGGACGATTATCACACAGCGAAAATGCCGCCGGTCAATAAGGGGCTTCTCGATGGCCAACTCGCGTGGCGTCAGCATGACGTCGGCCACACCGACGCCCCGAACTGGAAATACTTCATCCCCTGGTCGGACAGATTCCTCAACTATCGCGCGGCGGCCTGGGAGCTTCCGGCCGACGAGCCGGTGTTTCGGACCGATCCGAATTCGCTGGTGGCTCACTCGCAGCTTCTTGCGAAAGCGAAGCAGGGCGGGATCGATGTCTATTTTGAAGGCGATTCGATTGCGCGGCGGTGGGGCGCGACCGACTACCCCGACCTGCTCGCCAACTGGAAACAGAATTTCTTCGGCTGGAACGCGGCTGACTTCGGATGGGGCGCCGATCAGACGCAGAATATCCTCTGGCGCTTGGAGAACGGGGAACTGGACGGAGTAAACCCCAAAGTGGTTGTCCTGCTCGGCGGCACGAACAATGTCGGCAATCCGTTGTTCCAGGGGGACGCCAACGCAGAGGCGGAGGATGTCACGCGAGGTCTTCAGGCGATCGTGCGCGTGATCCAAACCAAGGCGCCGGCGGCGACGATCATCGTTACGGAAATCTTCCCGAGAAACGACAAGATGGCGTTGATGCCCGTCATCGACAGGATCAACCGCAATCTATCCAGGTTCGCCGACGGCGAGAAGGTTCGGTATCTGAACATCAATGACAAACTCGCCGACCGCAATGGAGTGCTGCTCGACGGGATGATGAATGCGAAAGACAGGCTCCATCCGACCGTGAAGGCGTATCAAGTCTGGGCGGACGCACTGAAACCGGTCCTCACGGAGTTGCTGGGGCCTCCTGCCGCCGCGGATCATGCTCCACCCCCGACGGGCGATCCCGGTGCAGAACGCTGACGCAAGTGCCGCGAGCACGGCTCCCGAATGCAGTCGCGGCGCCTAGCAGAACACATCGAGTCGTTTTCATAATCCCCCCTGGTGAAGTCCTTCTGATGGATGTTCCGTCGAGGTGCAGCGTAGCTCGTTGCTGGAGTGTCGCTGGAAAACCGGAGACTATCCGCGCGGTCGGGCAGTCGCCAAAACCGTGGAATGGGTTCCGCGCTCGGGATGAACAGTGCCCGTTCCACGCCAGGGTTAATATTCATTACCGGTAGGCATTCGGCCAGCTAGGAGGGAGTGCTGGTCTGGTATCGGTTAGCCCGCCAGCTTCCCGCAGTTGGCGATAATCCGCCCATGGCGCGGTCATTGATCGGGCCCGGTCGGGAATGGTCCCAGGTTAGCTTCGCGCCAGATGGCTTCGAGCTTTTGTTGATCGGCGGGGGAGGCTTGTTTGTAGCCCGCAAGGAATTTCTCGGTGATGCGGTCCGCTTCGCGCTGATCGTGCGTTTGGCGGAAACACGCGATCGAGCGGACTAGCCACTTGCCACACTCTTCGACGCTACCCTCAAGACCTGCGACGACGCCCAGGTTTCCGTAAGTATTCGCAGCACTGTGCAAGTTGCCTTGCTTCTCGTTGATAGCGAGGGATCTGACGTACCACTGACGGGCCGCCGGAAAGTCCCGCTGCTCTTCGGCGACCCTGCCCAGTTGGTTAAACGTCGCGGCCGCGCCGAGCGCGTTGCCCTGCTTCATCTTTATGGCAAGCGATTTGAGGTACCACTCGCGTGCCGCCGCAAACTCACGCTTGTCTCCTGCGAGGATGCCCAGGTTGTGATAAGTTCTTGCTACGCCTTCGAGGTTGCCCCGCTTCTCTTCGATGGCGAGGGATTTGAGATACCATCCTCGCGCCGCCACGAAATCCTTCTGCCCGCGGGCCATCACGCCGAGTTGGTGATAGGTGGCGGCAGCACTGCCTTCGTTGCCCTGTTTCTCCGTGATCTCGAGAGATCTGACGTACCACTGCCGCGCCGTCTCAAGGTCCCGCTCTTGCTCGGCAATCACACCCAGTTGGTGATAGGTATTGGCGGCGCGTTCCAAGTTGCCCTGCCGCTCCTCGATAGCAAGGGATTTGAGAAACCACTCGCGCGATGCCGCGAAATCCCGTCGTTCTCGGGCAATCGTGCCCAGACCGTAATATACTTCTGACTCCCGCTTCGAGTCGCCTTTTGCAGCCCAGTGCCGGGCCAGCCAAGCGAAAAGCCGGAACGCTTCCGCGAGGTTCCGGCAACGTTGGGCAAAGTAGGCCAGGAATTGGAGCAGCGCGGCGAGGTGTGCCTCCATCGAGAGCCGCCCCGCGAGAGACGCGGCGGAGTAGAGGTTGGTGCCATGCAGAAGGAAAGGAATGCGCTGCGCCTGGAACTCCCGCGTCACCAGCTTGTTGGCAACTCCTGCCATGATGCCGACGAACGCCCGCTGGCAAGGCTCGGAGACGGTATCGGCTCGGGAGCGCAGAAAGCTGGTAAGCATCGGGTGCATCTCGTAGTTGGCGTTGCCAATGTTAGGCGCGTCGGGGATTCCTCGGAGCAGCCCGGCTGCCGCCAGCGCGGTTATGAGGCGATTGACCCGCTCCTGCGTCCAGCTCGCGTCCACCTGTTTCGCCATGGCTCCCACGAATAGCGCGTTCACAAACCGTTCATGCAACCCCACCAACCCAAGCAGCGGCCGCAGTTCCTCGGCCAGCCCCTGTTCGACAAAACGAAGCGTGGCGAACAGGCGGCCCTGTTCTTCATCGCCGCCAAATCCCAGCTCTGCGAGGTTGCTGCGCAGCGCCTCGCCGATCTTCGCGGCCGTCATCGTCTCCAACTTCGGTAGTGCTACCCGCATGGCCAATGGGTGTCCGGCGAGCTGGTTCATGAGGCGGCTCAGTTCGGGATCGTCTCGGTTTACCTCCAGCTTGAGCTCACGCAGGATGATGTCGCAGTACTCCCAACGTTCCTCGCCGTCCAATCCAAACATCGGAAGCGGGTACCGCAGCGACGGATCCAGCCACGCTTCGATCGACCGGCTGGTGATGAGGACCTTCCCGCGGCCGCCGCGGATAGCAGCCAGAAGGCGGCCAAGCTCCGACCGGTCCTCGGTCGTTAGGTTCGCCGCCGCGGACTCGAAGTTGTCCCACACCATCAGGACCCGGCGCGCGCGGAGCGCGTCGCCAACGAGTTCCAGCTTGTTTGGCGCCAGGCGGAAGGTTTCGCCATAAAACGCCTGGCCGGTACTGTTGACAACGTATTCAGCAGTGCGGATCTCGCGGAAATCGAACCACAGCGCGCCATCCAGGCCACCGGTATCGTCCAGCCAGCGCAGGAAGCCGCGCGCCAGCGTGGTCTTGCCCACTCCGCCCAGGCCCTGCACCAGGATGGCCGGCGCCTGGCGGTGGAGCGCGCGCTCCATCTCGAGGATGGGGCCGTCGCGCCCGATGAAGCCGTATGGGTCGCGCTGATCTCGTATCTCTCTGGGCAGATGCGATTCGCGCTCCAGCGGCCTTGCCTGAGCCGCGAAGCTGAAATCCAGTGGCTGCTGCTGGTAGAGTACAGGAAGCAGCCAGTCCTCCAGCGGGTACCTGCCGCGGGCACAGCGGCGTTCCTTGTGCGCCAGCATTTCCTGCCGGCCTTCGCGTACGGCTTCGGCCATGCTTCCCGCTTCGAACAGCAGCCTGTAGAACGCCGGCAGGAATACCTGCGCGCCGCTCACGAAGAGGGAGTATGACATGGCCACTACGCTGCCAATGCCGCCATTGAGCAGGGCCGTGGCCGACGACGCGAAGGCGTCTTCCGCATTCGCGTCCAGCATGGCCGACTGGCAGGCGTTCAACACCACGGCTGGCACGGCGTGCTCGTGCAGCAGGGAGCTCAAGTCGGCGGCGGACTTTGCATCGGGTCCGCCGTCCGCGTTCTCGAAGACGAGGCAGCCGTGGCGTCCTTTGAATTTGTCCGGTGGAGATTCGCCCGCGACATTGCCATAGGCCCCGTGACCATCGAAATGAAGCACGTGATAGTAGCCTGGGTGGACCCGCAGGTGCTCGCGAAGCTGGTCGAACGTGGGCGGGCGCAGCACGTCTACGTGCGCCGGCAGTCCTGCGGACTCGATCAGCTCAACTAATGGACGTGCGATCGAGCGGTAGCGAACATCGCCTTTATATGGTCGCGCCACCACCAGCAGAATGTTGACGCGGTCCTTGGGCAAGTCGCCGAAGGGCTGTGGGTCGGCAGCCCTCTTGAGGCGGCGCTCGATGCGGCGCTGGTGCGCCAGATAGTTGGTTTGCGGGTCGCAGAGCGCTTCCCATGGCCATGAGAGGATATGTGGATCGTCGCTGCGGATTTGCAAAGTGTCCGAGCCGGCAAGCCATGCGGCTGCATCGTGGCGGTCGAAGAGGGCGCCGAAAGCTTGCGTGCCCCAGGCTCTGACGGCTTCGAGGACGCGTTCGGCGTGGTCGGTTTCGGGAGGAAAAGGGTAGTCGAGGAACTGTTCCAGGTACCAGCGCAGCTCGCGCATGAGGTTGGAGCTGGGCAGACCTTCTACGGCGATTTTGTAAGGCGAGGCTATTGTAACTGGAGGTGAGGTCTCACCATCCAGCAGGCGAACTAGCCTGAAGGTTCGAGGAGGCGCCTCCTCCACGTGCTCGATCGCCAACGCGGCGCTGTCGCGCATTCGCGATGATTATAACTGGCTGCGCGATAGCACTGGCTCCCAGAACGCGTTTCCGCGTTATCCGTGAGCGCTATTCGCCATTATCGGACACCGTTTCCCTGCAACGAGGCGCATGGGCGCCGCGCGGAGGCCGACAAGCCAGCCAAGTCCGGCGGTCGGCCACATCCACGCGTGGGGCGTCGGCAAAGCGGGACTGTATCCGGATGTGCCGCGATGCGTTCCTACGCTAAGCGCGCGCCACGCTTAGACTAGAGTATAGACAAGGCGGAAGCGATACCATGCCAGGACATACGCCCGGACGAGTCGAAACCCGCTCTCGATTCCATCGATGCGGCCGTCGGCTCGGGACCGTGGGCCACTGTGGCATCCCACCTGCATGGTGGATGTGTTCCAATGAACGAGTTGACGCAAGTCGCGCGATCCAAGCGGCTTGCTCTTGTTGAAGACGCCACACAGGCGCAGGGTGTAGTGGTCCAGGGTCGCATGGCCGGGGCATCGGGCGATATTGGAATCTCGAGTTGTGGCGGATCCAAACTGACTACCGCCGGCCGGGGGCGCCTGTCCTCAGAACATAGCCACTGCTGTTCGGAGATTCAATGACTACGGATTCGCGAGTCGATGCAAGGTACGGTAGCGCAGAATCATTTTTTCTAAATCCATTTCGATTGGGCGCCAAGTTGATTCGAGGACGCTTCGCTATACCGTCCGGCATCCGATGTGTCAAGGCGAGCGTGATCGACAGATGCTTCTCAAGCGTCGATCCGCTAGGCGTAATCACGACTAAGAGCATCAGTGTAGTTCCCCGGCAGGGCTATCGCGAGCCCATATATGCTCGTTACTCCTTTGGATCCTACATCAATGCCGTCGGGCTAGCGAATCCAGGAGCAGAGGTCGCCTGTCGGGAACTACAGGAAATCACAGTTCCTAATGACAAGTTTCTGCTGGTGTCCGTCTTTGGCGGCAATGCCAAGGAATTCGTCGCTGCTGCGGACGTCTTGCGGCCGGTCGCTGATGGGTTTGAGCTGAATATGTCCTGCCCCCATGCTGCCGGCTACGGAATTGAGATTGGACAAGACATGGACATGGTCGCAGCAATTACCCATGAACTAGTCCAGGTCGTGCAGGTTCCAGTATTTGTCAAATTGTCAGCCACGATCCCTCAAATTGGCCGCACGGCAGCCGCGGCAATCAACGCCGGCGCTTATGGAATCACAGTGACAAACACCCTTGGCCCGTCGGTCGTTGACATAGGGGACGCTCCGATCTTGTCGAACAAAGTAGGGGGATTGTCGGGAAATGGGATCCGCCCGCTTGCCCTTCGCGCAGTACAGGTGATCCGAACTGCGATCGGGCCCACGCCCACCATCATTGGCATGGGTGGGATAGGAACCCCGGAACACATCGTCCAATTCAGAAAGGCCGGCGCTGACGTGTTTGGCGTCGGAAGTGCTGTTACCGGTTTAGACACTCACAGATTCGGCGAATATTTTGCGGATCTCGAGAAGTGTTCGGCTTCTGATTCACCATATAGTTCGGTCGGTACGGATTCGGCGGATACCGCTGTGACTATGCAGTACCAGCAATGCCAGGTGGTAGGGATTCGGCATTATAACGACCGGCTCTACGAATTGACGCTGGACCAATTACCAGGGGCCCCCAAATCCGGCGACCTTTCCGGAAGATACTATTTCCTTTGCGTCCCTGGCGTCGGAGAGAAACCGTTCGCAGTCTTTTCTTCGGACGAGCGCAGCATTGTAATCAAATCCGTGGGTTGCCTCACCTCGCATCTCGCTGGCGTGGCTAATGGCTCGAGTGTTCTCTTGCGTGGACCTTATGGGCGACTTTTTCGTGGCGTAGCGGGGGCAAGCCGGTATATTCTCGTAGGGGGAGGGACGGGAATCGCGTCCCTTCTTGAGGTCGGCCACGCCCTAAAGAGTTCCGCCACCGTCGAGTTCGTGTTGGGAGCAGCTACAAAGGCTGAGCTGTTCGGCTTGCAGGAATTTGAAAGCCTGGGCCCGGTTGCGGTCGCAACGGATGATGGCTCGGTCGGCTTCCATGGCAACGCCGCGGACTTACTGCGCCAGTATATTGGTGCCGGAGAGCTCAATGGTGAGTCCGTATTCGTCAACTGTGGGCCCGAGCCTATGATCGCTGCCTGTGCTGACATCGAGCGGAAGGTTGCCTCGGACGATAGAATCGTGGCCGCTGTCGAGTACCCGACGAGCTGTGGTGTCGGCATCTGCGGCAAGTGTGCTTCCCCAAGCGGCCATTTAACCTGTATTGATGGCCCCTTCATGCCAGTCAGAAGCGTCGAGACACGCAGGTGTAAGCGAGGTTGATTTCGCCGACGCGTGCGGCGTGGGTTCCGAAAAGGGGCGCATCCGCGCGAACTGACGAATTCCAGTTTTCACCTCCCAAGGGTGCACGTGGTTCCGTCGCAAGCGCGTTTTTGTTCCCTAAATCCGCTCGGATGACGGTTGGACCGAAGAGCTCTGGAACCTGGGTGTTTCTCATCTGGCTGCCAACCAATGGAGATACTCCGGACCCGAATAGCGTAATATGGTCAAAGTCCGCCAGACGGTTATTCGAACTTGCGAAGTCTGTCGCACCCGGAGAAACTGCCGAGTTGGTCGTGGAGTGGGAGATCACGGAGAAGATATAAATCGTTTCATCGCCGGACATGCTGGCGACCGTGATATCGGGCTGTCCGCCGCCATCGATGTCGCCGTTGATGGTGACGTTGCCCCGGTTAAGAAGGACAATCCACCTTGTCCTCCGGAATCGACGACGATGGTGGAGCCCTTCGGCGCGGGGCGAACTGGATGTTCCGATGTTCCATGTGCCGGGGTCGTTGTTCGTGGCGATGACCGCTTCCTGGAGAAATTCCGGGATTGGCCACCAGCGCCGCCACCGACGACGTGTCGCCATTAATCAGCATCGAGGTATTCGTCACACCGTGCCATGATTGAGAACCACCGCGGGAATGGTCATGCGGGAGGGGTATAGCTCTTCGCGCCGACCCCGCCGCAATAAGCCGGCAACGTGTCCGCCAGCGCCGGGAGTGCACCGACAGCCAATCAGAAGGGGGTAGTCGCCATCGCGTGTCGCATTTTCACGAGCCTCCAAGCGGGCATATGTTGACCTGGAGGTTCACTCTTGGACTCACAGGTCGAACGCGCAATTCCCTGCCGGCAGTCCATGCAAGTAGACAAACGGCCGGAACGCCACCCAACGGCGGGTTCCGGGTAGTGTAATTAGCCTGGTCCAAAACCGCCAAGCACATCTTAAACTGATCACTTGACTTAAATGGAATGGTAAGTGATCTCCTGCAAACGTCAGTTGCAAGTCGTCGTCGATGCCCTCCGGTGCCGGAACACCCACGGGCGTGAAGTGCGTTCCTTCTCAAACCGGGCACGGCAAGTCCACTTCCTGCGCGTGTGCCGCCGCTTCCTTCTTGTCCAAGAACTCTCCCAGCGAGATCGGCACCGCAACTTCGAGCATCAAGGTGAAAAGCAGGAATCCCACCGCGAAGATGCCGGCGGCGACGCGCAACTCGGTGACCGTCGGGTAGTATTCGTAGATTTCGCCCAGCGTGTCCGGGGTCAGGCCGGGGATGATCAGCCCCATGCCTTTTTCGATGTACACGCCGGCGTAGGTGGCGAGGCACCCAGTGTTCAGGGTCAGGAAATTGCGGCGCGCGGCCGGGGAGATGAACAATCCGAATGCGAGCAGGTTCAGCGCCACCGCACTCCAGGCGTAGGGGACCAGGGTGTGGTGCCCGCCCACGCCGAAATACCAATAGCGTGTAAACAGCAGGTGCTGCGTGTTGGAGTAGAATTCCTTGAAGGCTTCGGCGCCGTGTAGAAACAGGTTCAGGAACATGGCGTAAGCCATCAGCTCGGCGATCTTCCAGATGGCGGCGTCCTGGATTTCGAAGCGTGTGAAGCGGCGCAGCACCTGGAGCACGATCAGCAGAATCGCCGGACCGGAGCAAAAGGCCGACGCCAGAAACTGCGGCGCCAGAATCGAGCTATTCCAGTAGGGGCGCGCAGCCAGGCCGTTGTAGAGGAACGCTGTCACAGTGTGAATGCCGACCGCCATGGGGACGGAAAGCAGCACCAGCGGGACCACAAGGTTTTTGATGTAGTGCTTGCCGTGAAAGACGCGGTACAGGATGTGGGTGGCCACCGAAAAGTTCAAGATGAAGTACAGGTTCAGCACGAGCACGTCCCAGGCCAGGATGCTGCTCGGGAAATTCAGAAATCACCAGCACGAACAGCAGACACATGGTGATGGCGCTGATGGCCAGCAACTCGCCGTAGATGACGATCTCGCGGATGGGCTTCCAGTTGTAGATGTAGGCCGGGATCACCAGGACCACTGCCGCTGCCGCCACACCCACCAGGAACGTAAAATTGACGATGTAAAAGCCCCAGCTCACCTGGTCACGCATGGCAGTGAGCCCCAGGCCGATTTCGACCTGCCGGGAATAGGCCAGCGCGCCGGAGACGATCAGCGCGCCCAGAAACGCGAGCCACGTCCAGTACATCCGGTTGCCGCGGAGCATCAGCTTCAGGCTGCCACGCGCGAATCCGCCGAACATGCGGATGCTGTTGACTGCACTCTCAGGTTGCATAGAAGTAAAAGAATCGCGGGACGGT
>Ga0181520_10001834_pt1 | contig 41820 bp, 36 predicted proteins | sample PEATcosm2014_Bin_29_FD_132451 | JGI IMG/M metagenome (GOLD analysis project Ga0181520, IMG submission 132451) | Peatland microbial communities from MTU Mesocosm Facility, Houghton, MI, USA - PEATcosm2014_Bin02_30_metaG | ecosystem: Environmental > Terrestrial > Soil > Wetlands > Peat | place... | reverse complement strand
AGGATCCGAACCGGCGCGGCATATAACGCAATGCCTGCAGCCGGCATTAAAAAAATTATAGAACATGGCGTTTATGCCGTTGCCCCCGTCATAAAAATCCGAAAATATCGCGGCGCCCTGAACTTTTTTATCCCCCGTATCGCCGGAATTTTCAGCTTTTATATCAGAACCTTTCACCTGTTTTTCAATGGAAATTTCCTCAAATTTATTATCCGTGTTCAGGCTGAGCGCGTTTTTTACATCCAGGGCTCCGTCGACACTGAACAAAACAGCGTTTGACCATGAATATCCTGAAACTTCGCAGCCATCAGAGCTGCCGGCTATTTTATAGGCCCCGGCGGCGCGGCCGCCTTTTCCCGCGTAAACCTGCGAGCGAATAAGTTCCCCGCCGCTTTCCTTGACCTTCATTAAGAGTATGGATTTCGGCGCGTTTTCATTTTCCTGAATATATCCCGCCGCAAATATTTCACCGGCGCTATTTTCAGCAATTGACCTGATAAAGCCGCCGTAAGCATCATCAAAATAAACTTTATCCCAGAGAAAGCCGCCTGACTTGTCGATTTTGATTATAAAAGGGTGCCTGTTGATTCCGCCTGAAATAATGTAACCGCCGTCGGTTTCAATTATACAGGCGGCTTCGGATATCATTTCGTTCTGGCCGAAATATTTTTCCCACTCCGGCCGGCCGTCAGGGCCGGCTCTTAAAACGTAAATGTTTTTCTGCCCGTTTTTCATCACTCCCGACCGCCCGATGAAAATAAAACCGCTGTCACGGGTTTCAATAAAGGAAATTATTTCCTCTCCCTTTGTTTTGTTCAAAATAACCGGCGCGCTCACATCAATGGTTTTTGTAATCGCAGCGCACGTTGGAACGGGCTCGGCGGCGCTTCCGGCATAAAGAGCCTGTGCGCACATTAATATAAACGGCGATAACAGGCGCACGGCTGATAATTGTTTGTTCAAGCCTGCTCACTCTCTTTCCCTTAAAAGCAGCGCACAAGCGCTAATTTTTTTCTTTTTTCCTCTTGCCTTTCTGTCTTTCTTTTTCCTCCATCTCGTCGCCGAAATTAATCCGGCAGGCCTTGCACAAGTCCTCGTCCGCGCTTACTTCCTTGCCGCACACCGAGCAGTAATTCTGTTCCTGGTCAGCCATCGCGTTTAACCCCTGTGTTTTTTTCTAAGTTTTAAACTGCTAATGCTTTTTTTATTTTTAATAAGTCCGACGTAAGTGGCCCTTGCCAGGCCGCATATCCAGTCCCTGTCGTCAAGCCTGTCTTCAATAAGATAATAAAGCTTTGCGCCGGGGTATGGCGGCGCCTGTGTCAGCCAGCCTGAGCCCTCGATATATTCCCTGCCAGCGTCCGTTGGTTTTATAAAGAGCCGGTTATCGCACGCAAACCCTATTATTAAAGAATCCATATATATCCCGTATTCACCGAACATCTTCTTTGCCGTTATTATACCCGCGTCATGAAGCTGGTCAATTACAAAATCGGCGAATCCCCTGTCAGTTGACATAAGCAATCCCGCCGATCATATGCTTTTATTCTCTATTTTTTTTATTTCCTTATATGCCTGCTTATACCCCAGCTCTCCGGCTTTATTAAGGTCCTCAATGGCCCCGTCATACATTCCAAGTTTATATTTTGCGCGGCCGCGGTTGTAATATGCCGGAGCATATCCCGCGTTGAGCCCTATGAGTGTGTCAAAATCGGCTATGGCCCCTTTATAGTCTTCAAGAATATATTTTACCGCTCCAAGGTTGTTGTATGCCTGCTCATATTTCGGGTTAAGACCGATTGCGGCGCTGTAATCGCCTGCCGCACCTTTGTAGTCGCCGGCATTGGTCCTGGCAAGGCCGCGGTCATAATACGCAACCGCGTTTTTCGGGTCAAGCTCAATTGCCTTTCCGCAGTCCTTTATCGCGCCTTCATGGTCGCCCGTATCGTCTTTTACGCAGCCGCGGTTGTTGTATGCCAGCGCGTATCCGGGGTTTAATTCAATTGCCATGCTGAAATATTCAATGGCATCCCTGCTGTTCCCTGCGTAGTCGGCCGCTTCCCCGAGCTTGTTGTAATCCTCGGCCTTTTTTATGTTATCATCCGTGGTTTTGTTTTCAGCCTGGCCGGGGGCGGTATTCGCCTCTATTTTTTTTGCGGCTTCATATGCCGCGCTGTTGCCCAGGCTGCCCGCCATATTAAGGTCCTCAATCGCCCCTTTTTTGTCACCTGCCTGGTACCTGGTTATGCCCCTGTTTACATAAGCCACGGTCAGTTTCGGCGCAAGCTCGATAGCCCTGTTAAAATCTTCCATTGCCCCCGCCCTGTCACCGGCCCTGTTTTTGGCCTTTCCGCGGTTGTTGTATGCCACGGCAAAATCAGGCTTGAGGTCTATTGCCCTGCCGCAGTCCTGCACGGCCCGGGCGTGCTCCCCGATTTCGTCCTCAACGCTACCGCGGTTGTTGTAGGCTTCCGCGTATTTCGGGTCAAGCATTATGGCCTTATTGTAATCCACTATGGCGCCTTCGTGGTTTCCAAGGAAATTTTTTACGTTGCCGCGGTTATTGTATGCCTTCACATATCCGGGATTAAGGCTTATGGCCGTGTCAAAATCACTTATTGAGCCTGCTTTATCGCCGGATTTTGACCTTGCGTTGCCGCGGTTAAAATATGCCTCGGCAAGCCCGGGAGAGAGTTCAACAGCTTTATCAAGATCCATTATCGCCGCGGCTGTATCGCCCGCGGCGTCTTCATAAAGTCCGCGGTTGTTGTATGCGGCGGCGCATTTCGGGTCGGCGGCTATTGCCCTGCCGCAATTTTCTATGGCGCCGGCGAGATCCCCTGAATTATACTTTTCTATTCCGGCATCAATGTACTTTTTCACAGCCGGGTCAACCGGTGCGCTGGTGGATGGATGTATTATAACCGGAAAAAAAATCAATGGAATTACAAGGAACAAAAACCTTCTCACTTTTCCTCCTGTTATATATTCACAAATCGAAGAACATACATATTTTACCATTACAGGCAAGGCCGCCGCCACTATTTTTTAATCTTTAATTTTCCATAAATAGCTGTAAAACGGCGCCAGTATTTTATATCCCCTCGCGGTCTCATCAGCCAGGCGCGGGCTGAAAAGCAGATTGTCAACGGGCTTTTCATAATAAAAATATAGATTTTTCATCATGTACCATTTGAGCAGTTTTTTATCAACTTTTTCTTTTGGAGGGCGTTTGTAGCTTTCACCGCCGAGCATGAAAATATTGTTTTTTGAGTTAAAAAAAGATATTGCCCTGAAGAATTCCGCGGGCCGGTCTGTGATTGCCTTGCGAAAATTTTGAATGACCTCTTTTGACGGGTCGTACATACCCATGCCGAAACCGTAGGAATCATGCGCTATTTCAAAATAATATCCCGGCGCGTCCTGCCACTGTGCTCCCGGACGTTTAAATGAGAACCAGAGCCGTGTTTTATAGGGTGATTTATCCCGTGAAAACCTGACATCCCTGTATATCCTTGATATCATTTTTGAAGGGTCGGTCTGGAAAAGAGGGTCAATTTTGCGGGCGGTATCGGTAAGCGCGTTTATAAGGTCCCAGGTGGGTTTCACGCAGTACTTTATATAATCCTCTTTATGGGACTCAAACCATGCCTTATTGTTGTTTTCCTTTATTCCCCTGAAAAATTCCACGGCCTTTTTCGGGTATCCCTTAAATTCATTTTCGGCCATATGCGGCTCCTGTACTTTTTATTTTCAGCACATTATATCAGCCATGGCGCAAAAATGCAAATGAACCAAAAATTTTATTCAAATACTTTTACTGTTAGCCTGCCTGCCTGGGACGCATCCGAGTATGCCACGAAAGGGGTGCCATTGTAAACCTGCAGGCATGTATAAAGCGCGTGGCCGGCGGAAAAATCAGCGTTGCCCACGGCCTGCCATGTGTTTCCATTTAGTACCATTACAGTTGCCGCTCCTGGATTGCCGTCCACGTAAGCCACAAATGGAGTGCCCTCATAAACCTGCAGTGAAACCCAGTCAGCCTCTCCCGTGGAAAAATCCGCCGGGCCGGCGTCAACCCAGCTTATTCCGTTAAATTTCATGACAGTCGCTTTGTTTCCATTCTGGACATCCTGATATGCAACGTAAGGCGTTCCGTGTGATATCTGAAGTGAAATATAGTTCGCGGCTCCAGCTGAGAAACCCGCGTTTCCTACAACTTCCCATGCTGAACCGTCATATTTCATTACCGTCGCCTTATTTGACGCATTGCCATCGGAGAAAGCAACATATGCCGTTCCCCTGTCAACCTGCAGAGCAAGGTAATTTGCCGCTCCGGCAGAGAATCCTGCCGTGCCTATAAGCCCCCACGCATTGTTGCTGTATCCCATCATTGTTGCCTTGTTAAGATTGAGACCGTCAGAAAATGCCACATATTGCGTCCCCTGATATATCTGCATTGATGTGAATGAAACCGGGCCGGGAGAAAATCCTTCAGCGCCAAGCGGCTGCCATCCGCTGCTGCCATATACCATTACCGTTGCAAAATTTGTATTTCCAGCGTCTTCATATGCCACATACGGTTCGCCGTTATAACCCTGCAAAGATGAATAAGATGCCGTACTTCCTGAAAATCCGGCAGTACCCACGTTCACCCAGCCGTTGCCGTTAAACGCCATTACAGTTTCCGGCCCGGACGCTCCGTCCTGATATGCCGCGTAAGGGGTCCCGTTATAAACCTGAAATGAAATATTCGACGCGGCGCCGTTTGAAAATCCGGCGTTTCCAAGTGTGTTCCATGCCGGAGACTGATGCTGGTATGGATGGCCGGGGTTATAATTGCCGCACCCCTGAACCAGCATCAACGCGATAACCGTTAAAAAAAGAGGGCCAATTAAGATAGTTTTTTTCATAGAAACCTCCAAAAGGGTTTTATACCTTCGTAAAATTTGACGGTCTAAACGGCATAATTGTTCCATAATTTCCCCCCCCAATTAACATTCATATCACACAAAATTAACCGAAAATTACGCTGCGGCTGTTATATTTGATGCAAGAAACCTGTGTGAGGTGATATATGTTTATAAATGATTACCCTTTGAGCCTTTATGACGAGGATACTATTTTCACAATAGAAGACAGCGATGATCCTAAGAGGTTCCTGGATGAGGATGAAAAGAAAGAACTGGAATATTTCAGGCGGTACCTGCGCCTTGTATTTAACAATTAAACGGTGTTTTTAACAAGCCGTTTGACGGCCGGCGCCGGTAAAACCTGAATTATATACATTGATTGCGGCAACAAAGGGGCCCTGGTCAGCCGGGGCCCTTTTTATTAAAATATTCCAGTTTAACTATTTTATGGTCTTTACCCATTCCAATATCTGCGATTTTATCGCGTCCCTGATTCCTGATATTTTCTCCAGTTTTTCCCCTTCACTTCCCTCAAGTTTCGAAGGATCCGGGAACGACCAGTGCAGCCTTTGCGTAACACCTATAAATAACGGGCAGCGTTCCGCGGCTTCTTTGTCGCATACCGTTATCACATAATCAAATATCCTGCCCTGCTTATAGAAGTCAAAAACTGATTTGGTTTTATTGCCTGAAATATCAATGCCATCCTGCATCATGCTTTTGACAACAAGAGGATTCAGCGTTCCGGGCTCAATGCCCGCGCTTTCCGCGGCAAACCTGTCGCCGGCGAACTTGTTGAGATACGCCTCGGCCATCTGGCTCCTGGCGCTGTTATGAATACATACAAACAATACTTTGATCATTTTTCCGCCTCCTTAAAAACAGCTTTTAATCCCGCTGCCGCGTTAACAAGCAGTATCATCACGGGCACTTCGACAAGCGGCCCAATTACAGCGGCGAAAGCCTGCCCCGAACTTATACCGAATATCCCTATTGCAACAGCAATGGCGAGTTCAAAATCATTGCTTGCCGCGGTAAAAGAAACCGCCACTCTCTGTTTATAATCCGCTCCCAGCGCCCCGGCAATAAAAAATGTAACAAACCACATTAATACAAAATACAAAATCATCGGAACCGCCACTATCACGACATCGAGGGGTTTTTTAATTATATATCCCCCTTTTAATGAAAACATTACCACTATGGTAAAAAGCAGCGCCACAAGTGTCAGCGGGCTGATTTTTGGTATAAAACGTTTTTCATACCATTCGTTTCCCTTTGCCTTTTGCAGTATATATCTTGTAGCCATCCCGGCAAAAAATGGAATGCCCAGGTAAATAAGAACGGTTTTGGCGGATTCCCATATGGAAATTGATATGTGAATCCCTTTTGTAAGCCCCAGAACATTCAATAAAAATGTGATGAAAAACCATATGTATACGGCATAGAAAAGCATCTGGGCGACGGCGTTAAATGCCACAAGCCCGACGCCGAGTTCCCTGTCGCCGCCGGCAAGATCGTTCCAGATGATAACCATTGCAATGCACCTTGCCAGCCCTACAAGTATTACCCCTATCATATATTCCGGATAGTTCCGCAGAAATAAAACAGCGAGGCCGAACATCAAAACCGGTCCGGTCAGCCAGTTCTGTACCAGGGCAAGGGTGAGCAGTTTTTTATTGTGAAATACTTCGCTCATTTTTTCATATTTTACCTTTGCAAGTGGTGGATACATCATTATTATCAGGCCTATGGCTATTGGTATGGAAGTCGTTCCTATGTTAAAGCCGCTGATAAATCCTGTGGCTTGCGGCCAAAAATAACCAATCGCAATTCCGGCCCCGATTGCCAGGAATATCCACAGTGTCAGGAACCTGTCGATAAATGACAGTTTTTTAATTTGTGTTTCCAATTAAATTCTCCTTTAAAGCCAGCTTTTCCTGTTTGCAATATTTTTTACAGCACCCGGCGTTTTTCTTAAGTACAATTTTTGATTTTTTTATATCGTTTTTCAATGTTTCATTTCCCCTGGATATTTCCCCGACAAATGACATTACAGCCTCACTGATGCCTTCTTTAATTATGGAATAATGCATCCAGAGGCCGTCTCTTCTGTCCTTCACAAGCCCTGCGTTTTTCAATACTCCAAGGCTTCTGGAAGCATGCGTCTGTGTTATTTCAATAATGCTGGTTATATCGCAGACACAAAGCTCCCCTTTTTCAGACAGAAGCATGTAAATTCTCAGCCTGGTTTCATCCCCGAGCGCCTTAAGCATATTAACTGTTTCTTTCACGGCGCACCTCCTAAGTATATTTATATATTCAAATATACAAATATAGTTTAAGTTTGTCAAGTGGTATTTTCAGCCATGTATAAGGGCAGGGCTCCTGCTTTACAGCAGTACGTTATTTGCCGTTAAAGTGCGGATCCGCGGCGGACCAGCTGACGGGAAGTTTTTTTCCGGTTACTTTATTCCTGAAATTTCTTGACACAAACCCCAGCGCTCCGGCCGCGAATATTGATTCGCTCTTTTTTATTCCCAGAATTTTTCTGATTCTCCCGCCGCCGTTCAAAAACATATTATTTCCGGTGAGGTTTCTGAACCCCAGGCCGTTCGCCCTGGCGTAAAGGTCAATGTTATAAATAGAATACTGCGCACTTTCCAGGCTTAAGGGCGTCCGTTTATCCCCTATAATGTAGATAATAACCGGCGGCCTTAATATATATCCCTTTCCGGCTTTAATGGAAGCCTCAAGCTTTGGCTCCGCCTTAAAAAACTCTTTTTTTACCGGTTCAGGCATAAATTGTATGAGCCATTTTATTATAGGCGGCCTAAAAAATGTTTCATAAACGGTTTTAGTCTTTTTAAACAGCTCGGCGTCTATAATATCTATCAGGGCCTCATCATCTACCGCTATACTGCGCATGCGAAAATTATGCGTCGGGGCATAAGCTCCCATATTAATGATTTCTTCTATTAAATCCTTCGGCGGTTTTTCAGGGGTAAAATGCCTGTTTGTCCTGCGTTCCATTAAAAGTTCCTCAACCTGTTCCCTGCCGGGCCGCAACGACGTATCAAAAATTTCCGGCCTGCTGTCATTCCACCAGAGCGCCCTCTCCGGGCAAATTGCGGCGCATTGCCCGCATGTACTGCAACGTTCATAATTAATATCTATTTTTTTATCAACAAGGCGCATGCACCTTTCGTGACAGACCGAAATGCATTCACCGCAGCCTCTGCATAAATCAGAATGAATTTTTATCATATCAGCAGCCGCTCCTTTTTCCGTTATTTTAAAAATATTATTCCCGCACCGCGTTTTTGTCAAGTTAATACGGATTCTTGCCTCAACCGCCGTCAAAATCATATTACCTTAAAATTAACACCCAATTAATGAAAAATTAAATTTTCATTGCAATAATTATTACGCATAATTCTGTGATATGTGGAGATGCAACATGAACGGCCTTAAAGTAATGGACATTATGTCAAAAGATACAGTCACAGCCGGCCCGTCCGAAAGTATCACAGAGCTGATCAAAAAACTTTTAAAGTTTGACGTTGGCGCGGTGGTTATAGTTAATGACGAAATGAAGCCCCTTGGCATAGCCGCGCGCAGCGACATTTTTGAATGCATAATAAAAGAGCCCGTAAAATACCTTGAAATGATAGCGGATAATATCATGAAAAGAGATTTTATTTCAGTGGACCCCGGGCTTGATGTTGTTTCAGCCAACGACATCATGCAGATAAACCTTATAAACAGGCTTCCTGTTGTCAGCAACAACAGGCTTGTCGGCATGATAACCCACAGGGAAATAAACAATATACTCCGTGAACAGTTTGAAATTCTGGAAATAAGCCACAGGGACCTGGAAGAAAAAATGAAAATAGATTTTTTGACCGGAGTTTATAACAGGGCCTACGTGGATAAAAAACTTATCCAGTATATTGACATTGCCGACAGGACGAACGCCCCGTTCACTCTTATTCTTGTTGATATTGACAACTTTAAGGGCATAAACGACACCTATGGCCATATATGCGGCGACATGATTCTTAAAAGTGCGGCCAGGCTATTCATTGAAAAATCAAGGAACATTTCCATTGTCGGGCGCTTTGGCGGTGACGAATTCATAATAATAGTCCCTTACTCCGACACTAATTCCTCTCTTTATATGGCCGAGCGCCTGAGGATGTCCCTTGAAGAGACTGACTTTAATTATAACGGAATAAATATACGGGTGACCGCCAGCTTCGGCCTGGTTGCATGGAGCAAAGGGATAAAAAGCTGCCAGGAAATAATCAAAAACGCGGACAACTGCCTGTATTATGCCAAAAGAAACGGCAAGAACAGGGTAAGCGTCTTCGGCGGCCTTCTTTCAGAAAACTCCTCCGCAATATCCGCGTCCGGCAATAACCTTAATGTAACAATAAAAATCCAGTAGCCCCATAAGGGCGGCGGATTTCTTCCCAATTGACAATCAATATAAAATACTGTTTAATAATATCACGACGATATCCGGAGGTAATCATGGCCGAGAAAAAATACGCAGGCGCAATAGACCAGGGCACCACAAGCTCGCGTTTTATAATTTTCAACCATTCCGGGGAACCCATCGCCTCGCACCAGTTGGAGCACAAGCAAATCTACCCGCAGGCCGGATATGTGGAACACGACGCGGTTGAAATATGGGAAAATGTAATTGAATGCATAAAACAAACCCTTTCAAAATCCTCAATTAAGCCGGAGGAAATATGCTCCATCGGCGTCACAAACCAGCGTGAAACAACGGTTGTCTGGGATAAAAACACCGGAAAACCGCTTTACAACGCCATTGTGTGGCAGGATTTGCGCACGGCATCAATATGTAACAAGCTCACAAAAAGCGGCGGCATGCGCCGTTTTCAGAAATCCACAGGGCTTCCTCTGGCCACATATTTTTCCGGGCCGAAATTAAAATGGCTCCTTGATAATGTTCCTGCCGTAAAAAAATCCGCCCTGGACGGCAGCGCCATATTCGGCAATATGGATTCATGGATAATATGGAACTTAACCGGCGGCCGCCACATTACGGATCCGACGAACGCATCGCGCACAATGCTTATGGACCTGAAAACCCTTCAGTGGGATAAAAAAATGATGAAGATATTCGGCGTGCCGGGTTCAATGCTCCCCGAAATCAGGCCGTCAAGCGACCCCGCGTCATACGGTATGACAAAAAAAGATGGGCCTTTCGAAGGTGAAATACCTGTTATGGCGGACCTTGGCGACCAGCAGGCCGCGCTCTTCGGACAGGCGTGTTTTTCCCCGGGTGAGGCAAAAAACACCTATGGAACAGGATGTTTCCTGCTCATGAACACCGGTACAAAGCCCGTGATATCAAGGAACGGACTTTTAACAACCGTAGCTTATAAAATAGGCGCGGCTCCGGCGGTTTATGCGCTGGAAGGCTCTGTCGCCATTGCCGGTTCGCTTGTCCAGTGGGTGCGTGATAAATTAAGGCTGATAAAAACGGCCCCTGAAATAAACGAGCTTGCCGCGCAATCCGAGGATAACGGCGGAGTCTATTTCGTGCCCGCGTTTTCCGGCCTCTTTGCCCCATACTGGCGCTCCGATGCGCGCGGCCTTATAATAGGAATGACCCACTTTACAGGCGCCCCGCAAATAGCACGTGCCGCGCTGGAAGCAACGGCTTACCAGGCGCGCGACCTATTTGAGGCAATGTCAAAAGATTCAGGAATAAAACTTTCCGGATTAAAAGTTGACGGCGGTATGACCGCAAGCGCTCTTTTAATGCAGTTCCAGGCGGATATGCTTGGTGTAAATGTCATAAATCCAAAAGTTGCTGAGACAACCGCGCTGGGCGCGGCGTATGCCGCGGGGCTTGCGGCAGGTTTCTGGAAATCGACGGATGAGCTTAAACAAAACTGGACCCTGTCAAATGAATGGAAGCCGTCAATGGCCGCTGAAAAGCGGGCAAAGTATTTTTCAGGATGGAAAAAGGCAGTAACACGTTCAATCGGATGGGAAGAATAAAATCACGGGAGCAATATGAAAAATAGATACGACATAATAATTATCGGCTCCGGTATAGTGGGTTCCCTTACTGCCAGGTATCTCTCAAAATATGATATCAGCATGCTCGTCATTGAGAAAGAGGCTGATGTAGGCATGAACCCGAGCTCAGCCAATTCCGCCATCATACACGCCGGATATGACCCCGCTCCCGGGACCACAAAGGCCGCAATGAATTCCGCAGGCAATAAAATCTGGCACACCCTTGCTCCGGAACTCGGCATTTCATTTAAAAGCAGCGGCAGCTATGTGGTGGCAATCGGCAGTGAAGAGCTTCCCAGGCTTCGTGTATTATATGAACAGGGCATAGCCAATTCCATTCCCGGATTGAAGATACTTTCCCGTGATGAGTTTATGACACGCGAGCCCCTTATAAATCCGGCGGCATCAGGGGCGCTCTGGGCCCCTTCCGCGGCGGTGATTGACCCTTTCGGCGCAGTGCTTGCGGCGGCGGAAAACGCCGTGGCAAACGGTGTGGATTACCTTTTTGAAACGGAGTTCACGGATTTTATAACCAATAACGGCCGGATAACGGGGGTTAAAACAAACCGCGGTGATTTTTTCTGCAAATGGGCAATAAATTCAGCAGGCATATACAGCGACTCTGTGGCGCATAAGGCCTCCACAATGGAAAATTTCGCGATAACCCCGCGCAAGGGTTCCTATCTTATTTTTGACCCGATGAAACTTTCAATAAATAACGTCCTCTTCCCCGTTCCCACGGAAAAAGGCAAGGGCATACTTGTCTCCACCACAACCCACGGCAATGTAATGATCGGCCCCAATAATGAGTCATGTGAAAATAAGGAGGACTCCGCCACAACTTCAGCGGGGCTCGACGAAGTCATAAACGGTGCGAAAAAACTTGTCCCTTCTATTGACCCGAAGAACGTAATAGCGGTTTATGCCGGCATAAGGGCCTCAGGAAACGGCGCGCGTGATTTTATTATAGAGGCTCCAAAAGAGATAAAAGGGCTCCTGAATATATGCGGCATAGAATCCCCGGGTTTTGCCTCTGCCCCGGCAATTGCCCTTAAAGCCATAAGCCTGCTTGATGAAGCAGGGGCAAATTTAAAGGAAAAAAACGAGTGGAACCCCGTGCGCAGGCATACTCCCCATTTCCACACCCTTTCATTAAAAGATAAAGCTGAACTTGTAAGTAAAAATCCGTCTTACGGCAGGATTGTGTGCCGCTGTGAGGAAATAACAGAAGGTGAAATAATAGACGCAATGCGCTCTCCCGTTCCCGCGCGCACATATGACGGGATAAAACGCAGGACCTGGCTTGGCACCGGCCGCTGCCAGGGGGCATTTGATTACCCGCGCGTAATGCAGATAATGGCCAGGGAGCTTAACATCCCCGAAACAGCCGTTACAAAAAAAGGCAAAGGCAGCGAACTTGTTTTCAGGAAGACAAAGGAAGTTCCCCTGTCATGAAAAATAATTATGACGTCATAGTAATAGGCGCGGGGCCCGCGGGCCTGGCAGCCGCCATAGAAGCAAAAAAAACAGGGGCAAAGGATGTCCTTATAATAGAGCGCAACAACGAACCGGGGGGAATACTGCTCCAGTGTATACACAACGGCTTCGGCTCGGTCATATTTAAAAAGGATCTGCCGGGCCCGGCATACGCCTCGAATTTCATAGATGAGGCGAAGGGGCTAGAAATAGAAATGCTTTTTGACACAATGGTACTGGACCTCACGCCGGAGAGAAAAATATACGCCGCAAACAGCTCCGACGGATTTATAGAGCTTTACGCGCGGGCTGTGGTGCTCGCCATGGGCTGCAGGGAGCGCACACGCGCGCAGATAAGGATTCCCGGAGAAAGGCCCGCCGGTGTTTATACAGCGGGCATGGTTCAGCGGCTCGTAAATATAGAGGGTTATATGCCGGGCAAAAATTTTGTAATACTTGGCTCCGGTGATATCGGCATGATAATGGCCAGGAGGCTCACAATCGAGGGGGCAAATGTAATAAAGGTGGTTGAACTCCTCCCCTACCTTACCGGCTTAAGGCGCAATTACGTGCAGTGCCTCAATGATTTTAATATTCCACTTGAGCTTTCCACCACGATAAAACGCATTATAGGCAAAAAAAGGGTAGAGGCTGTGGAGACAGTAAAAGTGGATGAATCCCTTGTTCCTGTGGCGGGCACTGAAAAAATAATCACCTGTGATACACTGCTGCTTTCAGTCGGCCTGATTCCGGAGAATGAACTTTCCAGAAAAGCAGGCGTCGCCCTTGACCCGCTTACACTCGGGCCGGTCGTTGACGAAAAGATGTCCACAAACGTGGCCGGCATATTCGCTGCCGGAAATGTGGTCACCATTTACGACCTGGTGGATTATGTCTCGGCGGCCGGTTCAGCTGCCGGAATAAGCGCGGCCCATTTCGCTGCCGGAGCGCCTGAAGCGCCGGATACCGTAAACATTATTCCCGGAGATGGCGTGCGTTCCGTAATTCCGCAGAAAATATCAAGTGTGTACGGCTCAGCCAACCCTGTTTTTGTGGAGCTGCGTGTTTCAAGGGAATTTTCAGAAAAAATTTCAATAAATATCACGGATAACGGTAACGCTGTTTACTCACACATGGAAAAATATGCCAGGCCCGCGGAGATGATAACCCTGAAAATAAACTGGAACGAATTGTCCAAAAAATTGTCAAAAGAGTGCAAAGATTTGACAGTGAGCGTGGTAAAAAACAATGTAAAGGCGGAAGTCTGAAAATGGAGCGTAAATTTATATGCATCCGCTGCCCCCAGGGGTGTGAGCTGACCACCACACTTGACGGCCACGGCGCCATCACAAGCATTACAGGCAATTCCTGCAAGCTGGGGCTTGATTACGCGAAAGACGAGATTACCGATCCAAGGCGCACAATCACCACCACAATAACGGTCGATGGAGGATCTCTTCCGCTCTGCCCGGTCTGGAGCGAGAAGCCCGTCCCGAAAGATAAGGTAATGGAAATAGCAGGGCTGCTGCGCGCGGTAAGGATAAAGGCTCCCGTGGCCATAAATCAGGTCATATCAGAAAACATACTTGGAAGCGGAATAAACATTCTGGCAAGCAGGTCAATCAAAGGAGGAAATTAAAGATGGACAGAAAAAAGATTCTGGCAGTGGATGACGAACCGAACATTTTAGCGGCAGTCAAGGAAACGCTTGACGACACTTACCTGGTAATCACGGCAAGAACAGGAAAAGAGGCGCTAAAAGCAATAGACGCGCAGGAACCCGACCTTGTCATAATGGATGTAATGATGCCGGAAATGGACGGCTTTGAGGCGGTAAAAGCGCTGCGCGCAAAAAGGCCGCCGTCGCATCCGCCTGTCATTTTTTTGAGCGCAAGGACCGCGCTTGCCGATGTGGAAGAGGGGTTAAAGATAGGCGGGTTTGAGTACATAACCAAGCCCTTCTCCCCGACAAAGCTGCTGAAAAAAGTAGAAGATGTCTTTGAGCGCATGGAAATAAGAAAAAAAATACAGCAGCAGAAGAAAAAATAGAAAACTATTTTATTTTTTTTATCAGCCATGAAAAAAGGTCGCCAAAGACCTCTTTCCTGTTTTTGTCTATGGTGAGGGCGTGGAAAGAATCCTTATAAACCCGCATTTCCTTGTCGTTTTTCATTTTAGCGAACATTTTCATTGTAAACTTAACATCCCCGAGTTTGTCGCTTCCAGCAAGAAGGAAGAGGGATGGTGTTTTCAATTTGTCAAGCCCGGCGCCTATCTTTATCTGGTACATGAGGATGTTAAGCAGCAGCCCTGCAGAGGCCACCCTGATTTCACGCGGGTCCTTGTTTAATTTTTTCACCACCACCGGGTCCCTGGAAATCATTTCAGCGGTAAAGGGCATATCAATTGGTTTTGAAGGATTAAACATCGCAGTAAAAGCTATTGCCCCTCTTTTTGCAAGGCTTATATCCATTACGTCCTGATAAACAGGCGAGACCTCTATCAACCCTTTATAATCCCCGTCAAATTCCTGCGCCGTCATGTGTGAAATTACGGCCCCCATTGATTCGCCGATGATAAATACAGGAGAAGAAGGGTTTTCCTTCTTAATGATATTTTTAAGGATGCCGATATCCTTTATATAAAGATCCATACTTTCAACATGGCCCGGCACCTGCCTCAGGTCCCCGTAGCCACGCAGTTCTATGGCGTAAACCGCCACTTTTTTTGCCTTAAAGAATTTTGCCATCTCTTCCCAGCGCTGTGAATGGGCCCCCATGCCGTGAACGGCAAGCAAGACAGCTTTTGGATTTTTAACGGGCCATTTCCTGAAGTGGATTGAGTCCTTTGATATAAGCATCTTTGCCCCCGATAAAAAATTATTTTGTACCGTCATTTGATTATAACAGAAAACAGACGCAGGCGCAAATAGATGTATGGTTTAGTTAAAATATGGCAGGCGGGGATTTTTTTACCAATCGTTAAATAATACATTTATGTGTAAATTAAGGGGCGGGAAGCTTTAATAAAACTTTTACTGTGTCATCCTGCACCGCCGAAGAGCTGCTCGATTGGCGAAAAAAATACCCGCCTGCCATATCAAACAAAAATCCATGCCGGGCGGCCATATGAGGCCGCCCCTACAAAAAAATGCGTAAAATATGGCAAGAGGGACTTTTTGGAGGACGGAAATTTTCAGGTTGCGGACATATGAGACTTTTGGAGGGCCCTGCGGCCATCTTTTAAATTTAGCCGCAGCTACCCGAAAAAAGGCTCATATGTCCGCAAACCATGTTTTAGCCGCAGAAAGCAGCGGCTCTACGGAATTTTTTTAATGTTCCTTTAAGCTGTTTCTCCGGCTGTGAACTGCGCGCGGTAAAGCTGTGAATAGAAACCGCCTGCTTTTATGAGCCCCTCGTGCGTCCCCTTCTCCACTATCGCCCCTTCATTCATGACAAGTATCATCTCCGCGTCCTTAATGGTTGAAAGCCTGTGCGCTATTACAAAAGAGGTTCTCTCTTTCATGAGTTCCTTCATTGCGTGCTGTATCTGTACCTCTGTCCTGGTGTCAACGCTGCTAGTGGCCTCGTCCAGAATAAGCATTGACGGGTCCGCAAGAACGGCCCGCGCTATTGTTATAAGCTGTTTTTCACCCTGTGAAATATTGGAGGCGTCCTCGTTTAATACAGTGGCATATCCGCCGGGGAGCGCGTTTATGAAATGGTCCGCGCGCGCCGCCTTTGCCGCCCTGAATATTTCCTCATCAGCGGCCCCGGGCCTGGCGTAGGCTATGTTATCCCGTATTGTCCCGGAGAAGAGCCACGTGTCCTGAAGCACCATGCCGAACATGCGCCTTAAATTCCCCCGCTTTAAATTACGCGTGTCAACGCCGTCCACGCTTATGGCGCCGCCTGTAATCTCATAAAAACGCATCAGCAGATTTACAAGGGTTGTCTTGCCGGCCCCCGTCGGCCCTACTATTGCGATTGTATGCCCTGGCTCCACATTAAGTGAAAGGGACTCAAACAATATTTTTTCCGGAGTGTAACCGAACTTTACATTATCAAATATGACCCTGCCCTCTGTTTTTTTGGCCGGAACTGCAGCTTCTGTTTCAGATGTTTCCTCAGTTTCGTCAAGCACCTCAAATATCCTCTCGGCCGATGCCACGGCCGACTGGAGCATGTTAATCACGCTGGCCGACTGGGCCACGGGCTGGGTGAACATCCTTATGTACTGGATAAACGCCTGTACATCCCCTATTTCTATAGTCTTTTTCACGACAAATATGCCGCCGGCGACGCAGACCGCCACATAGCCCAGGTTGTTGATAAAATTCATGACCGGAAAAATAAATCCGGAAATGAACTGCGACTTCCAGCCGGAATTAAAGAGCCTGGTATTTATCTCGCCGAACCTTTCTATGGATTTTTTCTCATATCCGAATGCCTTTACTATCCTGTGGCCCGTGAACATCTCCTCAATATGGCCGTTAAGCTCGCCGAGCGATTTCTGCTGTGCGGCGAAATATTTCTGCGAATTTTTCGCTATAAACATCGTCACACCGAAGGATAAAGGCAGGGTTATGATTGTTATAAGGGTGAGCAGCGGGCTTATTATAAGCATCATTACAACCGCGCCAATTATGCCTATTACGGAGCCGATGAGCTGTGACATCCCCTGCTGCATGGCGTTATTGATATTGTCCACGTCGTTTGTCACGCGGCTCATTATTTCCCCGCGGGTTTTGGTGTCAAAATATTTAAGGGGGAGTTTCGACAGTTTTTCATCAAGCTGCCTGCGCATTGTATAGGCGGTCCTCTGCGCCGTCCTGGCAAGCGTCCGCTGCGTAAAATATGTAATAACAGAACTTATAATGTAAAGCAGCCCGAGCCCGCCCAGGATGCGCAGCACGTAGCCGTAATCAGGCGCGCTTTTTGCCGTGAAAGATTTGAACATGCTGGTAATTGCCAGGCCGAGTATCTTCGGCGACGCTGCCGCGATAACGCTGGAAATAACTATCAGCAGCGCAGTTAAAGCCAGCGGTATGGTGTATGGTTTTAAAAAAGCCGCCAGCCTTTTTACCGTTCCCTTAAAATTTTTCGCCTTTTCTACCGGCCTGCCTATAGCGCGCATATGGCCGCCGCCCCTTGGCCCGCCGCCGCCGAACATCGCGCCCATGCGCATCTGGGGTGGAGGCTGCTGCCGTTCGCGTTCTTCGTTTGCGCTCATTGGACCTCCTCCGGCGAAACCTGCGAAAGTACAATCTCGCGGTACACCCCGCATGACGCGAAAAGTTCCTTATGCTTTCCCATTCCCGCGACTTTGCCGTCGTCAAGCACTATTATCCTGTCGGCGTCCATTATTGTGGTCACCCTCTGCGCCACAATTATCACAGTGGAATCTTTGAGTTCTTTTTTTAGCTCCGCTCTTAAGTCTGCATCCGTCCTGAAATCAAGGGCCGAGAAACTGTCGTCAAAAATATATATTTCCGGTTTTATCACTATGGCCCGGGCTATACAGAGGCGCTGTTTCTGCCCTCCTGAGAGGTTTTTACCGGCCTGGGCCAGTAGAGAATTATATCCCTCAGGCATGGCCTCAATAAAAGAGTGCGCCTGGGCTGTTTTTGCCGCCTTTATAATATCTTCCATGGGCGCGTTTTCATTTCCAAACCTGAGATTGTCGGCAACTGTGCCGGTAAAAAGCATTGCTTTTTGCGCCACATAACCAATTATCGGCCTGAGCGCTGCCTGCGGGTAATCCCTTACATCGACAGAATCAACAAGTATTTCACCCTCTTCAACATCGTAAAAACGGGGTATGAGATTAACAAGGGTTGATTTTCCCGAACCTGTTCCGCCGATTATTGCCGTAACTTCTCCAGGCCCGGCTGAAAAAGAAATACCGTTAAGAGCCTTCTGCCGCGCCCCCTTGTACGTGAAGGATACATTCTTAAATTCAATATATCCCTTTCTTCCGGAGGGCGTTGCCGGGTTTACAGGATCCTCAATTGTGGGTTTCGTTTCAAGGATTTCATTGATGCGGCCCGCGGAAACCTCGGCGCGCGGGATAAGAATGAAGAGCATAGAAACCATCATAAGGGCGAATAAAATAAGATTTACATACTGTATGAAAGCCAGGATGTCGCCGAAATGCATTTTACCGGATGAAAGGCGCAGCCCGCCGAACCAGACAATTGCGATCATTGTAAAGTTCATGGCCGCCATCATTGCGGGCATTATAAAAGCCATAAGATTGGCGAGCGAAAGCGCGGTGCTGTTTAGGTCTGCGTTGGCTTTGTCAAATTTTTTCTCTTCATGCGCGATCATATCAAAGGCGCGCACTTCCCTTATGCCCGTGAGTTTTTCCCTTATAACAAGGTTGAGCCTGTCCAGTTTTTTCTGCATGGCTATAAAAAGGGGGATCGCGTTTTTTTGCACAAAATATATAATCAGGCCGAGAGCCGGCACAGCTACCGCGAAGACAAGGGAGAGTTCCCTGTCCCTGGATATGGCCATAATAAGGCCGCCGACGCACATAAGGGGCGCCCGCATCATCATGGAGAGCATTATAATTAGTGCCTGCTGCACCTGCGCCACATCATTTGTCGCCCTTGTAATTAGCGAGGCAGAGCCGATTTTGTCGTATTCATTAAGGGAGAAAGCCTGGGTTTTTGTGAATATCATGTTCCTTAATTTCATTGAAAACCCAAGGGAGGTCCTTGAGGAGAAAAAACCCGCTGTCAGGGCGCAGAGAACCCCGAGCAGGGCGATGGATATCATAATGAACCCCGTCTTATATATATAAGGAAGATCGCCCTTGACGATGCCGTGGTCCACGATTTCCGCCATGAATGTGGGAAGCGACAAATCTATCATTGCCTGGGTAAGGAACAAGACGGCTATGAAGATTATAGTCCCGGTATAAGGTTTCAGCAGTTTTATAAGTTTAAGCATGTGGATATAATAGTATATAGGTTATATGATTACAAGCATAAAAGCGCCTGTTGCTTTTAATCCGTGCCGAACTTTTTGATGAAAAACTGCTGTCCGTGGTAGACAAGGAAAACATACGCCGCGAGCATTCCCTCAAGTATCAGGAAATATTTTGCCGATACCTTTACAAACCCGAACCACTGCGCCGCCGGAGTAAACGGCAGCGCTATCCCTATCGCGATTATCACTAGCGAAGTAAAAATGAGAAGTTTGCTGGGGCTGGACTGGGCTATCGGCATTTTGGTGGTGCGGATGACATAAATTACCACTGTCTGTGTGACAAGTGATTCAACGAACCAGCCAGTATGGAAAAGATCCAGCGACGCGCCGAGCCCGGTGCATTTAAATACAAATATCATAACGGCAAATGTCATAAAATCAAATATTGATGATATGGGCCCTATAAAAAACATGAATTTCTGTATCGAGGCCACGTTCCACGGCCGCGGTATTTTTATATATTCCTCATCCACCTCATCCGTTGGAATTGCCGTCTGTGAAAGGTCATATAAAAAATTATTCATAAGAACCTGAATCGGGGTCATGGGCAGGAAAGGCAGGAAAAGGCTGGCGCCTGTCATTGATATCATGTTGCCGAAATTTGACGAAGCCGCCATCTTTATATACTTTGTTATATTCCCGAAGGTCTTTCTTCCCTCAATGACGCCGTCCTCGAGGACCATGAGGCTTTTTTCAAGCAATATTATGTCCGCTGATTCTTTCGCGATGTCCACTGCGTTGTTTACTGATATGCCAACATCCGCGGCCTTCAGGGCGAGCGCGTCGTTTATCCCGTCGCCCATGAACCCTACTATGTGGCCGTTGTTGTGAAGGGCGTGTATTACCTTTTCTTTCTGTACCGGTGAGAGCCTTGCGAATACAGTGGTCTTATCAACTACCGCCTTTATCTGCTCGTCGCTCATTTTTTCCATCATATCACCGGTTATCATGCCGGTAACGTCAAGGCCGACCTCGCTGCATATCTTTTTCGTGACCAGGTCGTTGTCCCCTGTCAGAACTTTCATTGAAACGCCGTATTTTTTCAGGGCCTTTATTGTGCGCTCTGCCGTGGCTTTTGGCGGGTCAAGGAAGGCTACATAACCCTTTAATATAAGGTCGCTCTCATCATCGCGTGTAAACTCGGTTTTTTTGTCCTCAAAATCCCTGTAAGCAAGGGCCAGCACCCTGAAGCCGTCTGCCGAGAGGCGCTCATATTCCTCCTTTAAGTCGGCAAGCACAAGATATTCCATGTCTATTTTTTCGCCGTCAAGCTCATATTGCTTACAGCGCTTGAATATCTCCTCGGGCGCGCCCTTGGCAATTAGCCTTGTCTTTCCTTCCATATCAACAACCACAGACATTATCCTGCGCGAAAAATCAAAGGGCATCTCGTCTATTTTCTTGAAATTGGTTATGTCAAACCCTTCCTGCTTGTTGATATATTTTAAAATGGCCCTGTCCAGGATGTTTTTCAGCCCCGTCTGGTAATAGCTGTTTACGCAGGCGAACTTCAGGACTTCCTTGTCCTCCTGCCTCATTACATCGCAGTATTTTTCAAGGACGACCCTGTCCATGGTCAGCGTCCCCGTCTTATCAGTGCAGAGAATATCCATGGCCCCGAAATTCTGTATTGAATTGAGCCTTTTTACTATTACTTTCTTTTTTGACATCTGTGAGGCGCCCATTGAAAGGGTTATTGTGTTGATAAGAGGCAGCATCTCAGGCGTCAGGCCGACCGCGACCGCCAGTGAAAACATCAGGGCCTCGACAAGGTTATGCTTGAAGAACCAGTTTATGGCGAATATTATAATGACCATTACAACCATGACCCTTATCATCGTGTATGTAAAGGCCCTTACTCCTTTGTCAAAACTTGTCTCCACCTGCATTGTGGAGAGACGCTTTGAGAGCTCTCCGAACTGGGTATAAACGCCTGTCTTTACGGCAACCCCGAGCCCTGTGCCTGAAACCACAGAAGAGCCCATAAACGCGATATTTGGCATATCCGATATTGCCGTTGTCTTTTTTTCGCTGGGTTTCGGGTTTTTTTCAACAGGTATGGACTCACCCGTAAGGGTAGCCTGGTTTATGAAGAGGTCCTTGCATGAAATGATGCGCAGGTCGGCGGGTATCATGTCGCCTGCGTAAAGGTCCACGATGTCTCCCGGTATTATTTCCCTTATATTGATTTCCTTGGGTTTGCCGTTCCTGTAAACAGTGGTGGTGGTCTTTACCATTTCCATGAGTTTTTCCACCTCTTTGGAGGCGCGGTATTCCTGGGTAAAACCCATGACTACGCTCAGGATGGTAAGGGCAAAAACTATCACGGCGCTGGGAATGTCGCCGAAAAAGAGCGACAGCGCGCCTATTATCATAAGGACTATTATGAGGGGTTCAAAAAATTTGGATAATATCTGGAAGGCTATTGATTTTTCCTTTTTTCTGGGAGGCTCATTATAGCCGTAATCAGCGAGCCTCTTTTTTGCTTCCTTGTCGGAGAGCCCCTTGTCGCTGGTCTCCATTTTTTCAAAAATCAGCTCCGCAGTGGAAGTGGAAGGGTCAAAATCGTAAATCTGTGATTTCCCGCTTGATTTAATCTGCTGCGGCTGCTGAACTTTTGCCTTAAGATCCTTTGTCTGAGCCATAGAAACACCCCTGGCGTACTTCTTTTAAAAAGAAGTTAGTTTTTGGCTTATTTTTCAGCGCGTTGCGTCTGGATCTTGAAGGGATTGCGGCGTTACTTCGTCTTCTTCGAAGTCCGAAGAAACGCTGCCGCCCCGTCTTTTCGCGTCATTGCGTCAGTATTATTTGTAAATCTATTTTACATTTATTAAAAAGTAATTTCAACCCTTTATTTATTAAATTTTACACTTTTTTTAGTGTTTTTTTGTCATAAGTAATTTTATCATTAAACGCTGTATTTATCTATTTAAAATCAGCGAATAACCGCTATTTTCTTTTCTGCTGTTTTCCATTCGGCCTGGATAATAAGCCTGCAAAGCATATACTGTTAATTTAGATTATGTGACCAAGCCTTTTATACATAATTCTTGACAATTTATAACTTGTCAGATATAATTATGCTGGACAAGAGGTTATGGGGTAAGTTGCGTGGGTGATTACGAATATACAGCTATTAATTATGTAGCCTGTTCCGGATTAAAGCCCGTTGAAGACTTTATTTATAGCGCCCAGCGGACCGATACTGACAGAAAGAAAATAATTGCATGCATCTTAAAATTACAAAAAGACGGGCCAAGAATCAGCCGGATGTTTTCCGAGCAGGTAAGGGGCAAAATCTTTGAGCTTAAAATCCGTACCCCAAGGATCCTGATCCGGATTTTATATGCCTGGCTTCCCGGCAAAAGGGCTTTGTTCTTGCACGCTATTGAAAAAGATACGCCGAAGACACCTGCCGGCGATATCAAGATCGCCGAAGATAGATACAGGGATTACTGCTTGAGAATAAATAAAAATGGAGAAAAGCTAAAATGAAAAACTCAAAAACAAAGAATGCCGTACAGCCAGGTGAAGTCTTTTTTAATTCGGCAAAAGTAAAAAAATCAATGAAAAACCCGGCTTTTAAAAAAGGGGTAGAAGAAGAATTGTTTATGCTTGAAATCGCGGAATCCCTTTCAAAACTCCGCCACAAAGCAAAACTTTCCCAGCGGGCCCTGGCAATAAAGGCCAATATTAATCAGCAGGAGATTTGCGAAATTGAAAACGGGCAGAGAAATATAACCGCAAAAACTATAAGCAGGATCGCAAAAAGCATGGGATATAAGCCGGAAATAAGTTTCCATCACGCGTTATAGCTGTTTGTATTTAAATCCTTCCCGACTCCTTATTAATCTTCAGTATTTCCTTGTTTATCGACATTGAACCCATTGCCTCGAGTGGAAGCGGCATTACTATTGACCAGTTTTTGTCCATTATGGTTCCCGGCGTGTTGGTGCGCATATCCGTACGGTCCCAGTTGTCAAAATATGAACCCAGCGAGAGCCAGTCCTGTATAAGCTGTATCGCGAATATCGACCTTGATGAGGAGGCCTTTTCAATTGCCGCCTTTATAAAGTACGGTTCTGCCTGGGCCTTTGGCTGCCCCTGGAGCCCGATATAATTCCAGAACTTTTCTTTTTCATAAAAAGATTCCCTGTGCATGTCATAGAACATCCACGCCTGGTCCCTGTTTTTTCCCAGCCTGCGCAGTACCTCTTCCGGCGAAGTAACGCCTGACAGCCAGCGCAGCCTAGTCTTTGTTGAAATATGCGTGTCAAAGAGCCCGGCAATTACATTATCCCTTGAAAATCCGTATTCTTCGCAGTATTTGTCCACAAGCATGGCGTCGACAGTGGCGGCTTCCTGCTCCCACCACATTGCCAGCGGCGACATGTCGTGGCTGGATATTACGGCAATCGAATTTTCCCTGTATTTATCCGCGTCCTTAAAATCATATGTATTTCCCCAGTCGCGCGCCCACCTCTGGACATCCATTCCCGGTATGGCATACTCTTTAAGTGTCTCATATGAACACTCCGGCACCACGCCGAGGTCCTCGGCGCACGGAAGCATAAGGGTGTCTGCTGTCATGGCGTCGAGTATTTTCTGGCCGTGCTGTTTCCACTTATCTTTGTCCCCGGGGTCGAATTTCCCGTTTAAGCCGTAGGTATTTTCAGGCTCGGTTAGTTTTATCGTCCACAGCCTGAATAATCCCACAAAATGATCAATGCGGAACATATCATAAAAATTTCCTGCGAACTTTATTTTTTCTTTTATATAATCATATCCGTTTTTTTCTATCTTTTCCCAGTTATATGTAGGCATTCCCCAGCGTTGCCCTTTCGCGAAATACATGTCAGGCGGCGCGCCGGATGATACATCAAGGTTGAAATACTCCTGGTTTGCCCATACGTCAGCGGAATCGCGTGCCACAAGAAATGGAAGGTCGCCCTGCAAAAAAACTCCCTTTGAATTGGCGTAATTTTTAGCTTCGGAAAGCTGCGCCCATATCAGATACTGGAGCCATTTCTGAAATTTTATTTCTTTTTCATGGCCGATAGCCAGTTCTTTCAGCGCGGCTTTATCCCTGCGCCTGTATTTTTCTTCCCACTCTTCCCACGACTTCATGGAATTCATATCCTTTAACACCTTAAATGCAGCGTAATCGTCAAGCCAGAAGCTGTTATCAAGGCAGAATTTTTCAAATTCTTCCGATACGGCAAACGATGTAAAAATTTTTCCCAGGGTGGAGAGCTTCATTTTTTTCAGCCTGTAATCCACCCTTTTGGCCCCGGCCGGGCATGCTTTTTTCAGCCGTTCAATTTCCCCGGCGCAATCCTTTGAGCCATGGCCGGCGCCGCATTCAAGGCGCAGGTACATGGGGTCCAGGGCAAAAGTTGACTGGGCGGAATACGGGGCAAAATCAAATCCCGAATCATTAAGCGGCAGCAGCTGTATTATTGAAATGCCGCATTTGACACACCAGTCAACGAGAAGTTTTATATCCGGGAACTCTCCCATGCCGCAGCTTTCTTCCGAATAGAGGGAAAAAAGCGGGGCCAGCACGCCGGCCCTTCTCCTGGCTCCCATGCGTTTCCATTGTTTTGCCGACCTTGATGTTAAAAAATATGAATACGGATTGTTTTCCATTATTTGAAGACCTCTCCGGTTTCCTTGGCCCATAATATAAGGTCCAGGGCCTCCATTGGGATTTTCATTTTTTTAGCAAAAGCTTTCATCTTTTCCTCTATCTCATGGTAGAGTTTTTCCGATATATGCGCGGGTATTTCACTGATAACCCCGAGTTTTTTAAGGTTGCGCAGGATGTGGCGGTCAAGTATTGCAATATCCGCCCCGAAACCAACATTGCGCAGGAAGTGAGAGGCTTCCTTGAGGCCGTAGCCCTTTATGTTTTCATGGAACCAGTCGCGCATTTTTATGGGATCGTCAAAGCCGGACATAATTTTTTTTATGGTGACCCTGCCCTTGTCCATGAATTTTCCGCGCGCTTCCACGAAATATTTTGCTTTTTTATATTTGAAACGGGGATATTTAAGTTCTGCAAGTATCTGTTTTTCACTGCCGGATTTGAGCAGCCTCTTTTTTATTATGGATTCCATGCATGACCAGCATCCTTTTGCCTTGGACTGGGGGGTTAAAATGCAGAAAAGCATCTCGGCAAGCACTTCTTCTTCGGTGCCTTTTTCCCATTTGGCCCTGTAACTTTTAATGGCCCTCTCTATGGCCGCGCGCTGCTTTACATAAACTTCTTTCATTTCCGCAAGGGTCTTGTTTGGCACCTGATTTTCTCCGTTCGTTTTATACCCTGAATTTTTCCGCGGTTTCCTTTAGTATTTTCGCGGCGGTTTCAAGCTCGGTACCCGCGGCGGAAAATTCCTCTACCGACGCGGTCTGCTCCTGTGATGACGCGGCTGATTCCTCGGCAGAGGCTGCTATCTCCTCTGATGAGGCGGCGATGGATTCCACTTTTGTGGTGGCCATGTCCACGGCTCCGGCTATTTCCGAAAACATCGCGTTGGACTGCTCTAGTATTTCGGCCCCTTCCTTTATCTGGACCGCTTCCCTGGTTATATTGTCCACAAGCGTGGTCATATGCGTCCTGATATCCCTTATTATAACCGATATCTTTTTAAGCTCCTCGGCGCTGTTGTCCGAGAGCTTCCTTATCTCTTCCGCGACAATGGCAAAACCGCGCCCCTGCTCGCCTGCGCGTGCGGCTTCTATCGCCGCGTTAAATGAAAGCAGTTTTGTCTCCTCTGATACGGCCCTTATTACCTCCAGCATCTGGTTGATGCGGTCCGAATATACTGCCAGCTCGGTCACCTGCTTTACCGACATTTCCATATCCTTTCTTATAAACGACATGGAAGCGAGCATTTTTCCCATCAGTTCCATCCCCTTTTTTGAGGCCTGATTCGCGTTGAGGGCGGATTTTGCCGCGTCCTGCGAATCGCTCGCCGACTGCGCCGTGGCCCCCGAAATGTGCGCCATCGTTTCGGAAAGCTGCATGGCGGTGGACTTTAGCTGGTCCGCGATGGACACAAAAACTTCGGAAGATGAAGATAGCGCGTTGGATTGCCCCTTGATATTATTAATTAAGGGTTTTAAATTATCTATTATGGATCCGAACGCGGAGCCCGTTAGATCCTTTTCAGATACGGGTGAATAGGTGATTGAAAAATTTCCCGCCGCAAGTTCATTGGCGGCCGCGGTTATACCGGCCATATACGCGGTTATTTTTTCAATGGCCCTTCCGAGCCTGTCTTCTTTTGAAAGCCCCTTAAATCCCGCCGGTATTGATCCTTCTCCGAGGCTCTCAGCCGCCGCGGCGGCCCTGTCAATATACGCGGCCATTTCTTTAAGGGCCCCGCCGCCTTGTTTTAACGCGCTGCCGGATGCTTCCCCTGTACTTAAACGCCTGAGTGATTTTTCCAGAATATCAGCAGAGCGTGCCACGGTGAAATATATGGCAAGAAACATCAATAATGCCGCAACCACGGCGGCAAGTATGGTTATAAAGACGCCGTTATTTCCGGAAAAAATCGCGGCGGCCGCGATAATGGCCGCGCCTGAAAAGATTATTATTGCTGTTTTAACTGATGAATTCAACCAATCCTCCTTATAATATACAATTCATGCTGTTGATTGATTTTATACGCCCCTGCCCGTAAAGTCAATAAGACTATTCCATCGAGTATTCTTTGAGCCTGTATAAAAGGGTCCTGCGCGATATCCCGAGCAGCTCCGATGCCTTTGTCTTGTTGTTCTGCGTCCTGGCAAGCGCGTCCTTTATAAGCTCAATTTCTTTTTTTGCCTTTTCCTCCCTGCCCGCCTCGAACATGGTTGCTGCGGTTTCACCGGAAACCCCGCTTTTCAGATAAGCGCCCAGGGCTTCGGCTGTGATCAGGGTTTCACTTTCCATTATGGATACCTTCTGTATTATATTTTCAAGCTCCCTGACGTTGCCGGGCCATTGATATGACTTCAGCCTTGCAAACGCCGCGCCGTCAAATTCCTTTATCTGCGTACCGAATTCCGCGGCATATTTCCCCGCAAAATAATTTACAAGCGCGGGAATATCGGCGGATCTTTCCCTTAACGGAGGAAGTGTGAATTCAACAATGTTGAGCCTGTAATACAGGTCCTCCCTGAATTTTTTCTCCTCTATGGCCGCCTTGATATCAATGTTGGTCGCGGCTATTACCCGCGCGTCGACCTTTTTTACCCTGACATCCCCGAGCCTGGTAAGCTCTTTTTCCTGTATGACAGAAAGCAGCTTGGCCTGTATCTCTGGGCTCAATTCCCCTATTTCATCGAGAAAAATAGTACCCTTATCCGCCAGTTCGAATTTTCCCGGTTTGTCAATGGCCGCCCCTGTAAATGCCCCTTTTACATAACCAAAAAGTTCGGATTCAATGAGCCCCTGCGGAATGGCCGCGCAGTTGACCTTTATGAAGGGGCTTGCCTTATCGACGCTGAGCCCGTGAATAATCCCGGCCAGCACACCCTTTCCGGTGCCTGTCTCCCCGCATATAAGTATACCCGCCCTGGTATTAATAACCCTTGAAAGCATGTGCTTTATTTTGAGTATGTCTGGATGGGAAGATGAAAAAAATATCTCCTCAATTGACCCGGAAGCCGCGGCCGTATCCCTGCGGCCGCTCTCTTTTAGCGCCTTTTTTACCGTATCAACAAGGTTCTGCTCGTCAAAAGGTTTCGGCAGAAAATCATACACACCGCTTTTTACCGCGTTTACCGCCGTCTCAATTGTGCCGTAAGCCGTAAGCACTATAAAAGGGACGCCGCTCTCCCTTATCCTTGAAAAAAATTCAAGGCCGTCCATCACCGGCATATTAACGTCGGAAATTACCAGGTCTATATTCTCATCCTGGAATATTTCCAGGGCCTTGAGTCCGTCCTGGGCCTGAAGCACGTCGGTGTAACCGTTTTTAGCAAGGAGCCCTTTTAATACTTTCCTTATATTTTCCTCATCGTCGGCAATAAGTATTTTAGCCATCTTGTCTCCCTATTAACTATTTTTAATTATAACGCCGCGTCAGCCGTTGAAAGGGCCACGGTAACTTCCGTGTAGCTGTTGCCGTCGCTCTGTATTATCATGCTGCCGCCGTGCGCTTTTAGTATTCTGTCAGAAACCGCCAGCCCGAGCCCCGACCCCCTGGGTTTTGTGGTAAAAAGGGGCTGCCTTATTTTTTCCATGACCTCCGGGACTATCCCGCGGCCGTTGTCGCGCACCTTGATCTCGGCAAACCCGTTCTTTTGGGCCGCATCTATTTTTATGGAAGGCGACGGGCCTTCCCCGGATGCCTGGGCGGCGTTCAATATGATGTTAAGCAGTACCTGTTTTATCTTATCAGCGTCTGCACTTACAGTGATATTTTCCTGGTGCGCGTTAAGGACTATATCAGCGACTATGCCCTGGAATTTTATAAGTTTGACCACATCGGCCGCAAGTTTTACAATGTTGAATTCTGAAGGGTTAAGTTTCAGTTCGCCGGAAAAATCCTTCCATGAATCAAGCATGGCAGTCAGGCGGGTAATCTCCTCCCTTATTATGCCGGTATTTTCAATGTCCGCAGCGCTTTTCCCCTCAAGCAGCTGGGCGGCCCCCCATAGCGCGGCGAGCGGGTTCTTAATCTCGTGCGCCATCTGGCGCGCCATCATGGCCACGCGTTTCATATTTTCTTCTTCAATCACCCTCTGGTTCAGGTTGTGGGCCTTGATATAAAAAGCAGCTGTTTCGCACATGTCGCTGATGAGCTCAATCTCATCCTGGTTGAATGAAATGTCCGACGTCTGTTTCCTTCCGGCCAGGATGCCTGCCGCCTGTGAACCGTATTTCAGCGGGGCTATAATAGAGGCCCCGAATTTATCCAGCAGTTCTTTTTCCTTTCCGCTTTTTGCCTCATACCTTATTACTATTTTTTCCGGGCAGTCCTGGGCGTCCATGACCCTTGCGAATCCGCTATTTTCAGTTTCCCATGCGAGCAGATAATAGGCGCCGGCGGCGGAATATATCGCCGTGTCCATCTCACAAAAATCCCTTATAAGCATTAGTATCCGCCTGACTTTTTCTCCCTCTCCGGCCTGCGTTGATTTTATAATGTTGAATGCCGCCCTGGCCCCGTCAGTCGCCGGCACCCCGCTTATTTTCCGGACAAAAAGTTCGGCGTAGCCGTGCAGGTATTTAAGGAAATAAACCGAAGGCAGGCTCACTATCAGCATCGCCGCTGTCATTGCGATGGGCTTGTCATTCAGGGCCAGCGCAAGGGCGGCATAAACCGAGCCAAGTACAACCGCCACCAGCGTGTAGGCCAGGAAATTTTTAAAAATTACCCCTGCGTCAAGCAGCCTTAAGCGGAATATGGCAAAAAAAATAATGGCGGCGTATGCCACATTGCTTATGTTTCCCATGTATTCCAGGTTGTGCATTTTCAGGCCGCCCATGAAATCAAGCATGCCTCCCAGAAAAATTATAAAAAACGCCATTATCACGTACCGTATTTTAATTTTCTCCTGCTTAAATTTAATGTGCATATAGCGGTATATAAGGGCTCCAAATGCCCCAAGAAGCGTTAGGCACTCATACATGAATATGGCAAAACGCACCTGGTAAAGCATATAAATATCAAAGAGGGTTTTTGAGAAAAATGTTGAGATGGTAAATACCATCCCTGAAATGGCCAGCGTCATATAAACTTTAAGCATGCCGTCCATTACGGATGTGTTTTCCCCTTCAAAAAGGCATTTTACAAAAAAGAGGGCGGCCGGAGGGACGAAAGTTACAAAAAGGAAATTTATCCTTGAAAAGACAGGCATATTATAGCCGTTCCAGAAAACCACGCAGATGTTCCACGCCGCAAGCAGAAATGAAATTATTGAAAAGGATAAATTCAGGCGGTTCCTGCCTTTAACGAGGGCAAGCACCCCTAAAATAATGTTTATAATAGCTGCGGCGGCGATCAGGATAAATATCATAGGGATAATTTATCATATTTCTGGCCATTCTTAAAGATGTATTATGGACGGGATTATGGATTATTATTTTACGCAGACAAGCTTCTGAATTACATCAGCGTGGTTGCCGTTGTCGTCATAAGCGTCTATCCTGTAAATAAAAACCCCTGACGCGATGGGCTTCAGCGCCCTGTTTACGCCGGTCCAGTGGTATGAATTATAACCGGCAGTCCCCGTGAGGGTGTCGTCCCAGAAAACTTTTTCACCGGAAACGGTGTATACCATAAGCTTGACCGTCTGCGCCGGAGTTGAAAGCCAGTAAACCAGATATGTGTCGCTCACAAAAGGGTTTGGAAAATTGCCCTTGCCTATGAGCCTGAAAGGCGGCGGCGTAGGGGTAAAGGTCGGGGTTATTGTTGGTGTAGGTGTCTGGGTAAATGTTTCTGTTACGGTATAAGTCGGCGTTACAGTCGGTGTAACCGTGAATGTATTGGTAATTGTAAAAGTGGGCGTTTCCGTCGATGTAGGGGTAACAGTCGCGGTAATTGTAAATGTCGGCGAGTTTGTAAATGTATTTGTTATTGTCGGTGTGTATGTTTGCGTGAATGAAGGCGTAAAGGTAAAAGTGCCTGTCCATGTCGAAGTGATGGTAGGTGTCCGGGTAATCGTGAAAGTCGGGGTTCTTGTGAATGTCTGCGAATATGTGGGGGTAATTGTCGGTGTGGTAAGAAGCGCCTGCTCATTAAGCCCGTAATAGGTAACAAATGAAATTGAAGCCCCCGGATTTAATGTAAATCCCGAAGAAAGATCCCCATCACCATTGCACCACCAGAATACAACAGCGCTGTCATCAGGTCCTGAAAGACCGTCGCCTATAGTTTCTCCGGACCACTGTGCGTCTCCGTTTACCATTTCCCAATTCGCCACTTCCATAATATCCGGCATTGTTGCGGCTTCGTCGTAAGGATTATTATATGTATATCCTCTTCCGACAAGCTCCGGCGGCGGAATCGAATAAGGGCTGGAGTTAAAATCCCACCAGTTTGCCGGTATCTGTCCTAGGGATTTGTACCAGGCCGTTGTGGTTGCCAATGTTGTAATGCCGTTATCCGTTGAAATAATAGCGCCGTCCTGATCCAAAACCTTTGTGTCTAATTCCAGCCTTACTCCCACTGTGTGTGCCACAGCCGAATAATTAGTAAGGGTGTATTTAATTTTTACCGTATCTACCGGCGAATTTATAGCAGGATTATTGACCAGACTCATCATTAAATTAACCTGTATGTCTCCCCCGGCCGCCTGTTTTGTTCCGGAAACATAATTGGAACCGCTTGTCACAGTACCTACTACAGGGCAATCATAAAAATCATATAAATTGCCGTCCACATTTATTACTGAATGAGTTGTGGATAAGCATAGCGGGTCAAGCAATTCCGACGTGCCGGGATAATCAAATGTAAGCGGTTCGGAAGGCACGCTGTAAAGATAGCTGGTTCCCATATTAAACCCAAATGTATCATCGGCAAAATTTAAGCCTATATTATTATTCTGTATATTTATAACGTTAGCCGCGGAATTTTCCGTAAATATTTGCAAAAGCGCAAGACAAATTATTATTGCCGCTATCTTTTTCATTTAAACTCCTGTATAAACTCCCTCCAATACAATATACCATAAAAATAAAAACAAATCCATTTTGAAATTTATTGCGCGTTTATTATATCTTCAGGGTCATTCCGCACATCAGGTTGAAGCCTTCGCCCGGATAACCTGAAATAACGTAATATTTTGTGTTGAGCAGATTTACCGCGTTGAGATAAAATTTTGTCTCGGAATCAAAAAGCTTTGTTTTATAATCCAGCGAGGCGTTTACAACCGCGTAATCTCCGAGCTTTGTCCCGAAATCATCGGCGTCATATCTGTCTTTGGCAAAATCAGCAGAAATCTTAAATTCATACTCCTTTGTTATATCCGCCTTTATGTATCCCTTTCCGGAAAAAAGCGCCAGCCGCGCCGTCTTATCACGCGGGTCAAGGTATGCCGCCGACGCTCCTGTGTCAAGGAAGCCGAAAGCCCTGTAATCAACAGAAGCGGACGCGCACCGCTCAAGCATGGAGCCGGAATTCATCAGCGTGTCGTCCATGGGGTCAACCTGCAGCATGTTTTCGGCCTCAATCTGATAGCAGGAAAGTGTGAATGTAAGATTTTCATTTAAGGTCTGGGTGAGGCCGGCTTCGTACTGCCAGAAACTTTCCGGTGTAAGTGACTCAAAGTTGGCAAATACCATCTGTCCGGCCGCCGGGGTTGAATACCCCCTGGAAACATTCACATAAATTGTCTGCTGGTCAAAAATAGAAAGTTTCAGGCCCGCCTGCGGGATTGGCACAAACCCCCATTTGCTGGAATAAGCCATCCTTAACCCGCCGGATACCCCGAATATCCCCACGGCCTGGCTGATAAGAAAATACGGCGCGTAATTGTCCTCATAGGTTCCGACATTAACAGCAGTGGATGAAACTGCCGGATAATTTTCATAAAATGTCCCTGTATACTGCCAGTCAATGCCGGCTTTTGTGGAATTCCCGGGAAATATTATCCATTCATTGGCCACACGTATGCCGTGATTTTCATACTGGTCGTACTCTCCCGGAATTGTAAAATCAAAGGCTCCCGGCGTTACAGCTGACGGTGTGGCGTTTCCCAGGAACCTGTTGGACCCGGAATCCGTATAAAACATTGTTGAGCCCGTATAATCGGTGAGCTTATAATTTATCCTGAAATCGCCGTCGCGATGAATCGCCTCAAGCGCCTCGGCTTCCCTGGGCCAGTAGGGCGCAAAGTCGGGCCCTGGATTGAATGACCTTATATAAGAATAATCACCGTTCACAGCCGCGGAAAGATCCTCCTCAAATTTATATCCCACATGGGCATGCCCGTCCTCGGTATATGAATCCGAATTTGGCCTCTCGCCGCCCGTGGTATTGTAACCCGCCGTAAAGGAAGAATCTATCTCTTCCGCCTTGAATAAGCCGTTAAAAAAATAATCCTGTGTAAAGTGGGTGCCTTCCATGGCTCCCATTTCATATGAAGAGCCTTCGACATCACGTTTTTTTGTGGTTATATCAATCACTCCGCCTGTTGCCTGGTTCCCGTATAATACTCCCGAGGGCCCCTGTATGACTTCCATTGATTCAACGCAGTCAAGGGTCATGGTATCAAGCAGCGGGTGCATCCACATTGACATTGACTGCGGCCTTCCGTCAACCACGGTGAGTATATTAGCGTACGGAGCGCTGCCGAATCCCCTGATATTAATTACCTGCGGCGAGAACTGCCCGTTTCCGGCGGCCATTATCGAAGCCTTGCTGAAATATATTCCCGGCACATCTCCCAGAAGGTCAGCCGCGGTTACCGCGCCTCCTGAAAGCGCGCCGCCCTTAAACACAGTGGAAATCTGCGCGTATTCATTCAAACCTGTCTGTATATCCTCGTCCTCATCGCCGGTCATTACAGCGCCGGTATCTACGCCTGCGGGTTCGTCTCCGCCCGCTCCGACAAAGGCGCCTCCCTGTTGCGCAAGGACAAGCCGCGCCGTGAATATTAATAATACCGCTAAAATAACTTTTTTCATCTCATCCCCATTTCTTAAAGCCGGGCTTTATCCAGCCCGCGCATTTTTTAATTTCCTAATATTTTAGAGCCTTTGCCTTGCCTTTGAATATACTGTAAACAAAAATGGTATATGCCAGCACCACCGGCATGCCGATTATGGCTATCCATGACATGAGCGTAAGGGTGTGCAGTGAAGTTGAGGCGTTGCCTGTGGTAATTGAAAGGGCCGCGTCATTTGAGGCCTTTATAAGGTTTGGATAGTGCGCCGCCGCCGTTATTGCCCAGAGCCCCAGCAGGGCCGTGGAAGTGGAGGCGAAAAGGATTCTTTCTTTTTGTTTTTCCCTTGCATACATGGCGGCCGTTAAGGCCGCGATTGAAATTACAGCACCGGCAATGAACAGAGGCGACGTCATTACATTTTTTATAAAAATATTTACCAGCGCCATGTAAAGCAGCGCAAGCACAAAATAAAAAGGCAGTATGGTTTCGAGCAGGCCAAAGGCCCTTTCACGTATTTTGTTTTCAGTTTTCATGGCCGCATAAGATGCCCCCTGGGCCAAAACCGCAGCAAGCCCTGTTACGCCGAATAACAGCGGCATGGGGCGCAGGAGGGTAAAGAAATCACCCGTATATTCCATTTTAGAATCAAGGGGCACGCCGAATACAACATTTCCAAGCGCAACACCGAATAACAGCGCCGCAAAAAAACTGCCGGTGGTAAAAGAGGCTTCCCAGAATCCCGCGCGTGCGGTGTCATGGCTGCGGAACTCCATGGAAACGGCCCTGAATATTAATGAGAACAGCACCAGCATCATGGCAATATAAAATCCCGAGAATGCGGTTGCGTACGCCTGCGGAAAAGCCGCGAAAAGCGCCCCGCCGCCGGTGATGAGCCATACCTCGTTCCCGTCCCAGACCGGCCCTATTGATGCTATTAATATATCCTTTTCCTCTTTCTTTTTCCCGAGCAGGGGCAGCAGCGCTCCCAGCCCCAGGTCAAATCCGTCCAGTATTGAATATCCGGCAAAAAGCACGCATACAAGCGCGAACCAGAGCTCCTGCAGGTTTGCAAGTGTCATATCTTGGCCTCCGCCGCCGGGGAATCAAATCCCTTTTTTATTATTTTCATGGCCACGGAAAGAAATATTACGGCGAGCATTGTGTAAATTGCGGCGAACATGATGAGCGAAAATAATATCTGCCCCGCTCCGACCACAACTGAAGCGGCGTCGTGTGTCCTCATCATGTTGTAAATTATCCATGGCTGGCGGCCCACTTCGGCCGATATCCACCCGCTTTCATGGGCGATATGCGGCAGCGGTATCATGAACGGCAGCAGGAAAAGGAACCATTTTGTTTCATAAAGTTTTTTCCTGTAAAGCAGCCAGGCGCCGAAAAGCCCGACGCCTATTGATAATATTCCGATTGCCACCATCAGGTGGTAAGTCTGGAATATAAAATTTACATTCGGCCAGTTCTCTTTTGGAAACTCGTTTAACCCCTTTATGGTGGAATCAAGATGGAAGTTATAAAGAAAAGAAAGTCCGTCCGGTATCGCGATGCCCGTTGTCTTTTTGTTGTTTACATCAACCCATCCGGCTCCATATATGGGCACACCGGATTTCGTTTCAAATAGCCCCTCAAGCGCGGCCCCTTTCACCGGCTGCGTGTTTAAAACCTGTACTGCGTGGATGTGGCCCGTTACAAGCTGGAGCAGAGGCGTTATCGCAAAGAGTATAATGCCGAACTTTAACATTTTTTTTGCCGTATCCCCGAATTTTCCTATTAATACATAATAAGCGCCTATACCTGTGACCATTATCGAGCAGGTCATCCATGAGGCCATTATGGTGTGCATGAACCTGGGCAGTGTGGAGGGGTTAAAAACAGCGGCCCCGAAATCCGAGAGGACTATTTTTCCCGTCTGGGCGTATATGGCCGGGTCGAATCCCGCCGGCGTCTGCATCCATGAATTCGCGACAATTATCCAGAACCCTGAAAGGTGGCTGCCCAGGAAAACCAGCAGAGCCGATATCCAGTAGAGCCCTTTTGATACACGGCCCCGTCCGAATACAAGCACGCCGATAAAAACAGACTCAAGGAAAAATGCCACAACGCCTTCGACAGCCAGAATCGGCCCGAATATGTCGCCCACTGCCCTGGCGTACTGCGACCAGTTGTTGCCGAAGGAAAACTCCATGGTAATGCCGCTGGCGGCGCCTACCACGAATATCACGCCCAGAAGCCTCGCGAGAAAATCTGTTATTCTTTTATAATCCTCGTCCTTCTTTATTATATAAATGGTTTCGCTGATAAGGATAATGAGCCCCGTGCCCAGCGTCATCGCGGGGAAAAGGAAATGGAACCCGATGGTCAAAGCGAACTGGATCCTGGCGAGGATTACTGCGTCCATTTTTACCTCCAACATGTTGAAATAATATGTGTATATAATAGTATATCAGGCCGGTTTTTTCAAGTCCAAGTAAGAAAAGGGGCCGTTTTAAAGGCAGGCATCAAACTTCTTGACTTTTATAATATATCCTAATATTATTAATACTATAAATTATGGAGGGCGAAAAATGGCTGAACTTGTAAAATGCAAATCGTGCGGATTTGTGATGGAAGCCGGTAAATTACACGACAAATGCCCGGCGTGCGGAGTGCCGGCAAAGATGTTTGAGCCGTTTATTGACCCGGTATCAGAAAAAAGGCGCATGCTGCTTGGCTTTCATATACATCCCATACTGGTGCACTTCCCGCAGGCTTTTGCCTTTCTGCTTTTCCTGCTCGCCTGCGCCACATTTTTTCTTGCCGGCCCGCTAAAGGACGCGCTTATCACAACCATCCGCATCGTCTCGGCAATACTTCCGGCGGTTGTTTTAATTGCGTTGCTCAGCGGCCTTTTGGACGGTAAAATTAGGTTTCGCAGGTATAATACCCCTTTTCTTATCACAAAAATAACAGCAGGTTCCCTCTTCCTGTTAACTTCCATTATTATATGCGTCCTGGCGCTTAAATGCCCGCTGGAAACCGGCCATTGCATGGCCATTTATACGGCGCTTACAGTTATATCAGTATGCTGCAGCGTACCGCTGGGGATTATAGGGACGTGGCTCATAGAGGCTAAATTTCCAGGATAATAAATGTTTAAGCTTTGAGCGGGTCTTTTATTCCGGCTTCTTTAAAACCTTTTTCCCTGAGCAAACACGCGGGGCATTTTCCGCACGGCGGATTTGCACCCTCATAGCAGGTATGGGTGTGTTTCATTATATCAAGCGCGCCAAGCTTTTTGGCCAGAAGCACCGTCTTTTTTTTATCAAGTTTTATAAGCGGAGTATGTATCTTCAGGGGATATTCCATGCCAAGTGAAAGTGATTTTTCCATGGATTTTATGAACTCCCCCCTGCAGTCCGGATAACCGGAATAATCCACCTGTGAAACTCCTATCACTATATTTTTAATTCCTTTTGTATAGGCAAGGGCGGCAGCCGCTGTAAGAAAAAGAATGTTCCTTCCCGGCACAAAAGTGGCGGGAAGATCCTTATTCAGGCTGTGTTTTTTTGAAACGTCAGCCTTTAAGTCCAGCAGCGCGCTGTATTTAATGGCCTCAAATTCCTTTATGACTATAACGCTGTTTTTGACGCCGGCGAGCCCGGCGATTTTCGCCGCGCTTTTCAACTCTATCCTGTGCCTCTGGCCGTAATCAAAAGATACGGTCTCGGTGATTCCAAATTTCTTTTTCGCCCAGAAGAGGCAGGTCGTGCTGTCCTGTCCGCCCGAGAGCAATACCAGGCATTTTGTTTTCATAAAAGCTCCAATAGTTTAATTACACCGACCGTGCGGCAGTTATTCCCCTTACTTCCGCGGCGCCGGCCTCCATAAGTGTCTTTGCCGCCTCATTTATTGTCGCGCCGGTGGTAAAAACGTCATCCACTATTATAACAGTTTTTCCCCCGACATCAAAGACTGCTTTGAATGCCCCTGAGAGATTTTTCATACGCTCTTTCCTGTCGAGTGAATTCTGCGGGGCGGTTTCCCTTATCTTAGCCAGCGCCCTGACAACAGGCAGACCCGTGGCGCTTGAAACAACCCGGGCAATCGCGAAAGTCTGGTTGAAACCGCGCTCGCGCTCTGATTTTTTGCCGAGCGGCGCCGGAACAAGCATGTGCGCTCCCTCAAATATGCCCGTGTCCGTTCTTTCCATTATCAGGCCCGCCAGAACGCGCGCGGCAGAGCTTTTGTAATAAAACTTCATACCCCGTATAAGGTTTCTTAGGCCCCCTTCATATATACCGGCGGGCTCAACACGGGAGAAATGATTTTTTCTTTCAGCGCATTCCCTGCACGCCGCAGGGTGGGGCGAATTAAAGGGTTTTGCGCAGCGCGGGCAGCTCTCTTCGGGAATTTTTTTTATTGCCGCGTAGCACGCCCGGCACAGGTAAAGGTATTTGAAATCCTTTATATACCTTCCGCACCCGGCGCATTGTGTAGGAAAAAAAAGGCTCAAAAACCCGTTCTTTAAATCCATTTATTCCCCCCGCTTTACCAGGGCCCTGAAAAGTTCATCAAGTCTTTGCGCCAATATTTCATTGGTGAAATTTTCTTTCACCCTTTGCAGCCCTTTTTCCTGAAGATTTTTATACAGCTTTGCATCCGAAATCACTTCTTTTATACGCAAGCAAAGCTCATCCGCCGAGCCTTCCTTAAATATGAGCCCGGCGCCGCCTATGACAGAAGGAATTTCACCCGAAGATGATCCGATTACAGCCACCCCCGCGGCGAAGGCTTCTATAATAACCCTGCCGAACTGCTCTTTCCATCCGGCTGTTGTAATTGAAGGAAGCACCAGGCAGTCCATACCGGATAAAAATTCAGGGACGGCTTCCCTTCCCACATGGCCGCAAAACTTAACCCTTCCGCTTATTTTAAGTTCATCAGCCGTCTTACGCAGCGCGGCTTCCATCGGGCCTGTGCCGGCTATATTAACCATTATATTATCCATCCCCGGGGCCGCCCTTAAAAGCAGGTCCACGCCTTTTTCCGGAACCAGCCTTCCCATAAAGGCTATATTAAACGGCTCACCGGCTTTTCTTTCTTTCTTTTTTATGAATTCACCCATATCAACGCCGTATTGCGGCATTACAACTATCGCTTTTTTAAAACCGGAGGCAAGCAGGATATTTTTTGCCTCAATATTTCCGGCGACAGCCGCGTCTGCTTTTGAAATACAGGCTCTATTAAAATAGGTATAAACAACGTTATGCCCCCTGCTTATGTTCTCCCAGGTAAAAAAGGCCGCCTTTTTTTCCGCTTTCTTCGCCGCCGAAATAAACTGCCAGCAGGCAAAATCAAAGGGCTCTTCCTCAATATAAACAATATCTGGGTTTGTTTTTTTTATTATTTCCCCGGCATTCAGGTAGATGTGGACCATTTTTTTTGGAAACCATGTTTTTCCGGATATATATGTGATTCCTTCGCCGCCGGTGTACGGGGGGGTCTTTACCCCACCCTCAATCCAGTATGGCGGGGTTACAAGCGTAATTTCATATTTGTATTTTTCAGCCAGTATTGAAAGCTTTTGCTGGTGGGCGCCAATAACCGAGCTGTGTGACACAAATAAAATTTTCATGGTAATTTAAAGGTCAGCAAAAAGTTCTTTGTTGTCCTTTACCCAGTCATAAAGCTTCTTTACGCCTTCTTTTGGCCCCACTTTTGGAACCCAGCCGAAGGCCTTTTTCGCCTTTGCTATATCGCATACAAATACCGGCTGGTCACCGGGCCTCCAGCCGGCAAAGCGCAGCGGTATTTTTTTGCCGAAAAACTTTTCAAGAAAAGCAAGGAGTTCCAGAAGCGACATGGTGTTTTTTGATCCGCCGCCTATGTTAAAGGCCTGCCCCTTAATTTTATCAATATTTTTTACGGCTGATTCATAAGCGTCCACAAGGTCCTCAATAAAAAGGACGTCGCGCACCTGTTTGCCGTCGCCGTATATAGTTATCGGTTTGCCCATCATGGCGGCTATTGTAAACCACGCCACCCAGCCCTGGTCCTCTATGCCGAACTGGCGGTAGCCGTAAATGCAGCTCTGCCTGAACACAACGGTTTTAAGGCCGTAAATCCGCGAATAATCAATCATATACTGGTCCGCGGTTCCTTTTGAGCAGCCGTATGGCGAGTGGAAATCAAGCAGCCTTTTTTCCGAGATACCGCGCGGCAGGCTCTTATACTCGTACCTGCCCTTTCTTTCTACTATTTTTATGTCGGTCATTCCGCCGTAAACCTTATTGGTTGAGGAATAAACAATTACCGGGTTTGATTTTGTTTCCCTGACCGCTTCAAGGACGTTGAAAGTGCCAAGGGCGTTTATCTCAAAGTCCTCCCTGGGGTTTATCACCGATGTTGTGACCGCCACCTGCGCGGCAAGGTGGTAGACAGCGTCAAAGTCCCTGTTTGCGGAGAACAACTTTTTCAATTCATCATATCTGCGGGTGTCGCCCTTTACAAATTTCAGTTTTTTATTTTCTTTAAGCTTGTTTATGTTCCATTCTGTGCCCCTGCGGGAAAGGTTGTCAAATACCCAGACCTCGTGCCCTTTTTTCAGGAACCTCCCGGCCGTATTGGAGCCTATAAATCCGGCCCCTCCTATTACAAGTACTTTCATAAATCCTCCTGATTTTTTATGCCTGGGATTTGAACCTTAAATACCTTTTCAGGGCGTCGCGCCAGCCGGCCATATTGTCAATATCCATAAGCTGCAGGTGGTAATTTTTTAGGGCGGAGAACTCCGGCCGCAGAGCCGGCCTCTTCCACTGGCTCTGGTTTAATACCTGAACCCTTGTTGTTTTTCTCATTATTTTCATTATTTCTTCAACCATCTGCAGCCTTGAGCAGTAGCCCTTATTCGCGGCGTGGAACACTCCAAATGTGTTTATAGGTATCATCTTTTTTATTATACCGGCCAGGTCAACCGAAAAAGTGGGGGAAGAAACCATGTCCCTGACGGCTATTATGTCCTCACCCTTATTTATACATTCCGCGACATAATCAACAAAATGCCTGCGCCTGGAGCCGAAAACCCAGGCCGTCCTTAATATCATGTATTTGGCTCCGGAAGTTTTTACGAGTTCCTCGCCCATGGCCTTTGACCTGCCGTAGGCGTTTATAGGGTTGACCGTGTCGCTCTCCTCATACGGAGCCCCCTTCTTCCCGTCAAAAACATAGTCCGTGGAAATATGCATTATCTTCGCTGAATAATCCCTGCATGCGTTGGCTATATTTTTCGCCCCCATGGCGTTGACGCGAAAAGCAAGATCCGGGTATTCCTCACACTTGTCAACATCGGTCATTGCTGCGCTGTTGATGACAACGTCGGGCCTGTGTATCATTATATATTCATAAACCTCTTCGGCCTTTGTGATATCGCAGTCCGAAGTACCCAGCCCTATTACTTCATTTTCTTCCCCGCACTCCCGGATTATATCAGTGCCGAGAAGTCCCGTTCCCCCGAAAACCAGTACTTTCATAATCCCCTCCGCAAAACAATTTTATATAAAAATCAAGGCCGCACTTTATAATTTTTCCTGTAATAATCCTTAAAAGCGCTTCCCTTGAGCTTTAGCCACCAGTTTGTGTGGTTGGCGTACCACTTTATCGTCCGGGCGAGCCCATTTTCAAATGTATTTTCCGGTTTCCAGCCGAGTTTTTTTAATTTTGACGAATCAAGGGCGTAGCGCCTGTCGTGGGCGAGCCTGTCTTTTACATGTTTT
>Ga0181520_10001831_pt1 | contig 41851 bp, 32 predicted proteins | sample PEATcosm2014_Bin_29_FD_132451 | JGI IMG/M metagenome (GOLD analysis project Ga0181520, IMG submission 132451) | Peatland microbial communities from MTU Mesocosm Facility, Houghton, MI, USA - PEATcosm2014_Bin02_30_metaG | ecosystem: Environmental > Terrestrial > Soil > Wetlands > Peat | place... | reverse complement strand
GGCACCCACTCCATCACGATGTACGGATCGTGCCGGTCCGGGTTCGGGAACACCTTCATCACACCTGGGTGATCGAGCTTCTTCCCAATCTCTTCCTCGCGCTGGAAGCGCTCAAAAAAAATCGGATCGCTTTCCATCTCTGGGTGGGGAATCTTGATGGCCACCGTCTGGCCAGTGCGCAGATCGGTACCCTGGTAGATCGAAGCCATGCCGCTTCGGGCTACCAGGCGCTCAATCTGGAAGTGGTCGAGTTGTTCTCCAGCGTGGACAGAAATCATCGGTAGAAGATTAGCCGAGCGCCGCGGCCGGAGCGGCGGAACTTGCCGCGTACCCGGGTGCGAAGCTTAGCTTGGAACTCCATTCCAGTTCAGTGCAGCCGGTACGGTCGCCCGCGATACATTCCCACGGCTTCCACGTTTTTCACCCGGATGAGCTGAACGCTCACATTATCTCCGCCATCGCTCTGGTTGGCAATCGTGATCAGTTGCCGCGCCGCGTCCTGCAAGGTGCCACCGCCATCGGCAATGCGCCCGATTGTCTCCTCCGGCACGGCCCCGTGCAAACCATCGGAGCAGAGCAGCAGTAGGTCTCCGGCCTTCACGTTGTGCTCGCTCACATCTGCCGCCACAAACAGCCGGTTTCCAATCGAGCGCGTCAGAATGTTTCGAGTGACCGCCTTCTTGGCTTCCTGCTCGCTGAACAACCCGAGCCGCACCTGCTCGTTCACCACCGTATGATCCCGCGTCAGCAGCTGTGGCCGCCGGTTCCGAATCAGGTAGCAACGCGAATCGCCCACATGCGCAATCGTTGCGCGATCAAACCGCAGAGTAACCGCTACCAGGGTAGAGGCCATGGCTCCGTGACCGGCCTCATAGACGCGCGTGTTGGCCGCTTTAACCGCATTCGCCAGCAGCGTCGAGGGAACTTCTCCCGCAGCCGGCTTGGCAAACTCTTCCACCACGGATTCCACTGTCATTCGAGAAGCGACTTCGCCTTTGTCCTGCCCACCCACTCCATCTGCCAGCGCAAAGACCCATCCCCGGTTTCGCCCCTGCTGTGGATTTCCGGGAAGCCAATGTCCGACATAATCTTCGTTATTTGTCCGTACAGGGCCGCAATCGCTGAGTTCAGCGAATTCAACGTCCATGGCCGGCCTCAATCCCGTCTCCTGTGCACCAGTGAGCGCGGTGTTTAAGCGGTAACGCGGCAAAACAGATTCCTCCCAATCAATTAGGATGCAGGCGGACCGCTGCCCGCGGCCGGAGTGGCGTTGGTTGCCGCTCACCCGGTCGCGAACCCGCCCGCCTGCATCCAACCTACGATTAAATGCCCAAGCTACGGCTGCCCACCAGCGTCGTCCTCCCACTACTGCGCGAGGACGTCACAAAGTAGATTCCGCCATAAATGGCCCATACTAACGCTATCCCCAGTGCCAGCAGCGGCTCCGCCTTGGTGCCTATACCAAGGAACGGACCTACCAGATAGGTCAGCATGCAGGCCAAATTGGCGAGCAGTCCGAACACCGGAATGAGGAAGTGGCGCACCAGGTTAAACTTTGGATGATGGTGATATGCAACCATGCAGGTCACGCAGCTCAGTGCATAGAGCAGGAACGTACCAAAATTCGATGCCAGCGTCACCGTCAGCAGAGAATTTGGCAATGCCGCCATCTTCGCGTTCGTAGAGTAGCCAAAGCTTGACCAGAAGCCATGCGGAATCGCCGCAATCACTGAGTCTGCCGGAGCTCCGGCGTTCCCAAAGGGCATCACCACCGCAATGCAGCCGACAATGGCAGAGATCACGGCCAGCGTCCAGATGGCGCGATGCGGCGTCAAATTGTCGCCGTGCAGAAAGCCGAAGTGCTCTGGTACCTCGCGATCCTTGCCCATCGCATACGTAACGCGAGCTCCAGTATTCATGCAGGAGAGCGTGGTTCCAATCAGCGCAAGGAAGACCGTGGAGGCCTCCACCAGCATGAAGATCCGTCCGCGTCCCGCACCGAACAGCGAATCGCCCACGATGATCATCATGTCGCCGATGGGAGCTGCGGATCCCGATGCGCTTTGCATCGTGTACCCGCTGTTCAAGAAATAATTCGCCGCAAAATATTCAAAGAGGTAGCAGAACAATCCCTGCACCAGCAGCGAAACGATGACTGCAATCGGAACATCGCGCTTCGCGTTCTTAGCCTCCCCGCCCATCGCCGTCACCGATTCAAATCCCACCAGGATCAGAATCGCAACCGTCGCCTGCAGGAACACCCAGCTCATTTTATGCGGACTGACGACCGAGCCAGCGCTGCCGTGCGTCAGGAAGTTGCCTTTGTCATCCGCCGCGGGGTAGGTGACGATAAACGGAACGGTCTTGCCCGCCGCGTCCAGCTTTGGCTGTGGCACCTGGCTGGCGTCGCGAACGATGGTCTCGGTTATAGTCCCATCCGCAGCTTTCGTTTTTGCGGTAGCAAACTCGTAGTTATAGGACGCACCCGAAGTGGAATCAAACTGGAAGCCCTGGCTGCCCGCCGGATGATTCGCGCGATAGCCAAGAGCCAGCACCGCGAAGACCACGAGTGCCGAAATCTGGATGACATTGATGCCAATGTTCACTGCCGTCGAGCCGTTCACGCCCCTATAACCGATGTAGGCAATTACGAAGGAGAACACAACTGCCACCGCCATCATGAATGCCGGTCCTGGATTGGAGGCACTCATGAAGCTTGGCCAAATCGTGCCGACAAGGTATCCACACAGGATTCCCATCACGCCCACCATCACGCCTGGGTAGATCCAGTAATACAGATGCGAGCCCCAGCCCACGATGAACTTCGACAGCCGCGCATACCGCCATACCTTGTCGTGATTCAGGAACGACTGCTCGGCAAAGTAGTAAGAGCTTCCAGTGCCGGGATAAAGCTTCGCCATCTCCGCGTAACAGACTGCTGTCGCCAGGCACAGCAGCAGCGCGAGCACAATGCCCGCCCACATGGCGGGGCCGGTCGTGCCGGTCGTCGCCTGGATGTAGAAAGTGAGCCAGAGGAACGCACCGGGAGCGATGAGCGCCATGGCATTCATCGTTAGCCCGGTCAGGCCCAGAGTTTTCTGCATTTCAACTGATCCCATCTTCGTTTCGTCGGCCATCCCAATCTCCTCGTCGTAAGTAGTCTGCTGGGGTTAGCATTTGCGGTTACTCACCGGCCGGAAGTTTTCCGGCCGGCAATGCAACCTCCGCGATTACGGTGTGGCGGCCATTGATTCACCGCCAAAATTTCTATTACTTGGTGTCGCTGGGCTCCAGTACGAATACCAATCCGGCATCCACCGTTGTCTGTCCCTTCACAAAGGTGGGAAGGCCACGCTGGAAGAAGTTCTGGTTCGAATCGTCGTGCCGCACCTCAAGCCGCGAGAGCAGATGCCCCGCGAGCCTGCGCTCAATGGTTCCCGTGACCTCGTTCAGATGGTTGTGAGGAATGAGCGGGCCGGCAACGCCATAGGTGGCCAAGCCGTCATGGTCGTTAAAGTACTCGTAGCGTCCCGCTACGGCCACCTTCGGGCTCACAGCGTATTTGATGTAAGCAGCGATGCCGGTGTAGTCCGCGGCTTTTTTCGTTGCGACGAAATCTTCCTGGCGGTCATAATCAATATTGCCCTGTAAAGACAGCTTTGCGGTGGGGTTGTAGGCAAGCACGGTGTCCGAGAGATGATTCCATGCCCCATTGCTCCCATTAAAGCCTGGCCCTCCGGGCCCTGCCAGATAGGTCTCCGTGAGCGTAAGCTTCTTCGTCGCATTCCATGCAATGCTCGCCCCGCCGGTCTTGCCGGAATTGCTGGACGCAATGTTGTTCCAGCCATTCGTCGCATATCCTGTGATCGACCACTTGTCATTGAAGGTGTACTTGGCGCGTGCTCCAAAGTGGTAGTAAGGGATTGCATAGTAGAACAGAAGACTGCGCGAGTAGTTCCAATTCTGATTGGTCTCAAGCACCTCGGCACCTGCCGGAGTGACGAACTTACCAAAATCGAACTGCAGGCCTTTACCGATAGGAGCCATATAAGACAAGTAACCTTCCTTCAGGTACTGTGTCGCAGTGTTGCTGCCATCGTTAGGACTAGCGTTGTTAATCGCATTCATCGCATCGCCGAATCCAAGCGTGACGCGGAATCCGAGCGGGGTAGTCTTATCGACGGGCTTGTCTAACTGAAGTTCGATCAGGTTCAATCCAAAGCGATCGTTGCGAAATGAGAATGGCTCGGTGACCGTGCCACCGGCGGGATGATTGGCGTTGTAGCCATAGTAGACGTCCGCCAGTCCCGTCATGTTCACTCCGCCGAGCACGCTGGTAATTCCAGCCAGCGGATTCGGTGCCGCCGCCGGTGCCGCGGCCGCAGGAGCAGCCGCCTCGGGTGTTGCCGCAGCAGGCGTAGTAGCAGGCTTGCCCTTTAACGCGTTTAGCTCTGCATGAATCGCCTCAAGTTGTTTCTCAAGGTCGGAGATCTTCTTGTCTGTATCAGTGCTTGAGGTTTGGGCTGCAAGTCCAGCAGGTAGGGTGCACGCAAGTAATACGACTCCTAGCGCCATCTTGTAGAGGCGAGCCATACGCATGTAAACTTTCTCCCGTTTAAAAGTCAGATTCGCAAAATTCCGTTTTGTGCAATAACATTCAATGAATATGATTTGCCGAGAGTAGCCGTACTTCCTGCTTCCATGCCAATTCCTTTTATTTATCGCACTGATAAGAGAACGTTTTTGCCGAGCCTGCGCTTGTGTCGGTGCAATATGTGCTGGGCTGCATAAATATGCACAGCGGCTTTTTCTGAGCCCGCTTTCTCCATATAGTGAAGTACTTAGGATGTCATTCCGGATTCTTGTGGCGTCGCCTCGGGCTTCCGCGATTCACTATCCATGGTCGCAACCACGCAATCTCTTATGAGCCCCATAAAAAGATTTGTTCGCTCCGCGGGGATCTGACCGCCTCGTTCTCGCTCATTGCGTTCGATTTGTCGTACGAGAGAAAAGAGAAAGGGTGGGACAGCGCTCTGGTGTTTCAACCGTTTAGATCGTTTGACGCTTTTCGGTTTCCCAATCTAGAACGAATCTTCTCTTTAGAATTTCTTTAGAAACGTTTTAGACAGCCTTTATCTAAGGTTGCGTATTCTCAAATTGGAGCAGCTCTAAGGAGAACTGCGTAATGAGAATACTCGTGCGAAAGTATGTTGCAATTGTTGCTTTCCCTCTGTTACTGACGGTCGGTCTTACACTAGCTGCGGCACAGCCCGTCTACGCTCAGACCCAGACGCAAACAGCTTCCAATACAAATACAGATGTGATCTTGAAAAAACTTGCTGACATGGAAGCACGCATCGCGCAGCTTGAAGCCGAACTGAAGAGCAAATCAACCGCGCAGCCCGCTGCGCCAGCGCCCGCTGCTCCCGCGACCGCTGTTGCGCCGGTAGTTCCGGCGCCCGCACCCGCAGCGCCACTTCCAGTTGTTGCCGCCACCGAGACGCCAGTCGTTCCCGCCAAGCCCGCCAAGATCGAACCTTTCTCCGACTGGGATTGGACCTGGCTGAATGGCAATCCTCGCAATAAGGACGTCGCTTTCGATTCCAAGTTTTTCACCCCGGAAATCAGGGCCGACCTCACCTACACCTACGACTTCAACAAACCGATCGATGATTCGATGGGCGGGTCGAGCGAACTGTTCCGCTCCAATGAAATTCAGCTCGAGCAGCTTGGCATCGGCGGAGACTTCCACCTCGATAACGTTCGCGCCCGCTTCATGACACAGTTTGGCGCCTACTCCACCGCTACCATCCGCAATGACCCCAGCCCCTCAAAGGGCCAGTGGAATCTTAACGACGCGAATCGCTACCTGGCTGAAGCCTACGGCGGATACCACCTCAACGTTCTGCACGGAATCAATCTTGATGCCGGCATCTTCATGTCCTACGTCGGCCTGTTCAGCTACTACAACTTCGATAACTGGGCCTATCAGCCCTCGTATGTTTCCTCCAACACCCCCTGGTTTTTCGAGGGCATTCGGATCCAGATCTTCCCCACCGCACATCTGAAGATCGAGCCGTGGATTATCAATGGCTGGCAATCTTACGGTTCATCCAACACCAGGAAGGGCCTGGGCGGTCAAGTTAAGTGGACTCCGCGGCCTTGGCTAAACGTCCTCAGCAACGACTACGGCTTGGGCCACGACGATCTGTACACACCCAATCGCGGCCGTATCCACACCGACAACAGCTTCGAGGTCAAGTATTACGACAATCCGAAGGCAAAGTTCTGGGACAAGTCCGCGTTTACCGTCACCCTCGATGCAGGTTGCGAATTCGGCCCCAGCACGACCACTGCGCAAAACGTATATATACAAGGCGTGAGCTGCGTTGGTGACACGAAGGACAAGAACTCAGTCGGCTTGAACACGACAGCAAGCAATCAGAATCCCAACGACTCCTATGGTCATTTCAAGCCAGGAATCAATCCCAAGCAAAGTTTCCTCGGGTACATGGTGTACGACCGGAACTGGTTCAAGAATGATAAGTTCGCTTTGACCATCGGCGGCGGTGCTATCAACAACCCAGGACGTTACCTTGTACTGGTTCCACCCATCAACGGCGAAACCTCGGCATCTGCGGCCCTCAACTCGCCATACTTCAGCTTTAACCCCAGTGATCCCTTCAAGGCTTGGGATACCTCGGTTACCTTCGATTGGATGCCGAGGCAGTGGCTCACCTTTCGCACGGAGTACGATTTCCGCCATGCCAGCGTGCCTTATTGGTCTGGCCACGGCGGCGTGACTCCGCCTAACTCCTTTGGCTACCAGCCGGGTACCAATAACAACAACCCGCAACTCTTCGCATGCAATGACGGCTCCTCGGACCCGAACATCAGCGACTCCGTCCTGGCTGCTGCTGGGTATTGTGGAAATGGATCGATCGCAAATGGTGGACATGGTGGGCTCTGGAAGCCGGATCTTCGCAGGGACGAGTCCTTGATTGACGTCGATTGGATGATCAAGTTCTAGTTATGACCTTGACTGTTACTACGTCCGATTTGCTGCAGAGAAAGACGATGCTTCGGGACGGGGCATCGTCTTTTATTGAGTATGGAGGTGCACGATGTCTGAAAGAAGAAATCTCGCGTTAGTAGTGTTGGTAATCTCGGCATTGTTAACCATAGGAGGATTGGTTAGAGCCGTCGCAGCCCAAAAGAGTACCGCGCCGCCTCCAAGCCAACAGCGGGGTGCGGTTGTCGCCGGACAAGCCGCAGCCAAGCAGTTGTTACTCCTTATGGACAAGAATAAGGATGGAAAGGTATCCAAGGAAGAGTGGATGAATTTCATGAGTGCGGAATTCGACAGGCTTGACACGAACCATGACGGTTTTGTCGACGTCAAAGACTTGGAGAAATCGCAAATACAACAAGTTCCATTCTATCGTGCAGGGAAATAACGCAGCCTACTTATGCCAAGGGCCAATCGGCGCAAGCGATTGGCCCTGACCTCAAGGTCACTCCATCTCGGCGCGGGTCTTACTTACAAAGCTGACGAATCGTCCAGCCAGTTCTCGAATCCACGCACCTTCTCTAAAACGTACCGCCTGGCGCGGTATCAGATCCTCGCCAACCCCCAAGGCAATTGCCCCAGCTAAGATGTAATGTGGCGCTGTGCTTTGCGTTACTCCGCCGGCAGCAACAAGTGGCACATGGGGTAGCGGAGCTTTAAGCGATCGGATATAACCTGCTCCGCCAACATGCGAACAGGGAAAGACCTTTACAAAGTCAGCGCCGAGATTATAGGCGAGCATAATCTCCGTCGGCGTCAGCGCTCCTGGGATTACGACGATCTCCTGTGCAACGCAATGAACAGTCATATCCGGATCAAAGCCCGGCCCAGTCAGAAACATTGCTCCCGCGTCGAGATGACGGTGCGCCTCGTCGAATCCTGCAAGTACTTCCGCTCCGACAATGAGCGATGGAAACCTTCGTGTAAGGTCCCTTATAACTTGATCTGAATTCGGAATAGTGGCCGCAATTTCAACAATCGGAATTCCTCCGGCCGCCACATTCTCTGCTGCAAAAATCGCCGCTTCCACTGAATCCACACGGATCGATGGAATCAACCCAACGTCCCGAATCTTCTTTCGAATCTCGTTCTTAGTCAAATGACTCGTCCTTTCGTTCTGAAAGTCGTCTCCTTAGCGCATCCCTCTGCGCCCGCACTGCGTAGTAACTGTTACTCCTGCGCGACTAGTGTTCATACACGCTCTTGGATTCCTCTGGTGTTGGCAGGTGGTCTGTTGGTCTCGCCCACCACACATAGAAGGTTGGCAACAGGAAGATGCTCATCAGCAGGTCGGCGATCAGTCCGCCCACAATCACAATTGCAAACGGCCGCTGCGAATCCGATCCTATAGCGTGGGACGTGGCCGCCGGCAATAATCCCAGCGTAGCGACCAGCATCGTCATCATGATCGGACGAAGCCTGCGCGTTGCTCCTTCAATGGCAGCGGCTCTTACCGGCATTCCTCGAGTGCGCAACTGGTTGATGTACTCAACCATGATGACCCCGGTCTGGACGCAGACCCCGAACAGCGCCAAAAAGCCAACTCCCGACGAAACACTGAAATGCGTACCCGTCACGAGCAGTGCCAGAATACCTCCAAAAGGAGCAACAAATACGTTTACCAGATTCAATAGCGCCCATTTGAAGGAGCCAAACGCACCATAGATGATCATGAAGATGAGAAAAATAGTTACAGGAACAATCATCATGAGTCGCGCCGTGGATCTTTTCTGGCTCTCGTACTCACCCTCCCAGTCGATGTGGTAACCCGTCGGCAGTTTGACTTGAGCATTCACCTTCTTGATCGATTCTTCGACAGCGCTACCGAGGTCGCGTCCGCGAACACTGTACTTGATAGCGATATAGCGCTGGTTCCCTTCGCGATAAATTTCGGAAGCACCATCCCGCTCTTCGATCTTGCAAAGCTGCGCCAGTGAGACGCGTTCACCGCTGGGTGAAAGTAGACGAATCTTCCCAATCGCTTCTTTCTGATCGCGGAACTGCTGCTGATAGCGCAACACTAGGTCATACCGCGCTTCACCTTGCAAAACTTGCGTCAGCGCATTGCCGCCCACTGCTGTCTGGATCGCATCCTGCACGTCGGCCACGTTGATCTGGTAGCGGGCGGCCTGTTTGCGATCCACGGTGATATTAAGGTTTGGCTGGCCGAGCACGCGGAAGACTCCCAGGTCCTCAATTCCTTTCACTTGGTGCATGACCTCGGTGATTTCAGTCGCCTTATCCTCCAGAGTTTTCAGATCGTCGCCATACACCTTGGTAGCAAGCTGCCCTTTTACGCCGCTCACAGCCTCTTCCATGTTGTCTGCGATCGGCTGCGAGAAGCCCCACACCACACCAGGAATCTTGTCCAACTCGCGTTGCATCGCCGCGATTAACCTATCCTTGTCTTCGTGAAACACAGGACGCCACTGCTCTTTCTGCTTTAGCCCAACAAAGTACTCGGTATTGAAAAACCCCGTAGTATCGGTTCCGTCATCCGGACGCCCCGTTTGACTCGTGCACTCGGTGACTTCAGGAAACGAGCAAAGCACGATTCGTGCTTGGTTCATGACCCGTATTCCCTCGGTCGGTCCGGTGCTGGGAGCAAGTGTGCCACGCACCCATAGTGCGCCTTCATCCAGATGGGGCAGGAATTCCGAACCCACCGTGTCGCTTAAGGTGAGATATCCACTAATGCAGACGGCTGCAATCGCAACCACAATCATGGCCCAACGATGATCGACCGACCAGGAAAGTGCTCGCCGGTAACGCTCCGTCAGCCAAACCAGCGCGGGGTTCTGCCAGTCTTTCACCTCTTTGCGGAAGAGAAAGCTCGCCAGTACAGGCGCAATGGTCATCGAGAAGATCACTGCGCCGAGCAGGGCAAAGGCCACCGTCCAGGCCATTGGACGAAACAGCCTGCCTTCTACCCGCTGCAACGTGAAGATAGGGAGATAGGCGGTGATGATAATGGTAATTGCGTAAAATACCGGCCTCTGCACCTCGTGCGCCGCGGCTCGTATTCTTTCCGCCACGGGCTTCTTCTCGTGGTCCTGGCCAATGTGACGGATGATGTTCTCTACCATCACCACCGCGCCGTCCACAACCATTCCAAAATCCAGGGCACCCAGCGAGAGCAGATTGGCGGGGATCTGACGGATGTCCAAACAGATCGAAGCAAACAGTAGGGAGAATGGTATGGTCAGGGCGACAATCAATGCGCCGCGCAGGTTTCCCAGTAACAGGAGCAGCACCAGCGTTACCAGAATAAAGCCCTCGGTAAGGTTATGCAGAACCGTATGGGTCGTAAAGTGAATCAGTTCACTGCGGTCAATGAAAGGAACGATCTTTACTCCAGGAGGCAAGATATGATCGTTCATCTCCTTCACCTTTGCCTCAAGACCCCTGAGCGCCGTTTCGGCGTCGGCGCCTTTGCGCATTGGCACCACGCCCGAAACCACGTCATCGTTATCGACGATCTTTCCATCCTCGCGTCGAATCGCCCGCGCGAACTGGCCCAGCCTTATCTTTGGCCCCTGTGCAACCACTGCAATATCTTTTACGCGAATTGGCGTACCTGTCTTGGTCAGTATGACCGTGTTCTCAATGTCGCTTACATTTCGAACAAGGCCAACTTCCCGGACATTAATCTGTTGCAGCCCGGCTTCTACGAAGCTGCCGCCCGCATTCGTGTTGTTGTTAGTCAGTTGCTGTTCAACTTGGGCAAGGCTCAGCCCATAAGAGATCAGCTTATTCGGATCAACTCGAACCTGGTATTCGCGTGTCGGCCCGCCGAAAGTATTCACGTCCACAATGTCGGGGACTGCCTTCAAGTTCTTCTCGACGACCCAGTCCTCCAGCGACTTCAGGTCCATCACGTCATATTGCGGATTGCTGCTGTGCAGGGTAAAGAAGTAAATCTGCCCCGCCGGACTCCAGTCCGTACCGATCTGTGGCGTAACTCCAGTTGGCAGGGTTGCCTGGGTCAATCGTTCGAGAACCCGCTCGCGGTTCCAGTCATTGCTGGAGGCATCATCGAAGATTAACTTAATATCGGAGAGACCGAAGATCGAAAAAGAGCGCAGGTGTACTACGTGCGGAATGCCATTCAACGCGGTTTCCAGCGGCACCGTAACTTGCTGCTCAACCTGCTCGCCGGAAATTCCCGGCCACTGGGTGATCACCTCAACATAGTTATCCGCAACATCGGGATACGCGTCGACCGGAAGCCGGTGAAATGCGACCGCCCCACCCGCGATCAGCAGCACCGTGAACGAAAGCACCAGAAGCTTCTGGTCGAGTGCAAAATCAACGATTCTCCGGATCATCTATTGCTCCACTGTGTTCTGCATGACGAGCGCATTCTGAACTACCTTGGCTCCAGGGTTAACCCCCGAGATGATCTCCTGCATACCTCCGGCAAGCATGCCGCCGGACTTAACCTCCATCCGTTTGAAAGCTCCATTGCCCAGCGGCGCAAACACCCAATCGCGGTCATGTATGTGCAAAATCGCACTCGCAGGAACCGCCGCCGTGGTCTGCATCTGCTTGCCATAGAAGGTCGCGGTAGTGAACATTCCAATCCGCAGTATTCCCGGATTCGCCACTTCCAGGCGCACCTTCGTGGTGCGAATCGTCGGGTCCATAATCGGGAGGATGTTATCGATCCTGGCCTTTAGGACCTTGTTGGGATATGCGTTCAGATGAACGTCTGCGTATTCGCCGACGTGCACGGCATCAAGGTCGTTTTCGTACACATCGCAGATGATCCACACATACGAAAGATCGGAGATCGTGAACGGGTTCGGGCCGCTCAGGCCCTGAACGCCCGCAGCGTTGGTAACCTGTTGGTCTGTGATGATGCCCGAGATCGGGGCAACAACATCGACGATTCCCGATGGGTGATTCTTATCCACGCCGAGCAGCCGCAATTGCTCGGTCGCGGCTGCCAGATCGACCTTGGCATCCTTCTCCGCGTTTTCGGCCTGTTCAAGAGCGCTCTGGGAAGCCGCGCCGTGTTCGTAAAGAACCTTCGTGCGCTCGAATTGCAACCGCGCCAGCCGCTCATCGTTCTCGGCCTTCTGGTAAATCTGGAACGCTCCGGAGACATCGTTGCTCCGCACCTTCAGTAACAGCTGTCCCTTTTTCACCGTGTCGCCCAGCCTCGCGTGGATCTCCACCACCCGGCCTGTGGCAAGCGAAATCGCAGGCACGGCGCGAGCAATGTCGGGCTGTACCACGCCGGTCACATTCAGCTCTGGCGCTGCCTTGTGCTCAACCGCGGTGGCCAGCGGAAACTGGTCCGGATGGTCCACCTTGAAGTGATTGGCATCCGTGTCTGGAATAACAACGGCCTGCGGCGGAGCCTCTGCCTTCGGGTCCGCTTTTCCCTCCTTGCAGCTAATCAAGAGCACACTCAATAGCAGACAAACCATCGCTGTAAGAGTCAGGCTAGCGACTCTGTTTTTCATTGGATCACCTCACGGCCTACGGCCAGGTTCAGTTGGGCTGCTGCCGTCAAGTAAGAGCCGACCAGGTTGACGTAATTCAGTTGCACGGCCCGGTAGTCGCTCTCGGCATTCAAAAAATCAAGCAGGGAAGCTCCCCCGTTACGATAGGAAAAAAAGATCGTGTCGCGCACCCGCACGGATTGCTGCAGGTACTTCGCCTTGTATGGCATTAGCAACTTCACAGTGCTCTCCATGGTGGCGTAGCCTGAATCCACGTCGCTGAACACCTGGGCTTCGGCAGCATCGCGCAATCTTTCATCGCGCGTAATATCGAGCTTCGTGCGCAGTTTTTCGCCCTGATTGCGGTCAAAGATGCGCAGCGGAATGCTCACGTTAAAACCAACATACTGGTCAATGGGTGGGTTACGCCCTGCATCAATCCCAAATGTCGGGTCTGTGGAACCGTTTGCCACCGCCAGCTTATGGTCTGTCTGGGCCTTATCCACGGCTTGTAACGCAGCTTTCAGATCGGGCCTGCTATCCAGTGCAATCTTCCGTAACTCGTCCTGGGATTTGCGTTGCTCGCTGAAATCGAACGTTCCAATAACGTCGTACTTATCAATCGGCGTGCGCTCATTGAGCAGAGTAAGTAGAGCGATCTTCGCTGTGCGCAGGTTAACGTCGGCGGTTTCTATGTCTGACTCATACTGCACCCGCTGTAACTCCAGCCGGTCCAGATCGATCTGCGCGATGTCGCCCGCCTTGAAGCGCGTCCGGCTGATGTCGAGCACATGGTCGTAGTAAGCCAGATTGTCTTTCGCAAGTTGCAATACGGCCTTAGCTTGTAACGTCGATACAAATGCGCTGCGCAGCCCAAACAGGAGTGTCCTGGTTAAGTCGGCTTGGGTTGAAACCGCAATAGCCGTACCCTTCTTCGCGCTTTCCAGCCGTAGTTCCCGCTTGTGCTCGCGTTCGTGCAGGTAACTGAGACCGGCCACTGTCAACAGACTTCCGCAGCAGCTATGCGATGGGCCGCCATTGAATGGGTTGAACTGATCGGCGGTCAACGAAGCGCTCGGGTTCGGCCGCAAGTTCGCCGTAATCTCCTCCGCCTTGGATTCATCGATGTTCAACTGGCCCGCCATCAAGGTTGGGTTGTTCTGTTCGAATCGGTTACGCACCTGGTCCCACGTCATGGGTGACGGTGTCTGAGCCACAGCACCAACACTGGTCAACAGAACAACGATGCGGCACAGCCAACGCAGCTTTTCCATCCTTGCACTCCATTCAATTGCGCGTATTGAATTTCTCGTTCGTGTCGATCGAGGTCATAGATCTGAGTACGTACACTCAGCACTTATCATCACCGACTTGGAACAAAGTGGAAAGGCTATCTTTCGGTTATATTCCAAGATGGAACCTTGCTAGCAAAGACGGATACGCTCAACCCGATTGAATCAGTGACTCTCACGCGCAGCGGTCAAAGAAAAATAAAGTTTCGTGAAAATCACTTGAATAGGCGGTCGCCGCATTCCAGCGCTCATGGCCCCCCTAACCCGCAGGCAGACGCATCAGTCAGTACCATCGAGGGTATTCGACAGCACTGGATTTATTAGACTCTCGATAGGCTAAACAAAGGCTAAAAGGTCCGTAAAAGATTTCTAAATTAAGAGAGAGTTTCATCGGTATTTCTCCGCTGCCCGCCAGTCCCTGAGCCTTTGTCGGATAAGATAAACACTGCCGCTCGACCGGTAGTAAGGCGGGCGTTACTGTTTGAAATGCCGTTCTGTGAATGCTGGAAGATAGCAAAAGTTAAGCGAAGTAATGAAGGAGAACAGGAATGGCAATCGATATATCTGCAATCGTACAGGGCCTGGTCAGCAAGCTAAAGCAGCGCGGCCATTCCGAGGCCGATATTGCCCGGGTCGTGGACTCGCAGGGCGATGTTCTCTTGGATAAGATTGCCGACGCAATGACAGAAAAGGTGCGCAAGCCCAGCGACCTGTTTCCGCTGACCGTGAACTATGACCTGCCGCTAACAGAGGCGGTGGAAGCGGGGATGTACCAGGGAGTCCACTCTGCCATCACCAGCCAGAACTTCCCATCGACCCGGCACGGTCAGGCTCAGCTGGAAATCATACTCGTCCGCTATGGTCGTCGCATGACATCTGAGGAGGTGCTCTGCGAACTGGAGAAGGAAGCTCTGCGTCCTGCCGAACTTCCTGAGTTCCTTGCATTCGGAGCAGAGTACCCCGAGATACAGCGCCAATTCTCCGTAGTTGGCCTTGGTTCCGTCTGGCGCGACAAGAAGGGCTATCGGAACGTACCGTGCTTGTATGAAGCTTCTGAGGCGCGTTATCTCGATCTGCACTGGTGGGATGACGGATGGTACTCGTACAGCCGCTTCGCTGCGATCCGCAAGTAATGCAACATTGCTGGCGTGGGTGAAGGGGTGGTGCGCCTGGCAGGACTTGAACCTGCAACCCCGAGTTCCGAAGACTCGTGCTCTATCCAATTAAGCTACAGGCGCGCTCGTCCATTCTAGTTCATTGCAGTGTGATCTGCTCGGTAGGCTGATTATTTACCACCGCGGAGGGATTGGCATTCACCAGTGCATCCGCCGCATCGCGGCCGACAATCTTCGCTGCTGCGTCGCGCGCCGCCGAAAGAATCGGAGGCCGGCTTTTGGTGCCGTGGGCATCGCTGGCAATGAAGTGAACCATACCGTTCTTCAGCATCATCTCGCACATCTTCTGGCTGGTCTTTCCCCAGAACCCCGTTAGAGAGTTCGCCGTAATTTGCATCAGGCAGCCTGCGTCCGCGTACTCGCTCACTAAATTCGGACTGCTCAGGATCGCCGGATTGCGCTCGGGATGCGTGAGGATTGGCACCAGACCGGCGGTCTGCAACTGGTAAGCCGACTGCATAAATCCAAAGACGCTGTACTCGGACAATTCCACCAACAGGTAGCGAGTATCGCCAATCGCATACCGCTCCGGGTGGTTCATCGCGTCCTCAATATTTTCGTACGAGAGGTGAAAGTCGCATCCCAACGAAAACGTTATCCCTGGAACCCGTAACTGGAGCTCTTCCAGCAACGCCAGATGGCTGGTGCGGTCATAGCGATACTCATAGTTCGCATGTGGAGTCGCCACAATGTGCGTTACGCCATCCTCTGCGGCTATGCGGCACATCTCCAAAGTCACGTCCCACGATCTGGCTCCGTCGTCGATTCCGGGTAGCACATGGCAATGAATATCGATCATCTCTTGGCCCCCCGTAAATCAGAAGTCAGCGCCTCATCCCTGTCTGCCACCGTGCTCCGGAATTCGTCATAAGCAATCCGGATTCCTTCCTCTAGGGAAACCTTTGGCCGCCAGCCATATCCGAACAGCCTGGAACTATCCATCAGCTTCCGAGGCGTACCATCCGGCTTGCTGGCGTCAAATACGACCTGGCCCTTAAAATCCAGTACCGCGCATACTTTCCGCGCGAGTTCCTCGATCGTCAATTCGCTGCCGCTGCCCACGTTCACCAGCGGTGCCGCCTCGGGATTTCCGATCAGCTCCTGAAATCTCTCTTCCTCAAGATTCAGCAAAAATACGCAGGCGTCGGCCATGTCGTCGCTGAAAAGGAATTCGCGTAATGGTTTTCCGCTGCCCCATACCGTCAGCGGCTCGCCCTTGAGCCTGGCGTCGTGCACCTTCCGAATCAGTGCGGGCAGCACATGCGAACTCGCCAGATCGTAGTTGTCTCCCAGTCCATACAAGTTGGTGGGCATCGCCGCCAAATACCGCGTTCCGTGCTGCCGGTTAAATGCCCAGCACATTTCGATCCCGGCAATCTTTGCCACCGCGTAGGAGCGGTTGGTGAACTCCAGCGGTCCACTCAGCAGTTGCTCTTCGTTGATCGGCTGCGGAGCCAGCCTCGGGTAGATGCAGCTTGAACCCAGGAAGAGCAGTCGCTTCACCCCAGTGCGACACGCGCCTTCGATCACATTGCTTTGAATGCGCAGGTTCCGCGAAATAAAGTCGGCAGGGAAGTTACGATTGGCCAGAATGCCGCCGACCTTGGCCGCCGCCAGAAAGACATACTCCGGGCGCTGCTCGTCGAAAAACCGCCGCACCGCATCCCAGTCTTCCAGGTCCACCTCCTGCCGCGTGCGCAGCACAAGGTTTTCATAGCCCAGCGAACGTAGTTTGCGCACAATGGCAGACCCCGCCAAACCGCGGTGTCCTGCCACAAAGATCTTGTCTCCTGCCTGCATGTAGTTACTCATGGTGGTTGAGTATCTTGAACCCTCTGGCGTGTACTAGGGCGTCGCGCCTTGCCAACTCGTAGTCTGCCGTCACCATCTCCGTCACCAGCTGGTCAAAGCTTGTTTTTGGCACCCAACCCAGCTTTGCCTTGGCTTTTGCGGGATTGCCCTGCAGAGTTTCTACCTCCGTAGGACGGAAATAATGCGGATCGATCGCGACAACCAGGCGGCTCTGCTCGTCGTAGCCCTTCTCATCCACGCCCTCGCCTTCCCAGCGCAACTTGATCTCCAGCTTTTCGGCGGCAATGTTGACGAAATCACGAACGCTACGCTGCTCGCCCGTGGCAATCACAAAATCCTCGGCCTTGTCCTGCTGCAGCATCAGCCACTGCATCTCCGCGTAGTCGCGGGCGTGTCCCCAATCGCGCCGGGAATCTAGATTGCCAAGGTATAGGGTTGACTGCAGTCCGGCCTTGATGCGCGAAAGCCCACGCGTAATTTTCCGCGTGACAAAGGTCTCGCCACGCACCGGAGACTCATGATTGAACAGGATGCCGTTGCAGGCATAGATGCCATAGGCCTCGCGGTAGTTCACTGTGATCCAGAAGGCGTAAATCTTCGCAGCCGCATAGGGCGAACGTGGATAGAACGGCGTCGTCTCGGTCTGCGGAGTCTCCTGTACTTTCCCGTACAGCTCCGAGGTGGAAGCCTGGTAGAATCGCGTCTTCTTGTCCAGCCCCAGTATCCGGATCGCTTCCAGAATTCTTAGCGCGCCCAGGCCATCGGCGTTCGCCGTATACTCCGGTTCCTCAAAAGAAACCGCTACGTGGCTCTGCGCCGCCAGGTTGTAAATCTCGTCCGGCTGGATGGACTGTATGATGCGCACCAGGCTGCCGCTGTCCGTCATGTCGCCGTAGTGCAGAAAGAAGCGGCGCTCGCAGTCGTGCGGGTCCTGGTAGAGATGATCGATGCGGTCCGTGTTGAACAGAGAGCTGCGGCGTTTCAACCCGTGAACTTCGTACCCTTTGGAGAGCAGCAGTTCAGCAAGATAACTTCCGTCCTGCCCAGTGACGCCGGTGATCAAAGCTTTCTTCATTTCCATTCCATCGATACCAATCAGTTTTGAATTATCAATAGGATACAGGCGCCTGTGGAAGAGGTACGTTTCGGATAATGTCCAAAAGCATATCAGCTTCCGGCGAGAGACGAAAATCGAGCAACGGCCAGTTTGGCGGATGAAACGTTTCTGGTCTCACGACGTCCAATTTGGCCATAATGGCTCATATGCAGCATACAACGCGGAGCGCAGCTTTCAACCTGAGTGACTCAAGAGTATAAGATCGCCCGCGCTGATACGCTGAACGCTTCGACACGATTGCGCTGAATTTTGTCCAAAAAGTGGTGCATACGATCTTCGATCGTTTATGATCGCAGATTGTCGCTGTCACTCTGCTCCAATTGCCGGGCCGTCGAGCGAGCGGATGCAAGCCAATCTCTTTCGAGGTTTTCATGCGGATTCTAGTTACCGGAGGCGCCGGATTTCTGGGCTCTCATCTTTGTGAGCGCCTGTTGGCGGACGGGCACACCGTGCTCTGTGTCGACAACCTGTTGACTGGCCGGATCGAAAACCTGCGCAGCTTTTCCTCCGAACCTCGATTCAGTTTTGAGCAACACGACATCTGCCGTCCCTTCGACTTTGGTCCCGTGGACTTCGTTTACGATTTTGCCTCACCGGCAAGTCCCGAGGGTTACATGAAGTGGGGCTTGGAAACCTTGGAGGTGGGCTCCTCGGGAACCCGCAACTGTCTTGAACTCGCGCAGAAATACCAGGCTGGATTTCTGGTCGCCTCCACTTCGGAGTGCTATGGCGATCCGGAAGTGCATCCTCAGAGCGAATCCTACTGGGGCCGAGTGAATCCCATTGGTCCGCGTTCGGTTTACGACGAAGCCAAGCGTTTCTCCGAGGCTCTGACCATGGCCTATCACCGCTATCGCGGGGTGGACACGCACATCGTGCGCATCTTCAACACCTATGGTCCGCGTCTCCAACTCGACGATGGCCGTGTCATCTCCAACTTCATGAAGCAGGCACTGCTCGGCGACGACATCACCATCTACGGCGATGGCAGCCAGACCCGCAGCTTCTGTTACGTCAGCGATGAGGTGGAAGGCATCGTGCGTCTTGCGGCCTCCGGCGAGCACCTGCCGACCAATATCGGCAACCCCGGCGAGTTCACCATGCTCGAATGCGCCCAGATCGTGCTGGAAGTTACCGGCTCAGTCAGCAAACTAGTCTTCGAGCCACTTCCCGAGGATGATCCCAAGTTGCGCTGTCCCGATATTTCCAAGGCAAAGGCCCTGCTCGGTTGGGAGCCAACCATCGACCTCCGGACCGGTCTGACTCTGAGTCTCGACTACTTTCGCGAGAGCCTCTCTTCCGAAAGCCGGGTCTCCAAACTCTCCCGCTAACCCCTGCGTCCGCCAGCGTCCGCGACCGGAGCGGCGTCTGTTGCCGCGTACCCGCCCTGCGCCTGCGGCCGAGGGCCCACATCTGGCCCGTACTCGCCTCGCGCCCGTGGCCGGAGGGGTACTGTAGGCCCGTATCCGCCAGCGTCCGCGACCGGAGCGGCGTCCGTTGCCGCGTACCTGCCTCGTCATGCTCCTCTGTTCCGAAACTGCTCACCTGAGAACATCCCGCCTGTTGTTTTGCTGCATCGTTATCCTTCGCGGTACAGCTCTCTGCCGCCTGATTGCAATCTGGATGCTAGTCACCACCACGGGTGATTTGCGTCATGGCGCAGTCCCGTGGCAGAGGATTTAATGCTGTCCCGGATCGAGGGGCAACCCCCTCGAACAGAAGGCCTCCGGGCCAACCATTACCCCAGTGGAGTGGTGGTACTGGTACGCTGTAGCGCGGTGCGTCATCTTGCGCACAGATAGATTCCGCGCTGCTCCGCTCCATCCTCTCCTCCTTCGTGATAACGGCCGCCGGGAGCCTTTTACAGCAACCTGGAGGCGTTATACATGCCAACTGAAGTGAATCTCGCAGTTCCCGGATTCAAGAATCCGGCCGGCTACATTGACGAAGTACTTGCCCAGGTGAAGGCGAAGAATCCCGCCGAACCGGAGTTTCATCAGGCCGTGCAGGAGGTTCTCGAATCCCTGCGCCCCGTCCTCGACAAACATCCGGAGTACCGTTCGGCCCGCATCCTTGAGCGCATCGTGGAGCCCGAGCGCGTCGTAATGTTCCGCGTCCCATGGTTTGACGATCACGGCAACATGCAGATCAACCGCGGCTTCCGCATCCAGATGAACAGCGCCATCGGACCCTACAAGGGCGGGTTGCGCTTCCATCCATCGGTCAACCTCGGAATCCTCAAATTCCTCGCCTTCGAGCAGACCTTCAAGAACTCCCTCACCACCCTCCCCATGGGCGGCGGTAAGGGTGGTTCTGACTTCGATCCCAAGGCCAAGAGCGATAACGAAGTCATGCGCTTCTGCCAGAGCTTTATGACCGAGCTCCAGCGTCACATCGGTCCTGACACCGACGTTCCCGCTGGAGACATCGGCGTGGGCGGCCGCGAAATCGGTTTCCTCTTCGGCCAGTACAAGCGCATCCGCAATGAGTTCGCTGGCGTGCTTACCGGCAAGGGGATCGGATGGGGCGGCTCTCTGATTCGTCCCGAGGCCACTGGCTATGGCTGCGTCTATTACGCGCAGGAGATGTTGAAGTCTCGCAAGGACTCGCTCGAGGGCAAGGTTTGCCTCGTCTCCGGCTCCGGCAACGTCGCCCAGTACACGGTTGAAAAGCTCCTCGATCTCGGCGCCAAGGCCGTTACCATGTCAGACTCCAACGGCGTCATCTACGATCCCGACGGCATCGATCGCGAAAAGCTCGCCTGGATCATGGAACTCAAGAACATCGAGCGCGGGCGCATCAGCGAATACGTCAAGCAATTCAAGAAGGCCATCTTCGTCCCTACGGATATGAAGACGGATCACAACCCGCTCTGGGCCATGAAGGGCGATTGCGCCTTCCCCAGTGCTACCCAGAACGAAATCAGCCTGAAGGACGCTGAGAACCTGATCAAGAACGGAGTCAAGCTGGTGGCCGAGGGCGCCAACATGCCCAGCACTCTGCCTGCAACTCGACTCTTCCTTGAGCACCACATCCTCTACGGTCCGGCCAAGGCCGCCAACTGCGGTGGCGTCGCCGTCTCCGGTCTGGAAATGGCGCAGAACAGCCAGCGCATCGCGTGGACCCGTGAAGAAGTCGATCACAAGCTCCACAACATCATGATCGAAGTTCACCGTAATTGCTTTGAGACCGCTGCCACCTACGGCGCTCCTGGCAATCTCGTCACTGGCGCCAACATTGGTGGCTTCCTAAAGGTTGCCAACGCCATGATGGACCAGGGACTCGTCTAGTCCAACCGTTTCTCCGGCTGCCGCTGCGCAAAACCACGCCTGCGGCAGCCGGAGGAGTGACCGCGCGGCAGGGAACCGTCGCGCTCCGAAAACCTCCGCCATCCTTTCAATTCGCATCTCGCCCGCACCCCTCCGCCCAGGAATCACGATGCCTCGTGAGCACAATCACCGCAATGTAACGAAATGAGCAGTAAGGTTCTCGGCTAGGCACACAGAAAATAACGGACGAGCCGCCCGGCATCGCCAATGCGGGCGCGCTAAGTTCAATCGGGAGGTTCTCGATGAACCGAAAACTATTCATCGCATTGGCGTTAGTCCTTGTTTTCTGTGGTCAATCCTTTTCTCAAACAGGCACTAAAAAGAAGCGTCCGCTCCCCTACGAATACGGCCGTGTTGTCATCAACAACTACTCTGAGAGTGCCGGACTTGCGCCTGTCGTCTTCCAGCATTGGATTCATCGCTCAAAGTTCACCTGCCGTGTCTGCCATGTGGATGTGGGCATTGCCATGAAAGCCGGATCGACCGGCATTCGTGCCGTGGATAATGAGCGCGGCTACTACTGTGGCTCCTGCCACAATGGCAGAACGGTCGTCGACGGAAAACCCGTCTTTGCCGCCTGTTCCAAAATCGTGACCTACGAAGATCAGAAGAGATGTGATCGCTGCCACTCTCTTGGCAAGAAGGTCGCAAGCGACTTCGATTTCTTTACCTTCAGTCAGCCGCTTCCCAAGGAGCGCTACGGAAACGGTATCGATTGGGAGAAAGCGGAAGAGTCAGGACTCATCAAGCCGGCCGCCTTTCTCGACGGCTTCTCCATTCCCAACCACTCCCTCGTCGTTCAGAAGGATTTCAATCTGAACCCCAAGGTTGAGGGAATGCCCGAGATCATCTTCTCGCACAAGAAGCACACTGTCTGGAACGGCTGCGAACTCTGCCATCCTGAGATCTTCATGGGAGTCAAGAAGGGCAACAGCCACTACTCCATGGTGGATATCTCCGAAGGCAAGTCCTGCGGCACCTGCCACAACACCGTGGCGTTCCCACTCGTCGACTGCCAGCGCTGCCACTCCAAACCGGTACACCCCTGAGCGGAGACCGTCTATGACCTTCAAGCGCATGATCGTCGCAGGATTGCTGTTTACGGGCCTTGCCGGCTTGGTCTGCGTGTCTGCCATCGCCCAGCCCAATCCAGCCGTTTCGCAACCGGCTCCTGCGCGCGAGCCATGGCAGAACGAATTCGACAGCGTCTGTTCCCGGACTCAAGAAGCCATGAGCCTCTCGCAAGAAGAACTCGCAGCTCTGATCCAGAGATGCGACGCCCTACTGCCGCAGATCGAAAAGCTGGATGAAACGCGAAAGAAAGTCTTCACGGTACGACTTCGAAGCTGCCGAGGCCTTTATGCGTACGTACTCGAATCGAAAAGGAATGAGAAGAAATAGTTTCGGGCTCTCTCTGCTTCTGCTGGCCTGTGCGATTTCCTTCCTCACCGCCATTGCGTCAGCCCAAATCTATCTGCCTCCAGCTCCGCCCGCGCAGCCTTCCGACTACGGCAAGGTGATTCTGGACAACTACGCCTCCAAGGGGCCCGGAGCCGTGGTCTTCGATCATTGGCTGCACCGCTCCAAATTCACCTGCCGCCTCTGCCACGTCGATATCGGTTTTGCCATGCAGGCAAAGGCCACCGGAGTCAGTGCTGAAACCAACCGTCAAGGCTTCCACTGCGGAGCCTGTCACGACGGAAAAAGGGTCTTCGATGGCAAGCCGATCTTCGCCTCCTGTGCGGATGCTCCCGGCCCGCAATGCGCACGCTGCCATTCCCTTGGCAAAAAAGGCGTTCGCAAATACGAATACAAATCATTCACCGCTGCACTTCCGAAATCCAGCTATGGCATTGACTGGCTGGCTGCCGAGCACACCGGGGCCGTCAAACCGGTCGACTTCCTCGAAGGCATCACCGTGAAGCAGAAGCCAATGCAGAGCAGGGAAGATTTCACCATCAAAGCCGGCCTCGCATGGGTTCATCCCGTCGTCTTCTCTCACGAAAAGCATTCCGTCTGGAATGGCTGTGAACTCTGCCATCCGGAAATCTTCGCAACCGCCCAAAAATCCGCGGTCCAGTACACCATGTTTTCAAACGTCGAAGGCCATCACTGCGGAGCATGTCATCTGAAGGTCGCCTTCCCGCTCAACAATTGCAGCATGTGCCACCCGCGCGGGCCTTCGTGGGCGCAAATGAAGTAATGTAACGCGGGGCCGGGAATCCACCACCTGTGCCCCGAATCTTACCTCCCGCATGAGATGATTCCCACCTGCGCTGGGCCTTTGCGCCATATACTATGTTGCGCAGTTGATGGAATGATTTCGCAGGCTTCACGCCATGCCGCCAGTCGAGACCTCAAAGCTCTTCGCCGACCCCGAACGCCTCTTTGAAGGCTTTGAGAATCTCATGCCCTTTCGCGTGCAGGATATTCTGCTCGTCTCCAGCCTTTACGATTCCTTTATCCTCCGCGAAGACGGACGCCTGAACGAGTTGCTCATCGGCCAGTCCATGGAGCTCCATCTTCAGCACACCCCTGAAATCACCCACGTCTCAACCGCCGCCGAGGCCGTCGAACTCGCGCGCACCCAGTCCCGCTACAACCTCATCATCTCCAACGTCCACCTCGCAGACACAGATTGCCTCGGCCTCGCTGCCGCCGTACGCCAGGCCGGACTCGACATTCCCGTTGCCGTTCTCGCCTTTGACCATCAGGAAGTCCAGGCCCTCATCGCCCGCCCGCTTGAGGGTATCGAACAGATTTTTCTCTGGGAGGGCAATCCCCGTCTTTTGCTTGCCATCGTCAAATCCATCGAAGACCGCCGCAACGTCGAGCATGACTCGCTCAAGATTGGTGTCCCTGTCGTCCTCGTCGTCGAGGACGATGTGCGTTATTACTCCGCCCTGCTGCCGGAGATCTACACTGCCCTCATTACCCAGTCGCGCCGCGTCCTCAGCGAGGGCTACAACCTCGCGCACAAGCTCGTGCGCATGCGTGCCCGTCCCAAAATTCTCCTGGCCCAGGACTACGAGAGCGCCATCGCCATTGTGGAACGCTACCGCGGCTATCTCTTCGGCGTCGTCTCCGACGTCGAATTTCCCCGCGCCCGCCACCTCGATCCCGCTGCCGGTTTCGAACTCGCGCACCTGGTCCGCCGCTCCATCCCAGACATTCCCATCGTTCTCCAGTCCAGCGACTCGCAATTCCAGGCGCGTGCTCATCGTGAAGGCTTCGCCTTTCTCCGCAAAGGATCGGACACCCTGCTGGCCGACATGCGCCAGCTCCTCACTCACGAGTTTGCCTTTGGAGATTTCGTCTTCCGTCTCGCCGACGGCACCGAGGTTGCCCGTGCCGCCGATCTCGATGCCATGGAGTCGCAGCTTCGCCGCATTCCCGTCGAGTCGCTCATCTACCATGGCGAGCGCAATGACATTTCGCACTGGCTCATTGCCCGCACCGAGCTTGCGCTGGCCGAAAAACTCCGTCCCCGTCGCGTCGTCGATTATCAGGATGCCGAAGCCTTGCGTGCTCACTGCGTCCAAACCATCCTCGACTATCGCCGCGAGCAGAAGCAGGTTCTCGTCGGTGACTTCCAGCCCGCCCACTTCCACGCCTCCAGTGGATTTTTTCTCCGCTTCGGTATCGGCTCGCTCGGAGGCAAAGCGCGCGGCCTCACCTTCGTTCGACACCTGCTGCACCAATACAATGTCAGCCAGCGGTTTCCCGGCGTGCGCGTTTCCGTGCCCAACACTCTCGTCCTCGCCACCGATCTTTTCGAGCAGTTTCTCGCCGAGAACAACCTGGAGTCCTTCGCCATCCACTGCCACAGCGACGATGAGCTGCTCGACCGCTTTCTCGCCGCCGCTCTGCCGCGTTCGCTCCGCGCCGCTCTTGCCGCCTTCGTGGCTGAGGTCCATGTCCCCCTCGCCGTCCGCTCTTCCAGCCTGTTGGAAGACTCGCAGTACCAGCCATTCACCGGCGTCTATGACACGTTCATGCTCGGCAACCGCGCTTCCGAACTCGATACTCGCCTCGAAGAACTCATCGAAGCCGTCAAGCGCGTCTACGCCTCCACCTTCACCCAGCATTCCAAGGCCTATATCCACGCCACGCCCTTCCGCCTTGAAGAGGAGAAGATGGCGGTCATCATTCAGGAGGTCGTCGGCGCAGGCCATGGCACGCGTTACTACCCGGATTTCTCCGGTGTCGTCCGCTCCCGCAACTTCTATCCCGCCGAACCCATGCAGCCCAACGATGGAATTGCCACCGTCGCTCTCGGACTCGGGCGCACCGTCGTCGATGGCGGAAAGTCGCTCTCATTCTGTCCCCGTTTTCCCCGCAACATGATCCAGTTCTCCAGCGTCGAAGACATCCTGCGCAACTCGCAAACCGAATTCATGGCGCTCGATCTCGCTCCCAACCACGATTCCCACTCCCCTGATTCTCGCTCTCATCACGACTTCGCCCAGCCGCCGCGCTCCCGCAGCGTCGAACGTCTGCGCGAGCATTCCTACTCTCTGCGCGATGCCGAAAAAGACGGCACTCTGCACTACGTCGCCTCAACCTACTCGCGAGACAATGCGGCTATCTACGATGGCGTCAGCCGTCCCGGCCCGCGTGTCGTAACCTTTGCGCCCATCCTCAAACACGATCTCTTTCCGCTCGCCGAGCTGCTTGACTACCTCCAGAAGCTCGGTGCCGATGCCCTTGGCCGTCCCGTGGAGATTGAGTTTGCCGTACGCATGGGCAGCGCCTCCGAGTCCGCCGAGCTCGGCTTTCTCCAGATGCGTCCCCTATTTTGCGCGCGCGATACCGAAGACCTCGCCCTCGAACTCGTCGAGCCCTCCACCGTCCTCTGCCGCAGCTCCCACGTCCTCGGCAATGGCCGCATCGAAGACATCCAGGATGTAGTGGTGGTCGATTACGAGAGCTTCCATCGCGCCAACAGCGTCCAGGTCGCCGAAATCGTCGCCCGCCTCAATGCCCAACTCGTCAGCGCCAACACTTCTTACATCCTCATTGGAGTAGGTCGCTGGGGCTCCAAAGATCCCTGGCTCGGCATCCCCGTCACCTGGGATCAGGTCTCCGGCGCGCGTGTCATTGTCGAGGCTGGTTTCCGCGACTTCCGTGTCACCCCATCGCAGGGCAGCCATTTTTTTCAGAACCTCACCGCCTTCCGCGTCGCCTACTTCACCATCAACCCCGATCTCGGCGAAGGCCTTGTCGATTGGTCCTGGCTCGCCTCGCAGCCCGCGCTCGAAGAGTTCGGCCCCGTCCGCCACCTCCGCTTTGAATCTCCCTTCACCGTCGCCATCAGCGGCGCCCGCGGCGTCGGCGTCATCCTCAAACCCGGTTCATGATGAGAGACTCCTCGCGCCCACTGCCGGAATTCCCTTCATTCTCCCGGAACGATATAATCAAGATTCACACAAGGGTGGCCCACATCCGCCCTCTTTTGGCGAATGTGGGATCTATTCACGCCCGTAACGCAGCCCATCTCATGGAGGATTTTCCCTTTGGCTTCTCAGCTCACGCCCGCAGTCACCGACTTTAAAGTTGCCGACCTCTCTCTAGCCGACTGGGGGCGCAAGGAAATCTCCATTGCCGAGTCCGAAATGCCCGGCCTCATGGCCATCCGCCGCAAGTATTCTGCCGAGAAGCCGCTCAAAGGCGTCCGCATCACCGGCTCGCTCCACATGACCATCCAGACCGCCGTCCTCATCGAGACCCTCGCCGAGCTCGGCGCCAGCGTTCGCTGGGCAAGCTGCAACATCTTCTCCACTCAGGACCACGCCGCCGCCGCCATCGCCCTCACCGGCGTACCGGTCTTCGCCTGGAAGGGCGAATCGCTCGAAGAGTATTGGGATTGCACCTACCGTGCCCTCAGCCATCCCGGCAACCTTGGCCCCCAGCTCATCGTCGATGACGGCGGCGACGCCACGCTGCTCATCCACAAGGGATACGAGCTCGAAAACGGCTCCGACTGGGTCAATACTCCCAGCGGCTCGCACGAAGAAAAGGTCATCAAGGATTTGCTAAAGAAGATTCACGCCGAAACCCCTCAGCGCTGGCATCAGGTCGTATCCGCGTGGCGCGGCGTCTCCGAGGAGACCACCACCGGCGTCCATCGCCTCTACCGCATGAAGGAAGAGGGAACGCTGCTCGTCCCTGCCATCAACGTCAACGATTCGGTCACCAAGTCGAAGTTCGACAATCTCTACGGTTGCCGCGAATCTCTCGCCGACGGCATCAAGCGCGCCACTGACGTCATGGTCGCCGGCAAAGTCGCCGTCATCTGCGGACACGGAGACGTGGGCAAAGGCTCAGCTCAATCCCTGCGCGGCATTGGCGCCCGCGTCATCGTTACCGAAGTCGATCCCATCAACGCTCTCCAGGCTGCCATGGCCGGCTACCAGGTCACCACCGTCGAAGAAACTCTCGGCATCGGCGACATCTACGTCACCTGCACCGGCAACGTCGACATCATCACCTTCGAGCACATGGCCCGCATGAAGGATCAGGCCATCGTCTGTAACATCGGACACTTCGACAACGAGATCGAAGTCGATCGCCTCAACAATGCTCCCGGCGTCGTCCGCACCAACATCAAGCCGCAGGTCGATATGTACACCTTCCCCGACGGCCACTCCATCTTCTTGCTTGCCGAAGGCCGCCTCGTCAATCTTGGCTGCGCTACCGGACACCCCAGCTTCGTCATGTCCAACAGCTTCGCCAACCAGACCCTCGCGCAAATTGATCTCTGGAACCACCGCGACACCTACGCAGTCGATGTCTATACTCTCCCCAAACACCTCGACGAAGAAGTTGCCCGCCTGCACCTGGAAAAGATCGGCGTCAAACTCACCACCCTCACCCAGAGACAGGCCGACTACATCGGTGTCCCCGTCTCCGGCCCCTACAAGCCTGACAGCTACCGCTACTAGGTCGAAAGCTAGAGAACTCACCAGGGTGCCCCGTTCAGCTTCTTTTGCTTGGGCGGGGCCTTTGACTTTGCTTATTGATTTTGCTCTTGCCTTCGTTTTTTAAGTTGTCATCCTGAGAGTTAGCGAAGGACCCCAGCACGGCTCAAATCTTCGTTGCCGCTCCAGAGGCACCCCAGCCACCAATCGATTCTCACGGGTAGATGAGGCCCGTTTTTGGCGATCTGCGCCCCTCCGGTGTTACGATTCCCACATAGACCATGAACCCAACCTTCTGGAGCTCCCGCAAGGTCTTCCTCACCGGACACACCGGGTTTAAGGGCAGTTGGCTCGCCTTCTGGCTGCTCTCCGTGGGAGCCGATCTCTGCGGCTACGCCCTCGACCCTCCCACCGACCCAAGCCTCTACCGCCTCCTCGGGTTGGACGCTGGTGGCCCACATCCGCCATCCTTTGACGAATGTGGGATGAGCGCACGGCTCCGTTCCATTCGCGGAGACATTCGCGACCTCGCCGCCCTCGAATCCGCCATGCGCGGCTTCGCTCCCGAAGTCGTCATCCACATGGCCGCCCAGCCGCTCGTCCGTCTCTCCTACCAGAATCCGGTCGAGACTTACGCCGTCAACGTCCTCGGCACCGTGCACCTCCTCGACGCCGTTCGCCACACTCCCAGCGTCCGCTCCGTCGTCGTCATCACCAGCGACAAGTGCTACGAAAATCAGGAGTGGCACTGGCCCTATCGCGAGCACGAGCCCATGGGCGGACACGATCCCTACAGCAGCAGCAAAGGCTGCGCCGAGCTCGTCACCTCCGCCTACCGCCGCTCCTTCTTTCATCCCGATCTTTACGCCAGCCACCACGTTGCCATCGCATCCGCCCGCGCCGGAAACGTTATTGGCGGCGGCGACTGGGCTCCCGACCGCCTCGTGCCCGACATCATGCGAGCCTTTTCCTTAGCCGCGCCGGTCATCATCCGCAATCCCGAGGCCGTCCGTCCCTGGCAGCATGTCCTTGAGCCGCTCTCCGGATACATCACCCTAGCCGAGCGCCTCTACTCCGACGGCCCCGCCTTTGCCGAGCCGTGGAACTTCGGTCCTGCCGACTCCGACGCGCGTCCTGTCCGCGACCTCGTCACCGAACTGGCTTATCTCTGGGGAGACTGCGCCTCCTGGGAATCCTCCGCTCCTGAGAGCGTCCACGAAGCAAACCTGCTTCGCCTCGATTCCTCCAAAGCCCGCGCCAAACTTGGCTGGACTCCGCGCTGGAGCTTCAACCAGACTCTCGCCCGCACCGTCGAGTGGTACAAAGCCTTCTACGCCGGTCAAGATGTCCGTGCCTGCACCTTGAATCAGATCGAATTATTTATGCAGCAAGCCAAACGTCAATCCGCGCCGGATGTGAGTGCATGACAACCGAAGAGCTACGCCAGCAGATTCTCCAACTCGTCACCCAGTACGCCGCGCAGCGTCACGCACCGCGCCCCTTCGTTCCCGGAGAGTCTGTCATCCCTCCTTCCGGCAAAGTTTTCGGCTCCGAAGAACTCTGCAACGCCGTCGATGCCGCTCTCGACTTCTGGCTCACCACCGGGCGCTTCAATGCCGACTTCGAGCGCCGCCTCGCCGAATTCCTAGACATCCGCTGGGCCGTCACCACCAACTCCGGCTCCTCCGCCAACCTGCTCGCCGTCGCCGCTCTCACCTCACCCAAGCTGGAGGAAAAAGCCCTGCGTCCCGGAGATGAGCTCATCACCGTCGCCGCCGGTTTTCCCACCACCGTCAATCCCGCCGTGCAGCACGGGCTTACCCCTGTCTTCGTCGATGTCGATATCCCCACCTACAACATTCAGCCCGCCGCCATCGAAGCCGCCATCACCCCGAAGACGCGCGCCATCATGGTTGCCCACACTCTCGGCAATCCCTTCAACCTAGCCGCCGTCACGCGCATCGCCCGCGAACACAATCTCTGGCTCATCGAGGATTGCTGCGACGCCCTCGGTTCCCGTTACAACGGCCAGCTCGTCGGAACCTTCGGAGACATCGCAACCCTCAGCTTCTATCCCGCCCACCACATCACCATGGGCGAGGGCGGAGCCGTCTTCTCCAACAACAGTCAGCTCAAGATCCTTGTCGAATCCTTCCGCGACTGGGGACGCGACTGCTGGTGCGATCCCGGCAATGACAACACCTGCGGCAAGCGATTCGAGTGGCAGCACGGCAGCCTTCCCTTCGGCTACGACCACAAATACGTCTACTCGCACATCGGCTACAACCTCAAAATCACTGACTTCCAGGCCGCCGTCGGCCTTGCGCAACTCGACCGCCTCCCGTGCTTCATCGCCCAGCGCCGCGCCAACTTCGCCTACCTTCGCGACCGGCTCAAGCCCTTCGAGGAGTTCCTCATCCTCCCCGAGCCCACCCCCAACTCCGACCCTTCCTGGTTCGGATTCCCCATCACCGTGCGTCCCTCGGCTCCGGTCTCCCGCCTCGAACTGCTGACCTTCTACGACGCCAGCAAAATCGGCAGCCGCCTGCTCTTCTCCGGGAACCTCACCCGCCAGCCCGCCTACAAAGACGTTGCCTACCGCATCTCCGGCCCACTCACCAACACAGACATCGTCATGAACCAAACCTTCTGGCTCGGCATCTACCCCGGCATCACCCCCGCCATGATGGACTTCGTCGCCGACCGCACCGCCGCCCTAATCAAGAAAGCCAGTGCCCGTCCCGCGAAGATGCCATGATTCGCGACTATTCCTAATTGAAGGATCGGCTATTCTGGGAACTCATTCAGAGATCTCAGATGCAGGTAGACCTAGCAACCACATCTTCCCCAGGTCAAAGGATTGCCCTGATGTCGAAAAGAGCGCGCAACATCGAAATGTATTCCTACCAATCACCCTCTAGGCGACTGGCGATAAAGGTCCTGTTCTGTGCACTCATTCTGGTGGGGCCAGCTCATTCTCAAGACGTGACCGCTACTCAAGACGCGACCGCCTCGGTTTCAGATGCGAAGATTACGTTTTACTCGAATAAGATCACGTTGACCGGCGGGACTCGCGGCAAGAAACCCGGCGCATTCATGGGTCGAATCTTCGATGGAGATCACGAACTTGCCTTTATGGTGCCAGCTCGATTCGTTACTTTCCGTGTGCGTCCTGGCCTTCATGTATTCACTGCGACATCATGGATGAGTAAGAGCGCGAACTTCAGGGTCAGGGCCCAAATCACCATGGATCTGGCAGCGAACGAGCACTACTTTTTCGAGAGCGGAACTCTGTCAGACAGTCCAACTTTCGTACTTCAAAATGTGACGTGTGCGGAAGCGCGGCAAGACAACACACGCACGAAGCCACTCAAATCAGGGCACCTCAGGCCGGATGGCATACCAATCGTCGTTTCTGAGACATCGTTTCCGCAGTGCCCGGTACCGCACCTCCCAGTCGATGCGAACTGACTGCTCAGGTCGGGCGGGTGCCCCATTCTAGCTTGCCTCTTTTGGCAAGCTAGAATGGGGTCTATTGAACGGAAAACCCTCGTCGCCGAACGGCGTCGTGATCAAGGAACTCCTTACGAGCGCTGTTATAGCGCTTGCGCTAGGGTAGCGAATGCACTTTGGAGGAAATCCAGCGCGGCCAACTGGATATGGGTTGCACCTGTGGTTTCACTATTGTTCAGAGCCATACTGTTTGAGACAACTCCTCACGGATCAGTAATTGCGGGCTCGGAGACCATCTGGAACTTCTTCGGCCTCGATATGTCCAACGGTGTATCGAGGGCGGCGATGGCGAACTACACCGTCTTCATCATTCCCACCGTCCGAACGGCGGCCTATTCCGTGTGAGCCATTGCAGTCGCAAGCATCTCCCACCTGAAATCAGAGAGCACAGCGGAACAGGGATAGTTGTCGAGAACAGCCCCTACATCCACCTATCCCCAAGCCGGAATTCCCCTTGCCCCCACTCCCAAGCTGGTAGCATAGGAACTGAAGCTATTCAGGGAATCTTGACTTGGACGTTCTGACCAACACCTCATCGCGCCGCCTCGCTTGGGCTGCGGTTCTTGCCTTATTTCTAGCCGTATATCTCGGCTCCGCCTTTTCTCCCGCCCTTCAGGATGATGTAGACACCTCGCACGCCATCGCCGCCCGCGAGATGCTCACTCGTCACGACTTCGTCACCCTCCACATCAACGGCGTTCGCTACCTGGAAAAAGCGCCGGTCATGTACTGGCTCGTCGCCGGATCGTACCGCCTTCTCGGCGTCACTGATTTTGCCACCCGCCTGCCCACCCTTGCCGCCATGTTTCTCATGGTCCTTCTCGGAATGGTTTGGGGCAGCCGCGCCTTTGGTTCTCGTGCCGGAGTCTACACCGGACTCTTCACCGCCACCGGTGTCGGCTTCTTTCTCTTCACCCGCGTCCTCATTCCAGATGCCATTCTCAGCCTCTTCATCGCCGCATCCTTCTATTGCCTGGTCTGTGCTCTCGACCGTCCCAACGCGCGCTGGACGTGGTATGCCATCTACGCCCTGTTGGCCCTCGCCGTCCTCACCAAGGGACTGCTCGCCCTCGTCGTCTTCGGTCTCACCCTCCCCGTCTATCTCGCCATCACCGGAGAATGGCGGCGCTGGCGTGAGTTTCATCTCTTCAGCGGCTTGCTTCTCTTCCTGGTCATCGCCGCTCCCTGGCACATCCTCGCCAGCCTGCGCAATCCCGGCTTCGGCAATCATCACGGCTTCCTCTGGTTTTACTTCGTCAACGAACACTTCCTGCGCTTCCTCGGCAAGCGCATTCCCAAGGACTACAACAAGCTTCCCGGCTATCTCTACTGGTCCCTGCACCTCGTCTGGCTTTTTCCCTGGAGCCTCTATCTCCCACTCGCTCTTCGGCGCCTATGCGCCCGCGGCCGGAGCGGCGTTAGTCGCCGCGTACCCGACCGCGAAGCGCCCAGTCAATGCGGCTCGGATGGCCCACATCCGCCGTCTTTTGGCAAATGTGGGAAGTTCACTCCACTCGACTTCCGCTCCCGCACCCGCTTGATCTGCATCCTCTGGGCCTCGGTCACGCTCGTCTTCTTCGCCCTTTCCACCAATCAGGAGTACTACACCCTCCCCGCCTATCTCGCCTTCTTCCTGCTCCTGGCCGATTCGCTCGCCGCCGAACAGCTCGATGGGGAAGGGAATACGCCGGACTCAGCGACGGGTACTGGCCAACAGATAGCGCCGACGCCGCTTCGCCCCTGGCTGCTCGCTACCTCTGCCGTCAGTGTCACCGTGCGCCTCGCCTTCGCCGCGGTCCTCATCGCGGGTCTCTGGTCCTCGCGTCACCTGCCCTTTGTCCCCGATATCGGCGCAGTCCTTGCCCAGACAAACCTCAACACCGACACGCTCTCCATGGGACACATCCTCAATCTCACCGGACAGTCCTTTGCCGCGCTGCGCCTCCCGGCCATCCTCGCCGTTATTGCCTTGGTCTTCGGTTCGCTCGCCGAACTCATCCTCTGCCTCCGTCGCCGATATCAGGCCGCCACCTGGGCGCTGGCCGTCACCATGATGGTCTTTCTCATCGCCGCACACGTTGCGCTGCTCCGCTTCGATCCATTTCTCAGCTCACACGTCTTGGCCATGCGCATTCAGCAGCAGGTGCAGCCGCAGGATCGCGTTCTCATCTACGGCGATGAGTCCTTCGGTTCTTCTCTTGTCTTTTACCTGCACCATCCCGTCGAACTCGTCAACGGACGCAGCAGTTCCCTCTGGTTCGGTTCAACTTTCCCGGACGCCCCCCACATCTTCCTTGACGATTCCGATCTTCGCCAACTCTGGGCGTCGCCAACCCGTGTCTATCTCTTCGTGCCGCAGCAAGACCTCTCAAAGGTCGAAACGCTGCTTCCCGCTCCCAGGGTCTTTACCGAAAGCTCCGGCAAGGTGATCTACATCAACCACTGACCTGCGCCCGGAGGACCGTCAGATGGTCCTCCCGTCGCGTCTTCAGAATTATCGTTCCAGTGCCCGTCGCCGCAACGCCTCAGGTTCTGGGTGTGCCCCGATATTCGAACTGGTAACCGGTCTTATCTCCCGGATAGAAAAACTCATTGAGTCGCGGCCTCTCTCTCGCACCCGTCTGCGTGAACTCGACCTCGACCTGGCTCAAGTCCCTGGAGCGCTCCACTGGAATCACTTCAAACAGCCCAACGGGCCGTGCCCCGTCCGCCGTGCTGATCTGGACGACTTTGTAATCTCCATCTTCGGCAAACTTCATCTCATACTTGCCCGGAGCCAGCACCTGTCCCGGTACATTGACCAGAACCGTCACCGTGAAGACAATCTTTTCGTTGGCCGTATCCGCCCGCACGGCTGGGACAGCGGCAAACAAGGCTATCAACGCTATTCCGAAAGCAATGGCAGCAAGTTTGTGTCTCATCTTGTCCTCCTTTTCTTTTGCGCAATTGGTTTCCCAGTAGATGTCCAGAGAGTCATGAGGGCTGTTATATCCGCGATATGAGGTCATATCCGAACATTTCATCGCAATGCGTGATAGCTGCCTATTCGAATCCTGCGGTGACCTGCGCCGGATAGATCTCCGCCTTGGCCGTTACAGTTCCAGTTGTCACTCGTAGGAATTCGTTGCGAAAGCACTCCGAATCTGATGTAATCGCGTGCGCTACTCAGGAAAGCGAATCTGGATGTTTCTCGCTCAGGCATCTACTCGCCTGCAATGCAGACTGCAACCTTACCTCAGCCAACTCCAGTGATGGCCGGCTGAATTCACGAAAGAGGAGTGAGTCTTGAGAACTGCTACTCTAAAATCGCTATTGCTCGTTGGGGGCCTCTCGATCATGTTAGCTACTCCATCCGTCACGTCAGCTTCCGAGATAAAGGTGCTGTGCACCCATGCTTTCATGGAGGCCATGACCCAGGTCGCCCCTCAGTATGAACAGCAGACCGGAAACAAACTCGTATTCACCTGGGGCACCACCGGCTATATCGTGAAGCTCATCAATGGCGGCCAACCTGCCGACCTCGTAATCGCCACTGCTCCCGCCATGCAAAACCTGGTGAAGACCGGCAAACTCGTCGCCGGAAGCAATGTTTCCATCGCCAGCACCGGCATCGGCGTCGCCGTCCGCACCGGCACACCCAAGCCCGACATCAGCTCGGCTGAGGCGCTCAAGAAGTCGCTGCTATCCGCGAAATCCATCTCTTATTCCGATCCAGCAGATGGTGCTGCCAGCGGCATCCACTTTGCCAAGGTGCTGCAGCAGCTTGGAATCGCCGACCAGATGAAGTCAAAATCAAAGTTGGTAGGAGGAGGTGGGAACGTAGGCGAGGTTGCGGCAAAAGGCGAAACCGAAATTGCCATTCAGATGACCAGCGAGCTCTTGCCCGTCCCCGGTATCACCTACGTCGGTCCGTTGCCCAAGGAGTTGCAGGACACCACGGTCTTCGCCGCAGGCATTTCTGCCACCACAACTCAGCAGGCCGCGGCCAAGGGACTCATCGACTTCCTTATGTCACCGGGCGTAGAGCCCAAGTTTAAGTCGACTGGACTGGACCCTGTAGCGAAGTAATTGCATAACAATTGCATAACAAGTGATTGCCTAACAGCAACGTCTCTGCGGAGTGAACTTGCTCTTCACTCCGCACTTCTTGCTAAGTTTCGCGGGAAGGGAAGTGCTCCTGCTCTTCACACATTCTGGATGTTTACGATATTCCCTTGCCGATCCCGCATCCGCACTCTGCCGTCTTCAATCAGTTCAAACCGTCCATCGCGCCAGCTGATTTTGCGGCTTATGTAGCTGGCCACCCACACCGTAAAGCCCAGCAGGTCGCGCACCGCATACATCCATGGCCGCCGCAAACACTCGCGGTCCCGTGTAATCCCCCACCCAATCGCCTCTGCCTCAATGCACCGGTTCACCACCGACCACCCCAGCACCGCCGCGCCCATCGCCACGTGCCCCAGCCCAATTCCGGCCAGCAGAGCCAGCAATCCATACGGCACCGCATACACCAGTCCCGACCCCAGATGTCCCAGAGGCCGCGATCTCCTCGTTCCTGCCGCCCACCGTACCTGCCGCTGCCACATCCGCTTAAAGGTCATCGGCGGCACTACGTGCGAAATGATGTGCCGCGAAATCGCAACGTCGAAGCCCTGGTCCGCCACAAACTTTCCAATCACAAAGTCGTTGGAGAAGTATTCGCCAATCGCCTTGTAGCCGCCAATCGCCGTCAGCGCGTCGCGCCGCACCACAATCGTCGGTCCCAACCCGAACTTCATCCCCTCCATCCAGTTTGCGATCACCACTCCCGCCGTCATCTCCACGCTCATGCCAATTGCGTCCATCCGTGACCAGAAGCCGCCCCGGTTCAGTCCGCGATACACACACGTCAGCAGTCCCGTCTTCTCATGCAGCAGCGGAGGAACCACCTGGCGCAGGTAGTCCTCCGCCACAATCACGTCGCTGTCGCTGGTCACCAGAATCTCGCCCCTCGCCACCTCCGCCATGCGATAAAACGAGTACGCCGGAGGATTCGGCCAAGGCGGTTCGCCGTTCACCACAATCCGCGATGCTCGTTCCGGATGCCGTTCCATCACCCGCCGCGCCACCGCAATCGCCGCATCGTCTTCTTCATCCACGGCAAACAGCACCTCAAACTCCGGATACTGTTGCGTAAAGAAGCTCTCCAGATTTTCTTCCAACTGTGGTTCCACTCCATGCAGCGGCTTCAGCAGCGACACAAAAGGAAGCTGCGCATCGCCCAGCGTGGCCTCAAAATCCTTCTGCTCTCTTGCAATCGCGTGGAAGCGCCGCGCGCCGATCAGCGCCAGCACCAGGAAGACGCTGGACGACAGCGTGCCGACCGTAGCAACAACGGCGGCCAGAATTGCCAACTCATGCATAATGTCTATCTTTCCGCCGCCGCCTGTTGCTGCACGATAAATCGCGCAGCCGCGGCCAAGTCGTCAAACACATAATCCGGAGTCGCACTGTGACGCTCGTCGCGTCCTCCAACACCGGTCCGCAGCAGTACAGAGCGCACGCCGCAATTGTGGGCTGTCTGCACGTCGCTCGTGCGGTCGCCAATCAACCAGCTTCTGCTCAGGTCAAGATTCAGCTCACGCTCCGCCTGCCACACCATGCCGCCACTTGGCTTGCGGCAATCGCAGTCGAATTTCAACTCCGTCCGCTCGCCCTCAAATCCCTGGTCCGGATGATGCGGGCAATGATAAATGCCGTCGATAAACGCGCCCTCGCGGCTCAACTCCATCTCCATGTAGTCGTGGACTCGCAGCAGCTCCGCCGTAGTGCACGTTCCGCGAGCGATCACCGGCTGGTTCGTAATCACCGCAATGCGGTACCCCGCCTCGCGCAATTTCCTTATCGCCGACGCCGCGCCCGGAATCAGTTTCAACTGGTCGGGACGCCATATGTAGGAAACTTCTTCATTGATCGTGCCGTCGCGATCCAGCAAAACTGCTGGCCGCTTCACATCCAAACTTCCGCGCGCCACCACTCCGCTGCTTACATCCTCCGCCACGCGGTCCAGCCGCTCCGGAGTCCCCGCGTCCTTGATGTACTCCAGGCTGCGGTATCCATGCAGGTGCGCCCCTTCGCCAAGCAGCTTTGGAAACACGTCCTTCGCAAAGTCCAGAGGCTTCTCCGGCACTCCAATTCCCCGCAACGCGCTGGCTTTCATAACATACAGTGCCGCGTTTACCTGATTGAGTGCCACGCCCTGGTGAGGATATCCATGAATCGCAACCACCCTCCCGTGCTCATCCGTCTCCACCAAATCGGAATCCTGCGGATGATCGTTGGGGTGCAGAAACAATGTAGCCGCCGCGCCGTTCGCCTCATGTGCCGCGTACAGCCGCTTCAAATCCACATTCAGCATCGTGTCGCCGTAAAGCACCAGGAACTCATCCGGTAGTTGATCCAGCGCCGCGATCACCGCGCCTGCCGTGCCCAGCGGTGTCGCTTCGTCAATGCACTGCACATCTAGCCCGTGGTCTTTACCGCAAAACTCCCGGATCGCCTCCGCGCCGTATCCGCACAGCACGGTTACCTGCTCCGCCCCGTGCCGCCTCAGCAACTCAAGCTGATACTCCAGCAGAGGCCGTCCCTTCACCGGAACCAATGGCTTCGGCAACCCGTTGCTGCGCGTGGCCAGCCGGGAACCTTTGCCTCCCGCCAGAATAACTGCTTTCACGATCTATACCTTTCTTTTGCCTGGCGTCAGCGGCCGGAGGGCCATCAGTTGGCCCGTACCCGTCGCCAAGCCGCTTATTGCCGCGTACCTGACTGCAAAGCTTCCGCGCCTCACAGCCCGGAGTGGGTTTTGATCTCTTCTTCCACGCGTTCAGGATCAAGCGTCGTCGGGTTGTAGAAAATGATCTTGCTTCCCTCGCGCTCAAAGCTGAAGGGGATTCGCCGCAACCCGCTCAGCGCCTGTTTTACCGCGATCTGCCGCTCCTGCGGAACATACAGCAGCAAGAATCCGCCGCCGCCCGCACCCAGAATCTTTCCTCCCAGCGCGCCCGCCTTGCGAGCATCTTCGTACCAGCCGTCGATCGCCGAGTTTGAGATGCGATCCGTCAGGCTCCTCTTCAGCAGCCAGCTCTCGTGCAGAATCTCGCCCACCCCGTCCGCATTGCCGCTCTCCAACTCGTGCCGCACTGCGTGCGCCAGCTCCACCATGCGGTGCATCTTCTCAATCGCCGAGCGCTGCTCGCCTAGCACCTGCGTCTGTTCCTTCAGGATCTCCCCCGCGTTGCGCGTGATCCCCGTGTAGAACATCATCAGGTTGCGCTGCAGCTCTTCCAGCGTTCGTGTGCGGCAAATCAGCGGTTCCACCTTCACCGAACCGTCAGGATGAAAGTGGTACATCCTCAGATCGCCAAAGGCCGCTGCAAACTGGTCCTGCTTGCCGATAGGGTCGCCGCACAGGCCGATCTCCACATGGCAGGCCTGCTCCGCCAAATCCTGCGGAGACGCGTGCCGCCCCTGGTAAGCGTACAGGCCGTTCAGCAGCCCCACCGTAAATGAACTTGACGAGCCTAGCCCGCTGCCTCTGGAAGGAATGTCTGCATGGGAGGTAATCTCGATACCTTTTCGCGGCCCCAGCATCTCCAGGCAGTGGCGCACAATCGGGTGTTGAATCTCGCCAACCCGCTCCACCTCTTCCGTGCGCGAGTAGCCAATGCGGATATGATCGTCGAACTTCTGCTGAAGGGTTAAATAGACGTACTTATCGATGGTGACGCTGACCACCGCTCCGCCGTGTTCGCGGTAATAGCTTTCAATATCGCTACCGCCTCCGGCAAAGCTCAGGCGGCATGGCGTTTTGCTGATGATCATGCGTGTCTAGTCCGCAACCTGCGCGCGATCCAGTGCCCGGACGGCCAGCTTCAAATCCACCACGGCGTGGATCAGCGCCGTGTGCGCCACTTCCACAATGCCGTACTCGCTCACTCCTACGTGGAAGTTCACGTCGCCCAGCGCGCGCAGCGGATTGTCAGCCCGGAAGCCGGTGATAGTAACCAGTCTGCAGCCAATCTCGCGTGCAACCTCAGCGCCCCGCAAAATATTCGGTGACGCGCCGGAGCTGGAGATGGCGAACAGCACGTCGCCCTTGCGTGCGTGGAATCGTAGCTGTCCGGCAAAAACCTCTTCATAGCCGAAGTCATTGCCCAGGCATGTAAGCGCTGCTCCGTCGTTGAAGCACATCGCCGGTATCCCGCCGTTCTTGCTGAAATCAATCGCCATGTGGCTCGCAATTCCCGCCGAACCGCCATTGCCAATGAACATCAGCTTGCCGCCGCCGTCGGTTGCTTCCAGCGCAATCTGCAGTGTGCGCTCATAGGCCTCGCCGCGGCTCAACACGCGTCCTTTCGGCCCGGTGCACTGGACCTTCTCGATGGCATCGGAGAGGTCCTGAAAATATAAGTCGATGTGATTCTTCACTCAGCCCTCCTGCGGGCTGCCGCATAACCGGCTTTCATCCAGATAGTTCCAAGCTCGTTCTATCTCAGCATTATATATCGTAAGGCCACGCTTCCAAGCCGCCGTCAGCGACCTGCCGCCCATTCAAGTTGAGTGGTGTGGCTCGCTCGGCGGGTGGCCATTTCAAGCCCTCCAGCGCGGGTGTCCCATTCAAGCTTTACTTGAGTGTGGCCCATTCAGGCCCTCTATTGGCTTGGGTGGCGCTTTTGCTTTTGATTTTGCCCCCGCCCGTCTCCGCAAACAGAAGCTCGGGTGGCCCATATTCGCCTTATTTTGGCGAATGTGGGATTGAGGCGGACGGCGGTATGCCTCGGATGCCCATTCAAGCCTTCTGTTGGCTTGAGTGGGACTTTGCTTTTGACCTACCCATCACCCATTCCACAAACAGAAAGGGCCAAGGTCTTGTTTTCCCTTGGCCACAATCATCAATCGATTTTGCTCTACGCGAAGATCTCGCCCGGCAGGCTGTTCAGCGTGCGCGACTTCAGCGTGTTCGTATTCTTCCGCATGTTGCTGATCGGAATCGGCATCTTCCGCGACTCTGAAGCAGTCATCTTGCCCAGCTCCTTGCGTTCGATCCGCAGCTTGAGCGTGCGCTCAAATCGCCGCAACTCGATCATCTCGGCTCCGCTCACGATCGTCGACGCAATGCCTGAAAGGCCCATGCGCCCCGTACGGCCAACGCGATGGATAAAGTCTTCCGGGATCGCCGGCAAATCGTAGTTCACCACGTGTGCAACATCGTCCACGTGAATGCCGCGTGCCGCCACATCGGTGGCCACCAGCACCTGGAACCGGCCTGCTTCAAAGCCTGCCAGTGCCGCAGAACGCTGGCTCTGCGTGCGGTCGCCGTGAATCATCGACGCGGCGAATCCGTCGCGTATCAGATCCTTGGCCAACCGCTCGGTGCCGCGCTTCGTACGGGCAAAAATCAGCGTCTTGCCACTTTCGTTATAGAGCAGCTCGCGCAGCACGTTGCCCTTCTGCATCGCCGGAACTTCAAAGGCCTGCAACTGTACGGTTTCAGCGGGCTTCAACACGTTGCCAAGTGATAGCCGAACCGCCGAGCGCGTGCAGCGCTGCAGCAATCCGTGTACTGACTTTTCCAGCGTTGCCGAATAGCACAGTGTCTGCCGCTCTGCCGGCAGTGCGGCCAGGATGCGCTGAATCGCGGGCAAAAAGCCCATGTCCAGCATCCGGTCCACTTCGTCCATCACCAGTACGCGCACCGTCTTCAGATCTACAATCCTGCGGCGCATGTAATCTTCCAGTCGTCCCGGTGTTGCCACAACCATCCGTGCTCCCGCGCGCAGTGCGCGGATCTGAACCTTCTCGCTCAGTCCACCAATGACCAATGCCGCTGGCGGAGCCTTCTTCGAACGCAGTGCTTCGTATTGCTCATGTACCTGAATGGCGAGTTCGCGCGTGGGCACAAGCACCAGCGCGTTGATCTTTCCCGCTGGCGTCGTCGCCAGCATTTCCATCACGGGGATCAGGAAGGCCAGCGTCTTACCGGTACCGGTCTGCGCTGTCGCAATCACGTCTTTGCCTTCGAGTGCCGGCGGAATCGCCTGAATCTGAACTGGGGTGGGGTTTACAAAATTCTTTGCCGCAAGCGCCTGTTGTAGTTGCGCCTGGAGCGGCATTTCTTGAAATGTACTCATTCTAT
>Ga0181520_10001830_pt1 | contig 41862 bp, 27 predicted proteins | sample PEATcosm2014_Bin_29_FD_132451 | JGI IMG/M metagenome (GOLD analysis project Ga0181520, IMG submission 132451) | Peatland microbial communities from MTU Mesocosm Facility, Houghton, MI, USA - PEATcosm2014_Bin02_30_metaG | ecosystem: Environmental > Terrestrial > Soil > Wetlands > Peat | place... | reverse complement strand
GCCATATGGTGCGCCTCGCTCTCCAGCGATTTTAGCCGGGAGAGGAGTAAATCCTGACGCGAAACTCTGCGGCCTGCCTCGAGATTGAGTGATGTGGCGGGCGTGGAGAGATTAGAATCAAAGGCGCGCTGATGGACATTGATGCCGATGCCGACCACGGCATAATCAGCAGTACCGCCGGAAATTTTCGACTCTGCCAGGATGCCGCCAACTTTACGCGGGCCGATCAGCAAATCGTTGGGCCAGCGAAGATCTATGGTCAGGCCGGCGGCGGCGCGAATGGCCTCGGCGGCGGCGAGTCCGGCGGCCAGAGGAAGCAGAGGCAGGCGAATGGCTGGAATCGGCGAACGCAACAGCACGCTTGCATAAAGCCCAACGCCCGCGGCAGAGTGCCATACATGATCGCCTCGGCCACGTCCGGCCAACTGCTCATCGGCAAAATAGACAGATCCACGCGGCGCGCCGTTGCGAGCGGCTTCAAGCGCATCAGAATTGGTGGAATCCGTCAGCGGAGAGAAATGCAGCTTGTTCGCAAAGACGGTTCCGGCCAGCGCCGAATCCAGAGCTGACAGATCATATAGGTCAAGCATGGCTTCGCGCAGGTCAACGCGCACAGCTACTCCGTCTCCGCATGGATGCGCATGGAGACGTCTGCGGCCTTGGCGGAGTGGGTCAGAGCGCCCACGCTGATAAAGTCCACGCCGGTTTCGGCGTAGGCGCGGATGTTTTCGAGATTAATTCCGCCGGAGGCTTCGGTGGGAATGCTGCTCTCTCCTGTTGTTGACTTTTTGATGCGTTGCACCGCCCGCTTCACCTCTTTGGGCGTCATGTTGTCCAGCAGAATAGCCTCCGCGCTGTATTCGAGAGCTTCTTCCAGCTCCTGCGGGTTGCGCACCTCGACCTGCACGCGCTGGCCCTTCTTGCGCTTTTCCAAGGCGCGCGTCAGCACCGCGGGCAGCCCTCCGCCCAACGAGATGTGGTTGTTCTTGATGAGAATTCCGCTGGCGAGATCAAGGCGGTGATTGACTCCTCCGCCGCACAGCACAGCGTACTTATCAAGAGCACGCAACCCCGGCACGGTCTTGCGCGTATCGAGCACGTGCGCGTGTGTGCCGTGTATGGCATCGACGAATTTTCGCGTCAGCGTGGCGATGCCGCTCAGGTGCTGCATCAGATTCAGAATCACGCGCTCGCAACTGAGAAGCACACGCGCGTTGTGGCGAATCACAGCCAGCACCTGACCATCATGAACGCGCACGCCGTCGAAGATCTCCGGGTGGCTGATCACCTCAAAGCGGGTCTGCGCCGGAGCGCGCTTGTCGAGGCGCGCAAAGATCTCCAGAAACTGCGGGACTGATCCGAGGCCGCAAACCACCATCTCCTGGCGCGCGATGATCGAGCCGGTGGCGCGCAGACGGGGGTCGATGGTGAGGTTGGTGGTGGTGTCGCCGGCAGCCTTGTCTTCGATCAGGGCCTGCTCCAGCAATGCATCGATATGGCTGTTTTTCCAGTCCATGGTTCCTTTTCGCGCGGTCAGGGATGTACTTGAGATTTTTGCCGCAAAAGAAAGTTATAAATAATTATTTTGATGTTGTCATCCACCTGATTGGTAATCGAAAAAAAGTGAGCGCCGTCGCTCCTGTTGATTTGAAGCGAGTAGTTATGCTGGCTGCCGGTGAGTATTTGCGAGAAACCGAATATCCGGCTCTTACTTTTATCAATAAGGTTGACTTCTCCCAGGTCCTTATACCAGATCAGTGAGACAATGTCACGGGCATCACGCACCATGATTCCGCGGGCAGCCAGGAGAATGAAATGAGAGTAGCTGGCGTAGGATCGCGCGCCGTCGAGGTCAACGATAGCAAGAGGGGTGTCAACCTTTCCCAGGTGGCGAGCGACAATCTCGTCAATTTCCGTGGTGAATTGCGACGCGACAAGGCATCCGGGCGCGCCGCCAAACGAGAGAGCCGGCGCCTCCTGTACGCTCCGGGGCTGAGTGAAAAAACTGCCCACAGGGTTTCTGTCCACCGGAGTGCTTGCCGCGGGGGTGCTTACGACTGGAAGACTTTCCGCTGGCGATTCCGTTGCAACCGCGTTGTGCTCCTTTAGTTCCCGATAAGCAATTTGAATCTGCTTGAAATGCTCTTCCGCCTCCGCCCGCAAGTTGGCGTAATTCTCATAGAGATCGGGATGCCATTGCTTGACCCCCTCGCGATAGGCCTCTTCGATCTCGACTTCCGAGGGTATTCCATAGGCGATACCCAGCGTTCGATAGTGCTGCCGGCATTGACCACATTCGCAGGACATTTATTTCTCCCCGGGAAGATTCTGCAGCGCAGCGCGCACCTTGTTAAGCAATGCGTCGATGCAGCTGCTCTTCCAATCCATGTGTTTCATTCTTCAAAACCCTTCCCGACTAATTCTCAGTGAATCACGGTGCTCACTGATCCAGCCCGGATAGCGAATCAACAATCTTCCCACCATACTTTACACAAATCGGCACCACGATGAGAGTAATCATGGCTATGCAAATACTGAAACCATATAAATCGCTATTGTCGAAAGGCAAGATTCTCAATTCAGATCCATAGTGAATAAGAATCAGACCCGTGATCCATCCATAAAGGCAAGATAAGACAGCCATGGGTACCAAATTCCGCTTCGTCCGACCCAGTGTTCTTGCCCAGAAAGCTAGAAGATAAAAAATCAACTGAACAGCAATGAACAAACACACGGGAAACAAGAGAAGACTCCAAGGGATTTTCGCTGCTGTATGAATTGTGAAGGTCGCTCCTGCACCAAAGACCAGTAACAACGTTACGCCTGTTGCTGCCCACGGTCCAAATCTCCCGATAGGTGCCATAATATCCTCACGCTGCGAAGTCGAAGACCTGCATTTGCTTTTCGTTCTTATCGCTATTCGGGTAGCAATGAGTCAAGATCGCCTTGCGCCTTTTCAAGCAGTCGGCGCGTCTCTGCCACTTGTTTCTTCAATCCTTCGACAATCTGCGCCGGAGCCTTGGCTAAAAATCCTTCATTACCCAACTGCCGCTCGGCGGAGATTAGAATTTTCTCATACTTCGCAATATCTTTCGAAAGACGCTCTCGTTCAGCGGCTGCGTCGATCTTCTTCTCGTAGACGACAGCAACATCGCACTCAGCCATCGAGTGCTTCGAGTGTCCCACACTGATTGCAGATACGAAAAGCACTTCGCTTACGCGCGCCAAACGTTTGATCATCTCAGCGTTTTCCTGAATGACCGCCTTCAAGTGGCCATCAATGCGTATCTCGATCGGTACTACTGCCTTCTCTTCAACGCCGATCTCCTTGCGCAATGCGCGAACTTCGACGATCAGGCTTTGCATCAAATTCATCTCAGCCAGTGCATCTGCTGCGGCTGAATTTTCGATTGCTTGCGGATATCTGGTCAAAGCAGTCGACTTGGCGGGCGGGTGGCCGTCGTAGACCGCATGCCATAACTCTTCGGTCAGGAACGGCATGAAGGGCGAGAGCAGGCGCAATGCCGTTTCGAAGACTTGAACCAGTGTGGTGAGCGCGGCTTTGCTTTGCGCCTTGTTGGCGGTGTCGGAGAAGTCGAGGCGGAGCTTGACGATCTCCAGATACCAATCGCAGAAGCTACCCCAGAAGAATTGATAGATCGTGTTGGCTGCGTCGTCGTAGCGATAATTTTCAAGTGACTGATTGACCTTGGCGGCGGTTGCGTTTAGTTCGGCGACAATCCAGCGAGCTTCGAGCGGAGCAGTCTGCTCGGCCACCGGCATTTTCCCTAGAGCTGCGGGATCGACGGTGATTCCGATCTCGGCGGCGCGATCCACGTTCATGAAGAGGAAGCGGGCGGCGTTCCAGATCTTGTTGGCGAAGGCGCGGTAGCCCTCGGTGCGGGCGATGTTGAAGGCGATGTCTGTGCCGGGCGAGGCCATCGAAGCCAGCGTGAAGCGGACAGCATCGGTTCCGAACTGCTTCACGACTTCGATGGGGTCGAGGACGTTGCCTTTGGTCTTGGACATCTTTTCGCGGTTGGCGTCGCGCACCAGGGCGTGGATGTAGACCTCTCGGAAGGGAACCGAATCCGCCAGTGTGCGCTTGGAGCCGTCGGGCATGGGAACGTCGCCGGCAAACCAGCAGCCGAACATGATCATGCGCGCGACCCAGAAGAAGAGAATGTCGAAGCCGGTGACCAGGAGGCTAGTGGGATAAAAAGCGTCGAAATCCGCGCGATCCTTGATCCCTTCCCCGGTCCCCAAATGCGAGGGACCGGGGGCACCCGGAGTGTTGGATTTGTCGAAGTTCGGCCAGCCGAAGACGGAGACCGGCAAGAGGCCCGACGAGAACCATGTGTCGAGAACGTCGGTTTCCTGAGTGAGCTTCTTCGAGCCGCAGTGGGCGCAGGCCGTTGGGTCGATGCGCGCGACGGTGATCTTGCGGCATTCCGCGCAATGCCATGCGGGAATGCGATGGCCCCACCAGAGCTGGCGCGAGATGCACCAATCGTGGATGTTCTCCATCCACTCGAAGTAGGTCTTCTCGTACATCTCCGGCGTGAAGCGGATGCGCTTCTCGCGGACGGCTGCTTTGGCCTTGTCGGCCAGCGGCTGAATCTTGATGAACCATTGCGTAGAGAGGCGCGGCTCGACCGTCGTTTTGCAGCGGTCGCAGTGGCCGATGTTGTTGACGTGGTCCTTGATGCCAGCTAGCAGGCCTTGTTCTTCCAGGTTGGCGACGACGCGCTTGCGGGCGGCGTAGCGGTCGAGGCCGGCATAGGCGCCGCCTTCGGAGTTGATGTGTCCGGTGTCATCCATGATGTTGATGGAGGGCAAGCTATGGCGCTCGGCGAGGGCAAAGTCGTTGGGGTCGTGGGCAGGAGTAACCTTGACCGCGCCGGTGCCGAAGTCGCGGCTGACCCATTCGTCAAGGACGATAGGGATCTCGCGGTTCATGAGCGGCAGGCGGAGCTTTTTGCCATGCAGGTTGAGGTAGCGCTCGTCTTCCGGATGGATGGCTACGGCTACATCGCCAAGCATGGTTTCGGGGCGGGTGGTGGCGACAGAGAGAAACTCGCCGGAGTCTTTACCGCTGGCGTCTATGACCGGGTATCGAATCTCCCAAAGGTGGCCAGATTGTTCCTCGTGGAACACTTCCAGGTCGCTGATGGCGGTTTGACAGCGCGGACACCAGTTCACGATGTAAGCGCCGCGATAAATTAGGTTTTGCTCATGCAGGCGGACGAAGGCCTCACGCACTGCAACGGACAGGTTCTCGTCCATGGTGAAATATTCGCGCTGCCAATCGACCGAGGCGCCTAGGCGCTTCATCTGGTCGAGAATGACTCCGCCGTAATGACGCCGCCACTCCCAGGTGCGCTGGACAAAGGCCTCACGGCCGAGCTTCTGGCGGCTCGTGCCTTCGCTGACAAGTTGGCGCTCGACCAGCATCTGTGTAGCGATGCCGGCGTGGTCGGTTCCCGGCACCCAAAGAACCCGGTCGCCACACATGCGACGCCAGCGCATAAGAATGTCACTCTCCGTATGCTCGAACATGTGGCCCATGTGCAAGTGACCCGTGACATTGGGCGGCGGCAGCAGGATGGTAAAGGAGGACTGGCCGTCGGACTTGCCGTCCAGGCGGACGGCCGCTTCGCGGCCAGGAATTGATTGCGTAGACTGAGCCGGTGGCGTGGGCTGGGCGAAGAGCTTCTCGCGCACCCAGTATTCGGCCCAGTGATCTTCAATGATGGCGGGGTCGTAGGTTTTAGGCAGGTCGTGAGGCATGTTTTTCTTGGGCGAGTCCTCGATGGAGTGCGTAAAACCCTCTTGCAGCGAGGGTTTTACACCAGGAAACCATAACTCACTTTAGCAGATGCGAGAGGATTTGCCGCCCACCTGCGGAGAGGCCAACTACCTTCGGCATGGAAGGCGAAGTGGACTTTGACAAATGCGGCAAGTTAGCTCCCGCTGCGCGGGAATAGCGAGTTAGCAGTTTGGCGGAACTGGGATGGTCCGTGGTCTCCTGTCCATTCACCCGTCCACTCCTCACATCACTTTGAGTCTGGCGCGGGCTTGGCGAGCAGAACGCCGAGGGCGCAACTTGCCATGCGAGCCAGTTCTCCGTCGGCGCGGCTGGTGAGAACAACCGGGACCTTAGCTCCCACCACAACTCCGGCAGCCAGGGCTCCGGCCAGGTACTGAAGCTCCTTGAAGAGGATATTTCCGGCCTCCAGATTGGGGACCATGAGGAGATCGGGGTCACCGGCGACCTTCGATTTGATCTTTTTGATGCGCGCGGCTTCGCTGGAAATGGCATTATCGAATGCCAACGGACCATCGACGATGGCTCCGGTAATCTGTCCGCGATCGACCATTTTGCAAAGGGCGGCGGCATCGAGCGTGGATGGTATGGCGGGGTTGACTGACTCGACTGCCGACAGGATTGCCACCTTGGGGTTGACGACCTCGAGCGTGTTCATCATGTCGATGGCATTCTGCAGAATGCTGATCTTGGTTTCCAGGTCCGGCTGGATGTTGACGGCCGCATCGGTAACGAAGAGGGTTTTGTGATAGGAGGGAACATCCAGGGCAAATACGTGGCTGATGCGCCGCCCGGTGCGCAATCCACCTTCGCGCGAGACCACAGCGCCCATGAGTTCGTCTGTGTGCAGGGAGCCCTTCATGAGCATTTGCACCTCGCCCTTGCGAGCCATCTCAACGGCCCGCATGGCGGCGCTGCGGCTATTGTCGATGTCAACGATCTGGATGGTTCCCAAGTCTAATTGCATGGTTGCCGCAAGGTCGCGGATAGCTGCTTCAGAACCGACAAGGACGGGAACAATCAACCTGTCTTTGAATGCCTGAATTGCGCCACCGAGAGAAACTTCGTCACAAGGCCAGACAATCGCAGTTTTCACAGCCGGCTTCGAGGTGGCGCGCGCGATCATGCCGAGATAGTGACGATAGGGATTGTTCACGATGAGTTGAGGCACGGGGAGGGTGGACCAGCGCGACTTTTTCAGAGGCGCAAGGAGCTGGGCGGTGCCTGTGAAGATTGGCGTGCCGGCGCCATTGTTTGCCTCGCAATCGAATGTAACCCTCTTTGTGGAATCGTCCTTGGCGGTAACTTTAACCTTTACGAGGATGCGATCTCCAACACGGATGCGATTGTGGAAGTTGAGCGATACGTTGGTCAGTGTGCATCCGGGTCCCGGTATATTCATGCTGAAAAGGCCGGAGATAAGCGAGGCGCACCACATATTTGGCCCTGTGGGAGGTATGCCTCCGGCTCGATCAATGAGTTCATCGGAGTTCAGAACGGAGTGGAAGCCGGAAATGGAGGCAAAGGCCATGGCGTCTTCCGTGGTCAGCACATGCTCTGTCCCGGCAGTGTCGCCGACTGAAATCTCGTCGAATGTCTTGCTCTCAATAAATCCCAGATCCATACAAATCCCTTCCCCGCTCAAGCGCAGGCCAACTAACATGCTAAGTACTACCGTATTCTCTTGAAGCGCAGATTGACGTGACTGCAATCACTGATGCCAGCTGTGGGGTCGCAGGTTTTTATCGAAGACCGCGTCGGATCGCCTGGCTAGGGGATGAGGAATGATGAGGATGTACTAATGTTTACTCTCTGCTTCCAGCGTATTCCGGATATTCGTGAGCGTGGCCTGGAGATCGGAAACTGAGCGGGCCACAGCGACCCGTCGAATAATCCCTCCTGTGAATCCAGTTAGGGATGACTGTTCTGAACCCAAGACCATGATCAGATAAAATCCGGGTTGCCTAGGATTGTCCCGGCCTCTGACGCAAAAGGAGAGGTCCATGGCTGTGTCGAAGTAGTGGCTCGAATAGAGCTGCTTTTGAGCGAAGGCATAAGCTACATCGTCGGCAGGGCCACCGCGCATGGTCACCAAATGAATCACGCGCAGTGTCGGTCTCAGTCCGAATTTCATATTGGCCCAATAGAACCGGTCTTCGACATTGGCGGGCTTGGCGTTGGGATAGGCAAGCAGGTAGCGGTAAAACTCCGGCAGATAAGCCGGCAGGGCTGTATCATAACTGAGCATGTAGGCGAACTGCTGGGCTACTTCGGCGGGATCGCGCTTATCGTTATAGACCCCGAGCGCCTGGTTGCCTTGATGCTGATAGTCAAGAAGACGCTGCAGTATCTTGCCTTGTATGAATTGGTCGACGCGTTGGCTTACGTTAGGCGCTGACCAATCGATCGACTGCTGAAGCTCTTCCATCGTGCTGCCCGGCATCTGAATCATGCAATCGCCGGGACGGCATTTCTGCAAGTCACGGATGTCGTCACTGTCCAATGAAAGGCCGCTCAAGTCAGCCAGCCGCGGCGGATTCCCAAAGACTCCGAGAGCCTGGTAATTGGGGAGCTTGCGAAGGCGGTCGAAATCCAGAATAAGTTGCTGGTAACTCTCGGGTGCGGCATGAATGTAGACCGCGCCGAAGAGATATACCTCCTCAGGCGAACGAGGTGGAAGAGCTATAACTACCGGAGTTCCAATACGGATGTCGTCGATCTGATCCTGACTCAGCCCGATATTCTCCTGGAAGAATGTCTGCAAACGGGGATTCGACTGAGCGGAACCTTGCGGGACGATCGCTACAACTAAGACCAGAAAGAAGAAAGCTGGCATTAAACTTCGAGTCATACAGACATCCTTTGTTATAGGGCGGCATCGGCAGAATAGCGCCTTGCGATTTCTTTCGAACGCTGCTTCAGCAATTCGCATGATGATTCTGTCGCGCGCCTTTCTCATAAAGCGAATTTATTGCCAAACCTAAGTTGTAGCTACCAAGGGCTTTCCTTGCATGTGTGCGCTTTTGCGTGTGGCCCTATGGAGAAGAATCCGCTTGGCGGCTTCGACCATCAGGAGATAAACCGCGGTGGCGACTGCTACGAAAGCAAAATAGCTGAGCGGGAGCGGAGTGAAGCCGAGCACACTCGCAACAGGGCTGAACGGTAAATACATTCCGATGGCCACGACCGCCATGCACGTTGCAAACAAGGGAATGCTGGGGCGGCTGCGCAGTGGATTCATGGATGTGCGGATGACGAAGACGACCAGTATTTGGGTAGCCAGCGACTCAACAAACCAGCCGGTATGAAACTGCGCCTCGGTGGCGCGGAAGAAATGCAGCAGCACATAGAAGGTCAGGAAGTCGAAGATGGAGCTGATGGGTCCGACGAACATCATAAAATTTCGGATCACGCCAATATCCCAGTGCTGGGGCTTGATCAGGTAGGTGTTGTCAACATTGTCGGTGGGAATCGTGATCTGGGCCAGGTCGTAGAGGAAGTTGTTCAACAGGATTTGTGTAGGCAGCATGGGCAGGAAGGGAAGAAAGAGCGCCGCCCCGGCCATGCTGAAGACATTGCCGAAGTTTGAGCTTGTGCCCATCAGCAGATACTTCATCACGTTGCCAAATGCCTTGCGCCCCTCGATGATGCCGTCATGGAGAACGCGCAGGCCAGGTTCGACGAGAATCACATCGGCGGCATCGCGGGCCACGTCAGCCGCGCTGGATACAGATATGCCAACGTCGGCCGCGTGCAATGAAGGCGCATCGTTGATGCCGTCGCCCATGAATCCGACGGCGTGGCCGTTGTGTTTTAGGGCCAGTAGAATGCGGTTTTTCTGCGCGGGTGAGACGCGAGCGAAGACATGCGACTCCTCGGCGTCGTGAGCCAGCGCGGGCTCCGTCATGTGTACAAGATCGTCGCCCGTCACAATGTGCCCAACGTCTAGTCCGACCTGCGAGCATATGTGGGCGGTGACAAGATCGTTGTCGCCGGAGATGACCTTGACCTCAATTCCATCTTGTTTGAGCGCAGCCAGAACCTGGGCCGCATCCGGCAAGGGCGGATCGGAGAAGGTGAGGAAGCCCGCCAGGGTCAGGTTGCGCTCGTCCTGAACTGAATAGTCCGCGCGCGCGGGGAGATTGACATAGGCCACAGCCAGCGAACGGTATCCCTGGCCATTGAGATCGTTGCTGGCTTGGTGAAGACGCTTGATGGCGTCTTCACTAATGGGTTCGACCTTGCCATCGATTTCGTAACCGGAGAGAAGAGCGATGATTCCTTCCGGAGCGCCTTTGGTGATAAGGATTCGCTGGGAGTTCCGCTCCACTACGATGGAGAGCCGCTTGCGCTCGAAGTCGAAGGGAATCTCGTCGCACTTGGTGTAGCCCTCAATGTTTTGCGGAGACTGATGAACGATGACGTCATCGAGCGGACTGCGAATGCCGGTCTCGAATTTGCTGTTGAGAAACCCGAGTTCCAACGCGCGGCTTGCCGGCTTGCCAAAGGCATCGAGAGAGCGATCGAAGGACATGGTCCCCGCAGTGAGCGTTCCTGTCTTATCGCTGCAAAGCACATCGAGGCTGCCGAGATTCTGAATGGAGGAGAGATGCTTGACGATGACCTTCTTGCGCGCCATAGCGACGGCGCCCCTGGAAAGCGTCACCGAGGTAATCATAGGCAGGAATTCCGGGGTCAGGCCGACGGCCAGCGCAACCGCGAACAGCAGGGACTGAAACGGATCGCGATGGCGGATGACGCCAACCACAATCAGAAAGAGCACGAGAAAAAAGACCGTTGCCGCGAGCAAGCGGCTGAAATCCCTCAATCCCTTATCGAAGGCTGTTGCTTCCGGGCGGGCGGCGAGGCGGGCCGCGATATCGCCAAAGGCTGTTCGAGGACCAGTCGCGACGACCTCCGCGGTTGCCGTTCCACTCACCACCGATGTGCCCAGAAAAACCATGTTGGGCGCATCCGCTTTGGTGGAGGCCGGTTCTGATGTCGCCGCTTTCGCGGTGGGAAGCGACTCGCCTGTCAATGCCGCTTGCTGTACATAGAGATCGCGCGCAACCAAAAGGCGCGCGTCCGCGGGAACCAAATCCCCGGCGGAGAGGCGGATCACATCTCCGGGCACCACATCGCGCCGACGAAGTTCTTTCCACGCGCCATCGCGCTCAACGGTTGCCGTCGGGGCTACCTGGTCGTGCAGCCGTTCGATGGCTTGCTGGGAGCGATAGGTCTGGCTGAAATCCATCGCCGCGCTCAACAGAACGATGGCGCCAATGATGCCCGCATCGATCTTATCGCCAAGAAATGCAGAAGCTCCCGCGGCAATAAGTAGGATCAGCGTCAGCGGATTCATGAATATGTGCAGGAGATCGGCAACCGGGTTGTAGTGTGTTGTCGCCGCAGGTTCATTTGGCCCGAACTGGCTTAACCGCGCCTGAGCTTCCTGTGATGTCAAGCCGACAGCCGTTGCAGGGATTTCACCGGCATTGGGCAGCATGGATGGATTCCCCCTTGGGTAATATTACCTAAGCATTGTTAAGCGAATATTGTAACGTGCGCCGCGCGAAAAGATTCGCGACTTGAAGGTGGTTTCAGGAATGCCAGGCAGGAGCATTTCTTCTACGCCTGCGCCTTCAGTCCCGCCACGCGTTTCCGTATCTCGTTCGCGAATGCTTCGTCCTCAGGTGTGCCCGGCGGAAGCGAAGCAAGATTGATCTCAACGTTGGCAAGCGCGCCTGAGAGAGCGGCGTTTGCCAGGGCGATTGCGGTGGTCAGATCGGATCTCATGTTGGGGCTGGTGATCGATGTCAGGCGGGTCGCTATCTGCGCCACTTCGTCGGCTCTTTCGGCCACGCCCAGGGGTATGCTGGTTGCCTGCTGGAGTGCGGCTGCGATCCCCCGGCCGCCATCGGGAAATTCCTTCGCAGTCTTGTATGCCTTCATGACGGCGTTGTAGGAGTCAGCATCGGCGTCAATGGCTGACTTTAATTCTTCGCGCAACTGCGTGAGCCTTCCGAGAGCTTCACTCAGTTGGCTTTCGTGCTGCAGGTAGGCTTTCTTCCCGCGCGACATGGACGCAACCATGCCCACCAGGCCGGCAGCCATGGCGCCGCTGGCGGCGGCGGCGCTGCCTCCGCCGGGTGTTGCAGTGGGGGCGGCTAACTGCTCGATGAATGGCTCCACTCCAGCGCGAAGGCCGCCTACGGCGGTCTTGCCGCTCATCACTGCAGCGAGGCGATTTTCGAGGATAAGCGAGGAGTCGAAGTTCTCCACTTGCAGAAACCACTCAGCAGCCTGCTCCAGAGCGAGTTTGGGAATCAGTCCGACAATTTCGCTGGAGACCGGCACGACGCCGTAACGCTCTGCCTCTCGTTTTACAAATTCGAAGACGCGGTGGATTGGTGTCTGCTCGAAATCGGTCAGGTTCATGGAAACCTGGGCCATGCCGCGCACCAGAAATCCCGCGCCCTTCACGTAACGCAGGCCGCCGGAGGAAAAACGGACGGCCTTGGCTATCTTTTTGGCGATGGAGACATCGGCAGAATTCAAAAAGATGTTGTAGGCAATCAAGGGCTTGCGCGCTCCCACCACGGTAGCTCCGGCGGTTGGATGCACGCGCGGTTCGCCAAAATCAGGCTTGCGGGCAGGATTCGTGGCAATTTCGTCGCGAATTCCTTCGAACTGGCCGCGGCGAATGTTTTCCAGATTCTGCCGTTCGGGCGTCGTCGCGGCTGCCTCATATAGATAAACCGGGATATGGAAGCGCCGCGAGATTTCTGCTCCGGCGTAGCGGGCCATGGCCACGCAGTCTTCGAGGGTGACTCCTTCAATGGGAATGAAGGGGACCACATCGGCCGCTCCCATGCGTGGGTGCGCGCCGGTGTGATGGGTAAGGTCGATCAGCTCGGCGGCTTTGCCTACACCGCGAATGGCAGCTTCCTGAATAGCTTCCCGCTCGCCTACAAGCGTAATCACGCAGCGGTTGTGGTCGGAGTCCATCTCCCGGTCCAGCAGATACACGCCGGGGAGCTTCATGGCTTCGATGATGGCATCGACTTTGGCGGGGTCGCGGCCTTCGGAAAAATTAGGTACGCATTCTACGAGTGTGTTGGGCACAGAAGAAGGATAATGATATACGGTGGTTTCTGGCAATTGGTGAATTGCGCTCAGGTGAAGCAGCACTTCATTACGATGGAGAGAGTATGACGACGAGCATGACTCCGACGATTCGCGCGCCGCGCGGCAGCCAACTGCGCTGCAAGGGCTGGCAGCAGGAGGCGGCCTTGCGCTGCCTGATGAATAACCTCGATCCGGAGGTCGCGGAACGGCCCGCGGATTTGGTTGTCTATGGCGGCATCGGCAAAGCGGCGCGCAACTGGGAGTGTTTCCACGCCATCGTCCGCGAGCTGGAGCGGCTGGGCGGCGAGGAGACTCTGCTTGTCCAGTCTGGTAAGCCCGTGGCCGTCTTTCCCACGCACGAGATGGCTCCGCGGGTGATCATCGCCAACTCCAATCTGGTGGGCAAGTGGGCCAACTGGGAGCACTTCAACGAGCTCGACCGCAAGGGCCTGATGATGTACGGCCAGATGACGGCAGGGAGCTGGATTTATATCGGCACGCAGGGAATTTTGCAGGGGACATTCCAGACCTTTGCCGCGCTGGCTGAGAGACATTTTGGCGGGACACTGAAAGGCAAGTTGGTGGTGACCGGCGGCGTTGGCGGCATGGGTGGAGCTCAGCTGTTATCCGTGACGCTCAACGACGGCGTGGTGCTGGCCATCGACGTGGATCGCAGCCGCATTGAAAAACGCGTCGCCACGCGCTACTGCGACATGGTTACCGAAAATCTTGATGAGGCGCTGCGGCTATGCGAAGCGGCCAGGCGTGAAGAACGCGCACTGTCGGTGGGCCTGGTGGGTAATTGCGGCGACGTGTTGCCGGAGATTGTGCGGCGAGGCGTGGTGGTGGACGTGGCGACCGACCAGACCAGCGCGCACGATCCGCTGAACGGATACATTCCGCAGGGGCTTACGCTGGCCGAAGCTGCTGAACTGAGGCAGCGCGATCCTGAAGAGTATGTGCGCCGCTCGACGGCGACCATGGTTGTTCATGTGAATGCCATGCTCGCCTTGCAGCGCGCGGGCGCGGTGGTTTTCGACTACGGCAACAACATTCGCCGTTTTGCCTTAGACGCCGGCTGCGCGGATGCATTTCTGATTCCGGGATTTGTACCGGAGTATATTCGCCCGCTCTTTTGCACCGGCACGGGGCCGTTCAGGTGGGTGGCGTTGTCGGGCGATCCCAAGGACATCGACCGCACTGATGAATTGGCGCTGGAGTTATTTCCAGATAACGAGATTCTGACGCGCTGGTTGCGGCTGGCGCGGGGCCGGTTTGCCTTCCAGGGATTGCCGGCTCGCATCTGCTGGCTGGGCTACGGGGAGCGCGCGCAGATGGGTCTTGCGATCAATGAATTAGTGCGCAAAGGGGAGATCTCCGCGCCGATTGCGATGGGCCGCGATCACCTGGATGCCGGCTCCGTGGCCAGCCCCTATCGCGAGACGGAGAAGATGCTGGACGGGTCAGATGCGGTGGCCGATTGGCCGATTCTGAATGCGTTGCTGAATACCGCGTCGGGCGCAACGTGGGTGAGTTTTCATCATGGCGGCGGCGTGGGCATGGGCTACTCACTGCACGCCGGACAGGTGACCGTAGCCGATGGCACGGAGATGGCAGCGCTCAAAATTGCGCGCGTGTTGAATAACGATCCGGGGCTGGGTGTGGTTCGCCACGCCGATGCGGGCTACGAATTGGCGCAGCGAACGGCGCGCGAACGCGGTATTCAGATGCCGATGGCGGAGAAATAGCATGGCTGGATCTATCGCCGTCGTCAACATCGGGCAGCTTGTTACGCTTGCAGGCCCGGCGCGTCCGCGTGTCGGCGAGGAACTACGTGAGTTGGGCCTGGTGTCCGACGCAGCGCTGCTCGTTGAAGGCGGCCGCATTAATTCGGTAGGACCGTACTCGCAAATACGTTCGCAAATTCCTGCCACATCCACGGTTATTGACGCGCAGGGCCGCTGCGTGATGCCGGGTTTCGTCGATGCGCATACGCATCTGGTCTTTGCCGGCAATCGCGCTGCGGAGTTTGAGCAGCGCATAGCCGGAGCGACTTATCAGCAGATTGCGGCGTCGGGTGGCGGAATTCTGAGCACCGTCAAACAGACCCGTACGGCAACTGAAGACGAGCTATTGGCCGCGGCGCGACGGCACAGGGACTGGATGCTGCGCTCGGGTACGACGACCATCGAGGCCAAGTCGGGCTATGGACTGGAGCGCGAGACGGAACTGAAGATGCTACGCGTTCTTGCGCGGCTCAATGCGGAAGGTCCGGCGCGCATTGTATCTACGCTGCTGGCGGCGCACATGATTCCTCCGGAGTTTGATGGACGCCGCGAAGAATATCTCCATTGGATTGAGGAAGAGCTGATTCCCGAAGTGGTTGCCGCAAAGCTGGCCGCCTACTGCGATGCTTTCTGCGACGACCATGCATTGACCGTTGATGAAGCGCGCAGCGTGCTTACTGCGGCTCGCCGCCACGGCCTGCGACTGCGTATTCACGCCGAGCAATTCCGGCCCGGAACGGGAGCTGCGCTGGCCGCTGAACTGGGTACCGCAACCGCCGATCATTTGGAAGCTGTGACCTGCGAAACGCTCGATCTGCTACGTGCTGCGAAAGTGCAGCCAGTGTTGCTTCCAGGCTCAGTCTTTGCGCTGGGGCGCGAGCATTACCCGCCGGCACGGAAGATGATCGAGCTGGGTCTGGCAATCGTGCTGGCCACGGACTTTAACCCAGGATCGTCCCCGGTGGCATCGATGCCATTCATTCTTTCTCTGGCCTGCCTTCAGATGCGCCTCACTCCCGCTGAGGCGCTTGTGGCCGCAACCATTAACGCGGCATGGAGCCTGGATTTGGGTAATCGAGCAGGGTCACTGGAAGCTGGTAAGGATGCCGATTTTCTTATTCAAGAGTTCAACGATTACCGCGAACTTACGTACTTTATCGCAGCGCCTTTGAGGCCACGTGTCTTTGTCGCTGGCAAGGAAGTAGCTACATAAACGAGATAAGAAGCAGCGAGAGTTGATTGCAGTCAAGCAATAAATGCGTTGACAACAATAAAGCCCGATGCTAATTTATTTTCAACAATTGGTGAGTAATAAGCTGCGTTCCCCAAAATGCGCGACAAATAATTCTTCCAGGTAGTGCAAGTGAGACAAGGGCGTGAATCTGTCCTTACCTCGATTCCGTTAGTCGCGCATTGAATCAGCGGCAGCCACCAATACAAAAGGAGGTCTAATGGCTGTTGGATATACCTGTACCGTGAATCAAGTAGGGCCAACTACGTCAGCCTCACACACCCCATGCATCAATGATAACTCCCAGGCAGTCTGGACCTACAATCAAGGAGTAATACTTGGCGCACTCGCCGATATGTACGAAATTACCGGAGACAGAAGCTATCTGAACACAGCTAATACAATCGCTAATGCCCTGATACGGAATACGGTCGCCCCATCGGGTAACCCGCAGCAGTCGGGAATCGATTCGAATCGAATTCTCACCGAGTTTACCGACCTATCGCCAAACGAAGGCATTGACAACTGTCTATTCAAAGGTATTTTCATACGCAACCTGGGTTATCTCGCGTCCAAGACTCACAATCTGACTTATAGCGCATTTATCAAGAGCAACGCTCTCACCGCCATCGGCGAAATCGAGAAAAGCTCCTATCAATTCGGCCACCGATGGGATCAGCCTATGGATATCTCCGATTTTGTGCGGCAAACCGCCGGAGTCGATCTGCTGAATGCCGCCATCTCTGTGCAATCCATGGCTTCCGGCATCTCCTCCGTATATGCTTTGCTATTGACCGACCCAAGCCCGCACGACTGGCTGGATTCCCTCTTGCTCGATGAAAATCTCGACCTCTCCTATACGGATCCTCTCCTTCTGAACGAAGGGCATTGAATTGTAGAATGAGCAGCGGTAGCCACAGTAACTCTGTGCTAGAGAGAGCGGCTTAATATCGCGTAGGAAACCGACTCTTCACGGCTATATCCGACATAGCACGTAATATGCTCCTGCAAACGCTCGGTATCATGTAACCACCTGGCATTTGTCCAAATACCGATCAGTTGTTAAATCAAACAGAAGCGCCGTGTATGCATTTGGCTGTCTGGAGGCAAAATGAATCAACTCATCGGATTGTAAGAATATTTACCGGCACACACATGCCACTTACAATTCCATTCTCTACTAAGTGTTACAATGCAAAGTGTCTCATTTTGTAGGGTAAGTCCATGCTGAGATTACTCTGTCATCATTACTGGGCATACTCTACAGCTTAGCTTCACCTTCAGTTCATATCGATTCAAGCACGACGCGATGTCAGACTCATATGGAAACGGTGTCAACGTAGCTAGTATTATTTCAGCTTCGATGTAATAGGTTGGAACTTGCTAACTGCTTCTTTGTGCGGTGCAGCCCAGACCTGATAGCTGTTGAAGAGAAATTGTCCACCGAGTAACAGTAGCCAGACCCAGAGAGCAAAACGCAACTGACGGCGTGGAACGCGGGTACTGAGGATGGTTCCGACGATGGCCCCAGCGACGCCGCCTACAATCAGGTGCATCAGCAACTCCAGGTTGGAGGCGCGCGAGAACCAATGTGCGCCGCTGCCGATCAGCGAGATAACAAAGCCAAAGGCGATGTCAGTGCCGACGACCTGCGCGGGCGTCAAAAGCGTCAGGCTGAGCAAGGCCGCCGAGCCGAGCGCGCCCGCGCCTGCCGAGGAGAAACCGACCTCGGCGCCGACGGGGAACATTAGCCACGAAAGCAATGGGGTGCGATCCGGAGGCCGCGGATTCTTTCTCATGGGACGGAAGGAAAAAAAGATCTGCCAACCTGCCGTGGTAACCAGTATCAATCCGAGAATCGCGTTGAGCAGGTTCTGCGAGCCGGCGTTCACCAGATGCTTCAGAAACAGCGACCCGACAATGACTCCGGGCACGCCGCCCAGAAGCATAAAACCAAGCGTCCGCCAAGCCACGTTGCGGCGGACAATCTGCGCCGGCACCAAAATCAATTTGACCGCAGTGGCGAATATCAAGCCAATGCCGACCGCAACCGGCGCGGGAACTCCGAGAAACAATACCAAAACAGGGACAGTCACTGTGCCGGCGCCAACCCCGGTGAGCGCGATAAACATGGCGATGAAAAATCCGATGATATATTCCATTCAACCTCCTTTGTAGCTGCCTGTTCGTCCTATTTCGCCGATACGGCTTCGATATGAATGCCGCATTCAACCTTGCGGCCAGCCCAACGGCCGGAGCGCGGATCGTTGGGGTCCAGCGGAAGCGACGTGCAAGGCTCACAACCGATGGAGGAGTAGCCGTGCTCATAGAGAGGCAGCAGCGGAATCGATAGCGACTCGCAGGCATACCAGACATCGCGTGTTGTCCAGGCAGCAAGAGGCGCGAGCTTGATCACCTGCTTACCGCCGGGAAGCGTGAAGAGCGCCGACTCCTCCAGAGCTGTGCGACTCTTTGCCTGCTCCCTGCGCAAACCCGTGATCCACACGCGGTACTCCGCGACCGCCTTGAAGAGCGGTTCAACTTTGCGCAGCTTGCAGCACTGATCCGGCGCGGATTGATAGAGAAGTCCGTGCTCGGCTTCTTGCTCAGCTACGGTATGTGCCGGCAGCAGGTTGATCAGGTTGAGTTGCCATTCACTTGTAATCCGATCCCGATAGGCATAGGTCTCGGCAAAGTGGTAACCCGTGTCCAAAAACAGAATGGGAATCTTCGCGTCGAATTCGATAGCCAACTTGGCAAGCAATACGTCTTCAGCCTGAAAGCTGCACGTCAGGCATGCATCTTGTTTACCTGAGATTTCACGCGCAAGCGCGAAGCGTACATCGTCCAGTCTGTTCTTCACCTGCGCCTGGATATCTAATGTGCTCATGGCTTTTTCCTCTATTTTTTCGGTAGGCTTTTCGTTCCCTGTGAGTTGCTAGATTTCCCAATCCGCATTTCCAGAAGTCACAAGAATGTTGTTGTGCGCCAGCAACTCATTTACCGTTGCGATGACCGCGCCAGCATCATTTGCATCGAGCGTGATCTGCTCGCCATCTATTTGCGCGGTCAGAGTATCGCCGCCGGTCAGGTTGACGATCAGCGTGATCATGCCGGAAAGGACTTTTGACTTGATAAGGAGTTCAACCACGCCTTTGTCGATGCCAAATTCGGCGTCGACTTCAATGCGCGCGGTGATCGCCCCGCGCGCAAAGAGCGACCGCTCGATGCGATCGATAAGTTCAACCGGCCCGGTCAACTCGAGAACTCCGCCGCGATGACCCCAGCGCGCGGTTCGTTCTTCCGCCATCACTGGGCCCGATGCGGACGCAATCGGATTTGATACCGCGGTGATCATACCGGCCGCGACGGTGCTGTTGGTTTCTGCGTCAATCAGAATGAATGCGCCGGTGGAGCGATTTTCGCGGTAGAGGTCAAGAGCAACCGGCCGCAGCAGATCGATGTTGACGACGCCGATGCCGTTCATTTCCAGCGTCTCGGCGGCTTCATGAGCGAGCGTACCGATGTTGGTGCGATGCTTAATAGATGAAACAAATGCGGGTACTGTCTGGCTGGTGTGCTTAAACAAATAGCGGCGGTTGCGTTGGAGCGGGCGCGAATCCATCCAGACCAGCGCGGCCTGAATATTCTTGGACACAACGGCCTGCGCGCGCGCGGAAACGATCATATCGCCGCGGCTGATGTCGAGTTCGCGATCCAGAACCAGCGTGACCGATTGCGGCGCGAAGGCTTCGTCAAGATCGCCATCATAGGTGACGATGCGCGCAACCTCCGCGCTTCTGCCGGAAGGGAGAGCGGTAATCTGGTCGCCCAATCGTACGGTTCCTGAAGCAACCTGACCAGCGAATCCGCGAAAGGTGTGATCGGGGCGCAAAACCCGCTGCACGGGAAAACGAAAGGGCACGGTGCGCGTATCGAGCGATGAGGGCAATGACTCCAGCAAATCCAGCAGCGATGGGCCTGTGTACCAACGCATTGCCTCGGAACAATGAACGATGTTGTCCCCGGTGAGAGCGCTGACCGGAACGAAGCTGACTTCGACGGGAGATCCCGTATCGGTCGCAATCTGATTGAGGACTAATGTAAAGTCTTGCTCGATGGCGCGGAAGATTGCCTCGTTGTAGCCGATCAGATCCATCTTGTTGACCGCGACGATCACGTGGCGCACGCGCAGTAGCGATGCAATGAAGGCGTGACGGCGGGACTGAATCAGCACGCCTTTGCTGGCGTCGATTAGCACCACCGCTGCGTCGGCAGTCGATGCGCCGGTGGCCATGTTGCGCGTGTACTGTTCGTGTCCCGGAGTATCAGCGATGATGAACTTGCGGCGTGGCGTGGAGAAGTAGCGATAGGCCACATCGATGGTGATGCCTTGTTCGCGCTCGGCGCGCAGACCGTCGGTGAGCAATGCAAAGTCAATCTGCCCCGGAGCAGTGGTTCCCTTGCCTTCAATAGAGAGCACCTGATCTTCGTATACTGACTGCGTGTCGTAGAGTAGACGGCCGATGAGCGTGGACTTTCCGTCGTCCACGCTTCCCGCAGTGGAGAAACGCAGCAAATCCTTATCGCGCTCTTCCGCGAGAAACTCGCCCACCGAGAATAGGGGTTCCGTGATAGTCGCCATTTAGAAGTAGCCCTCCCGCTTCTTCAATTCCATGGACCCTTCCTGGTCGTGATCGATCACGCGATTGGCGCGCTCCGACGAACGAAACGAAAGCAGTTCCGCGATTATTGCGGGGATGGTGTCGGCGTCAGAGCGAATCGCGCCGGTGCACGGACTGCAACCCAACGAACGCAGCCGGCACTTGACCATCTGTGGTTGCTCACCGGCTCGCGCGACAAAACTTTGCTCGATGGGAAGCAGCGCGTCCTGGCCCTCGCTTATTGGGCGCACATACATGAGCCGCTCTCTGGCAAAGTAGAGATCTACGACGGGAATCATTTCCTCGTGGATGTATTGCCAAACGTCCATCTCTGTCCAGTTGGAGAGCGGAAAGACGCGAATGCTTTCGCCGGGATGCACGCGGGCGTTGTATAGGTTCCACAGCTCGGGGCGCTGGTTCTTCGGATCCCATTGGCCGGCGCTGTCGCGGAAGGAGTAGATGCGCTCCTTGGCGCGTGATTTCTCTTCATCGCGCCGCGCGCCACCGAAGGCCGCATCGAAGTTGTAGTGGCGCAGAGCATCGAGCAGCGCCTGCGTCTTCAACAACCCGCAGCAGCGTTTGGTATCGAGCACAATGGGATTCGTGCCTGCGGCGATGGCCGCTTCATTACGCCAAACCAGCAGCTCCGCGCCCACGGAGCGGGCCATCTCATCGCGAAAGGTAAGCATCTCGGCGAATTTGAAGCCGGTGTCCACGTGCAGCAGAGGAAAGGGAATCGGCGCGGGATAGAAGGCCTTTTGCGCCAGCCGCAGCATGACGGAAGAATCCTTGCCGATGGAGTAAAGCATCACCGGCCGCTCGAATTCGGAGGCCACCTCGCGCAGGATGTGGATGCTTTCGGCTTCCAGCAGACGCAGATGGCTGAGGCGCGGAGAGGCGGATACGCTTACGGGCGGCGATAAGAGAGATGGGGATTGAGCAACCGTCATGCATGACCTCGTTCAGTTTGGTGATTGAACTGAAGGCCAATGCAAGAAGGGTACACACGGGCTATTCAGCTCGGGTGCGTCTTCTGATGAATTGCGAATGGAGAATCAGAGACTAGTTCATGCACCCATCGAAGGTCTTCGACAGGCAACAACAAGAGCGGCTTTGAGAGGCGCGATTCATGTCCTATTCATATTACCAAACATTCTGGACAAATACAATCCAATATTATTCTTGTCGAAAATATGGCTGAATCTAAATCCGATACAGAGAAATTGGAGCGCCGGGCGGGAGTTGAACCCGCGAATACAGGTTTTGCAGACCTGCGCGTTAACCGCTTCGCCACCGGCGCGTTTCAATTCGATCACCCTGTTGGCTACTTCTTTCCGTTGTCTTTGAAGTTCAGCGCAAAGTAGTAGTACGTGTACGAGTGGCTGGTTGACACATTCGTCAGGAACTGGCCTCCGCCGAAGTATCCAATGCCGCCGCCCAGGTTGAAGTGCTTGTTGATTTCATACCAGGAGTAGCCATCGATTTCCGCGCCCACATGGCGGCCGTGGTCGGTCTTGTTAGTCACGATCGCGCTGCCCGAGGTGTTGTAGATCGAGTCCAGTGCATCAGCAGCCCAAAAGTCCAGCCCCTGCGTCGTGAAGGTGAGCCTGCGGTGGGGTTCAATGGTGGCGCCCGCGCGCACCGACTCAATGTTCTGCCAGCCGAACAGATCGGTGATGCCAAGGCGGTCGTGGGCTGTCGGGTAGATCGTATCGAAGGTGGTGTGCGATGTGTTCTTCGCCGGATTGCTATTGCCCGTGGCATAGTCGTACTGGGTAAAGACGCGCGGCTTGGCCACGACATTGAAAAACTGGTATGCCGCGCCTGCCTGCGCTGCCGCAGCACGAATCGATTGCGGTCCCACCGTACCGGTTTCGAGGATCACCTCGCCCCCATAATCGAGCGCCGAGTGAGCTTGCGCCTTGAAGCGCACACCTCCAACCTTCTCGTTTTCCTTACCGGTGGTCTTGGCGACGGCCGGCTCAATGACCTCTGCCGGCTGCACGCGCCATAGGAAGAACGGCTCGAGGTTCGAGTGAGGCACCAGAAAATCATCAATGCGGCCGTAGGCTCCGTAGATATTGTTGCCTTCCTGATGCGGGCTCATGCCATAGGCCTGCGGTATCACAGCCGAGGCGGCGAAGATGCCCAGGTGCTCGCGCTTCGCGTTCAGATTTAGCACTGCCGCATCGTAGGAACGGGCTTGGTTGCGCCACTCCGAGTTGGCGATGATCGTATTGTTGTAGTTGATGAGTTGCCGGCCCACGCGCAGGCTAAACCAGTGTTTCTCCGGGTCGCCAATCTCAGCGTAAGCTAGCTTCAGATCCCATCGAACCGTGTTCGGCGGGCCGATCGGCGGGTTTTGGAAACCTGAACGGGCGTCCTGAACCTGCGCTGTAACCCGGAACCAACTGGGCGTATGCAGATTCACCTGAAACCGGAATCGGTTCAACAGGTAGGAGTTATCAACCTTCGCTTTGAAGCTTGAATTGTCGTACCCCTCATACCGGAACCGCTCCTCTGACGACAGATCGATCCACTTTGGTAGCTTTTGGTCAATATAGGTGGCCGGGGCAAAATCGTGAAAGTCGTAGGGCGCCGGATTGCCGGTGGTACGCCATGCCGTGCCGTTCAGGAAGCTCAACGGGTTGTTTGCCGGCCCCGTGAAGTACACGCCATTGAATCCGGACGTCGCGTGTTGCGTGGTGATGTCGTCCTGCGCGGCCAGGGGCAGGCCGGCCGCTATCGCAAGCAGAAAAACAATAAGCGCTTTTGGCACTACGGTTTCTCCATTAAATTTATGAATTTTGGATGGGCGCATAACTGGACTCCTGAAAGATTGGTTGTGATCTATGCTTGAAGAGAGGAGGAATGTCGCGGGATCAACGGCAACAACAGTACGCCGTGACCGGCCTGCTGTGTGAGCCGACAGAGTCCTTATACAAGTGCGCGAAGATGGGTGCGGATATGGGCATCCTGTACTCGCAAGATCAATGGGTGTGTTTCAAATGGAAGAGACAAATCGCGGACAGGCCAGCGGGCGCTAGCGGAGACAGCAACAACACGCGATTTGGAGGAAGAGATTTTTCATCTCGTGAGCAACTCTGTTTTTACAACCTAACCGACATTCGGATTCTTGTCAACAGAAAAAAATTTGACTTTCATGCGGCTCGCACCTAATATTTCTACATGGAAGGTCATCTCTGTTGTCGCGGCTGTTTATTGCTACGCGCGCACAGGTGACCTGGGTCTAAAGCTCCTATCAAAATCCACGGTTTCCAGTTGCCCGCGATACAGCCGTTGCTGTCGCGGGTTTTCTGTTTTCAGCGAAAAGGAAAATATGACTCAAGCAGTTCCAGTAAAAGAGACGAATGCCCAACGCGCGGAGCGCCTGAAACGCGAAAAGAACCCGTGGGAGGCCTTCAACGAGGTGCGCGAGTTTGCCCGCCAAGGCCGCTCCAGCGTGCTGCCCGAGTGGGCCGGCTTGTACTTCAAGTGGTGGGGCATTTACACCCAGGGCGACGGCGTGGGCGCGACCGGCGGCAAGGGCGGTGAAGGCGTAACTTCAGACTATTTCATGATGCGTATTGGAATCCCCAATGGCATCCTCTCCGCGGCGCAGCTTCGCGTCATCGCTAGCCTCTCGCGAAAGTACGCTCGCAACCTTGCTGACATCACAGTACGCCAGTGCATTCAGCTTCACTGGCTCACGATCGAGTCGCTCCCCGAAGTCGTCGATGCGCTCGACGCCATCGGGTTATCACCCAGGGGCGCTTGCGGCGATGTGGTGCGCAACGTGACAGGCTGCCCTCTGGCTGGAGTGGCCGCTGATGAGTTGATTGACGCCTCTCCTCTTGCAGCGGAGATTTCGCGCTTACTCAGCGGCAACCCGGAGTTCTACAACCTGCCGCGCAAATTCAAAATCTGCGTCACCGGCTGTCCCTCGTGGTGTTCTCATCCGGAGATCAACGACATCGCTTTCACCGCGACCAAATTCAACGGCCAGCTCGGCTACTCGCTGCGCGTCGGCGGCGGACTCTCGAAAGAGCCGCATCTGGCCGTTCGGCTGAATGCGTTTGTGCTACCGGAGCAGGCAGTTCGCGTAACGCGCGCCGTGGCGGAGATCTTCCGCGAGCAGCAGGGATTGCGCGAAAACCGGGCACAGGCGCGCATGAAATACCTGTTCCTGAAAGAAGGCTGGACTGCTGAAAGTTTTCTCACTGAGTTGCAGTCGCGGCTTGACTTCACACTGCTGCCAGCCGCGCCTGAAAAAGTCCCCGACGACATCTACCGTGATCACGCCGGTATTCATCCGCAGCGACAACCGGACTTGAGTTACGTAGGCGCGTCGGTGTTGCGTGGACGGCTGAGCGGCGAGCAGTTGCAAGCCGCCGCCGAACTTGCTGAGCGTTTCGGCAGTGGCGCGCTGCGCACAACCGTCTCGCAGAATCTTTTGTTCATCGATATTCCCAACAACAAAACAGCAGAACTGGCGCGCGAACTGGGCCAGATCGGATTGCAAGTCGATGGCTCATTTTTCTGGCGCGGCGCCGTCGCCTGTACGGGCACCGAGTTCTGCAAACTGGCTATCACCGAGACCAAGGGCTTCACTCGCTGGATTGTGGACGAGCTTGAGGAGCGGCTGCCGGAGTTTGATCAGCAACTCAGGCTGCACGTCACCGGCTGCCCCAATGGCTGCGGACAGCACTGGATCGCTGACATCGGCATTGAGGGAAAAAAGATCAAGCACGAAGGCAAGCTCATCGACGCATATTATTTCTGCCTCGGCGGCGCGGTGGGCCAGCACGCTTCCATCGCGCGTCCGGTGGGTTTTCGCTGCCCCGCAACGCTGGTGCCAGAGGCAATTGAGCGGCTGCTGCGCCACTACCTTGGCACGCGCCAGAGAGAAGAAAATCTGCGCTCCTGGTTTGCGCGCCACTCAAATGACGAACTGCGCTCCGATTTGGCGGGCGAGGCGTTGCCACCGGTGGAGCGCGATCTGCCTGCCGGTCCCGTGCCCCATGGAGTCGCCGATTGAGGATCAAATCATGAGTCTGTTGCCGGTCTTTCTCAAACTCGACGGCCGCCGCTGCCTGGTGGTGGGCGCGGGTAGTGTTGCGCTCGACAAGATCGTCAGCCTGCTAAAAACAGGATTACGCCTTCGTGTTATCGCGCCGATTGCCCGAACCGAAATCCGACAGCTCGCTATCGAAGGCAGGCTCGAATGGATTCAGCGGCACTTTGAACTCGACGACCTTGATGGCAACTTCCTGGTCATCGCCGCTACCGATTCAGCCGAAGTCAACGCAGCAGTTTATCAGGGAGCTGTCGAGCGTGGCATTCTGTCGAACAGCGTGGATGATCCTCCACACTGTGATTTCTATTTCGGTTCGGTAGTCAGCCGCGGCGCGTTGCAGATCGCCATCTCAACGGCCGGTGAAAGTCCTGCATTCGCACAGCGGTTGCGCCGCGAGATCGATGAGCAACTGCCTGAAGACCTCGGCCCGTGGCTCGAAAGTCTGGGACGGCTCCGCCGCGAAGTGTTGGTCACGCAGCCCCCGAGCGAATCACGCAAGCTACTCCTTCATCAACTCGCCCAACGTCCGCTCTGCGAAGCGGCATCCTGCCCTTCGCGTCAGATGATTATTGCGACACCCAATGAGAAGGTCGCCAACTCCAGCGCGAGGGTCTATCTGGTTGGAGCCGGACCTGGTGATCCCGAATTATTGACCGTCAAAGCGTTGCGCCTCATTCAATCCGCGGATCTCATCCTGCACGACGACCTTGTTCCGCAAGCGATTCTTGATCTGGCACAGCCCGCCGCCGAGATCATCAACGTAGGCAAGCGTTGCGGCGTGAAGAGCATCACGCAGGAGCAGATTAACGCGCTGATGGTGGAGCGCGTCCACGAACAAACGAATCCAAACCGTACCATCGTCCGGCTCAAGAGCGGTGATCCGCTAATCTTCAGCCGCGCCGCTGAAGAGATCGCCGCGCTCAACGAAGCAAACATTCCATTTGAAATTGTTCCCGGCGTCACCTCAGCCTTTGCCGCTGCCGCTGCCATTGGCTGCCCGCTGACAAGCCGCAACAGCGCATCCGGCGTGATCTTCTCCACCGGTCATCATGCGCAGTCTCACAACCTGTCGCCGCTGCCCCAAATCGAGGACTCGACGCGCGTCGTCTACATGCCTGGCCGCGACCCAAGCCTGCTCGCGCTACAGTGGCTCGAGGAAGGCCTCCCACCCGACTTTCCCTGCGCCGTCGTCTCGCAAGCCGCGCAGCCCGGCCAACAGGTCCACTACACTACGCTCGCCGCTCTCGGCAAGATCGAACCCATGCCCGCGCCCACTCTGCTAATTGCCGGCTGGGCTCTTCGAGAATCCTCTGCCGCATTCCAACCTGCAGAGAGTGATGTTCCAGTCACAGTGTCAATGGCGGAGTAAAAGGAGACCACTGGTTTCTGTCTCTCGCCACAGATTGGTTCTCATCCTAAAGCTGAGAGTCTGGCACTTCAGGATTGCCGGCAATGATCAACATTCTCGTATACATTTTTTTGCGTTGATTCTCTTTGCCAGGGCCACGAACTATCTGATGATCAGTAGGTGACGGTAGCGGTGATCGTATCGGTGTAATTGCCTAACGCGACAATTTGTCCCGCCGGAAGCTGGCCATAGACGGTGAGAGGTTGGAGAGCTCCGTTGCCGGTCCCGGTCTCTGTATCCGTGCCAACGGTATTTCCCCAGTTGGTAGAGTGCCCGGAGTTCTGGTACAACGAATAACCAAGCAAAGCCCCGCCAGGACCTGCCATCTTCCTGGTGGTCACGCTCCCGCCGTGCGTTCCTTGATTGAGGCCTACGTTGTACGCCGTGGTATTGGTGCAGGTGACAGAGACCGTCGATGTGGCGTTGATCAGCGAACCCACATAATTGCCGAATGCAAGTGTAGTTGCCGTAATGGTGCAGCCGCTGGCAACGGTCACACTGACGTTGAAACTTTGAGTAGCGGTGGAGAGCGTATCGGTGTAAGTGCCCGGCGTGGGAAACTGCCCCGCCGTGATTAGGCCATAGAAGGTGACAGGCGTGAAGGTGTCTCCCGTCTTCTCGGTGCCGGCGGTGTTGCCCCAATTAACGGTGTGCGCGGCATCCTGGAAGACACCGTAGGCGATCTCAGCGCCGCCAGGGCCAGTCATGTACCGGGTAGTTTCCGTCGCGCCTGCCCCCAGGCCAGCATTGAGAGGAATATCCCAGTTACCGGAGCAGGTTCCAGTCCACGACCCGGTAGCCGTGCCGGGCAGCGCCGCTTCCCCACCGGAATAAGTCCCGAAGGCCATGGCCGTGATGTGAAATGTGCAGGTCTGTGTTGCCGCAAACCGCGCGCAGCAGAGCAGCGAAATGAGCAGTACCGCTCGAGTGAGCCTTTGCATCATAGCTTTTTCTCCAAACAGCGCAGTGGTCCGATAGACGGGATATCGTTGGGCAGGGGCGTGTAGTCGAAGGCGACCGTGCAGCGCCGCCCGTCTGGGCGCACGACGGTCAGTTCGTTGTGGAGACTGAGTTCTTCAACGTACGCGTCGCCGTCATAACCAACCGGGACGATGGCGCCGGTGGTCCGCAGGGTAGCAACGCTGCCCATCGGCAGCGGGACCCCGGCCTCATCGACCATTTGCAGTAACGCGGCATGGTTGAACTTGATGGGGTATTTGACCACTACGCCTGAGCGGTCTTGAGGACGCACCGCGCGCGCGTCGGTGGTCAGTGTAGCGTCGGGCGGAATATCAGTTGGATCAATTCGAAGATGGTTCTGCTCGAAGGAGCGCATATCGGGAACCAGCAGCCGTCCCTTGGAATTGGTGCGTCCCACGTCGCGGTTCTCCTGCAAGACATGCACGTGCGGCACGGGACTGGTGTCCACAATAGCGAAGCTGTCATAAACCCAGTTGGACGGGAAAAGGTGCTTATCGACGAAGGAAATAGCCGCCTGGGTTTCCGCGCGCACGGTTGTCACTCCGGCGTCCTGGTCAACTCCGGCGGTGAATAAGCCCGCGTGCGACTTGTATTGCCCCTGGGCAAATTCGTGGTTGGTGCTTCCGGCAGTTACAGAGGCCAGGTAGCCCCAATCGCCGGGTTGGGGCGCCGATTGCTGCACCTGCGCCTGTCCAACATATTGCGACGACCCGCTCGAATAATTCGACGACCCACTGGCGCTGACTGTGTTGCGCCTGCCCAGCGGGATGGTCACGCCGGCCTGCAGCCCGCTGTTGCTCCCAGGGTTCACGTAGTTGTTGAAGTATGTGGCATAGAAAGACATTCGATGTATCTGGCGCGAATAGTTGGCGGAGACGATATGGGAATGTGTGGCTGGCGCCGGTGCGAGGGACGGCGGGATAATCACTTGGCTGGCATCCTGATCAAGACCCGCGTAGGCGGCGCTGATAGAGCCGAATCGCTTGAAATAGAGGCTGGAGAAGGCGCTGATTTGCTTGCGTGGAACCCCAGCTCCATTCATCGCCGCCACATCCTGGTAGTAGCGGTTGGCGATGATCGCCGAGGCTCCGAGGCTGAAGATGCGAGCAATGCGCTGTGCTCCCAGGGAATACTGTGCGCCTGCGCCTCCCGCGGAGCCGCCGCTGGCCGCTGCCGCGAAGTTGACCACGCCAAGATGGCCGATCTGCACTACGCCGCCCGCGCCACCAGCGGTCGCGCCTGAAGTGCCTTCAACACTGCCTTCGAACGTGAAGAGCCGAGTCAGTCCACGGCGATAGATGGCTGCGCCGGCCATCTTTCCGTAATCGTTGCTGAAAGAGCCCCAGTTGCGCCGCACCAGGCCGGCTTGCGCGGAATAGATCTGAAAACCTGGTTTCAGTAGCGCGGAGCTGGCGTAAAAGGGCTTGCTCACGGAGACCTGCTGGCCCAGCGCATTGGTCACCGAAACCGAGATTGTGCCCGCCTGGGATATCACGGGAAGCTCGGGAATCTCGAAGGGACCGGCGGAGACCTCGCTGGAGACCATCTGGTTACCATTCACCAGTACGGAGACCGTGGATGGGACGGCAGCTGAGCCGGCGACCGAGGGGAGCGGAAAAGTGATCAGATCGGGGCGCGTGGAGAAATCCGAGCGGACCTGCGCGCCCTCCATGTGAACCGGACGGGTCCAACTGAGTCCGCTGGTGATGAAGTCGCCCAGGCTGTAGCGCCGCAGTGAATTGACATCGGCGTAAGTGTAGGCTGAATCGAGGCGTATCGCCGTGTCGGTGCCGGAGGCACTAGTAGCGGCGCCTCCATAGGCAAGCCAGTCTGAACTCAGGATGCCCCAAGTCGAGAAGGCCCGCATATCGAACGACCCGGTGACGCCGGTCTGTCCGATGGCGTGCGTGCCGGCGATGTCGTAGTTGAGCGTCAAGCCTTTGCCGCTCTCGATCACCCGCTGGCCCTTTGCCTCGCCGATTCCTTCGGGCAGCAACAGCGTCGGCAGCAGGGCGCTATCGCTCGCCGTGATGCGCACCATCTGTTTCTTCAAATCGATGGTATAAGTCACTCCGGGCAAGTCCGTCAATGCGATCAAAGCATTCGGAGTCGATAGAAGCGCGGCAGGAAGGCGGAAGCCGAGATCGTGCAGCTCCTGTGCCCGCGCCAGCAACTTTCCGTTCCGCAGTGTAAATTCGCCTATTTTGCCGATGGAATAGCCGTTGATCTGAACATCCAGAAGCAGTTTCTCGATGTTATTGTCGTCAAAAGCCGCAATTGTGGCAGTGCTGGGGGTTGCGTTGGGGTCCATGGCGGGGTCTGCGCTGGGAGTTGAGCTCGAGGCTGCGCTGGAAGATGAGCTTGAAGACGCGCTGGAAGACGAACTTGAGGCTGCGCTGGAAGATGAACTTGAAGCTACAGACAACCCTGGCATGATAGTCAGCAAAATGAAGAGTATCCCCGCAAGGCGGAGGCAATGAGCCGTCATGTATACAGGATCATTGCGCGGGGACAAAGCGAACCTGCTCTTCGATGGCGCCGGCGTTCGCGTGGGCCGTCAACTGCAAGGTTTCGCTTGGCAGCGGCAGGGAATCCTGCGCGGTAATGCGCCAACGACGGGTTACACCGGACAAAATATAGGGGGACGCGTTGGACTCTGGCTTCAACTTGCGGCCATCGCTGGCTGTCAACACGATATCGCGAATCGTTTCATGAAGATTGCCGGCGTTGATCGCCACCAGATAGATCTGCCCGTCTTTGCGCTCAAGATGAAACTGAACATCGGCAAAGGAGCGGATCGCCGGCTGGGCAAAGATGGGAATTGACAGGCGCAGTACAACATGCACAACCCCCGGCTCTGCCGGTGGTGGAATCTGGTCGATAAGAATGCGGTAGGTAGCCTCTCGACCCTCCGGCAACTGGCGCAGGATGAGGCGTACAACTTGATTGGCTCCGGGAGCCATCCTGGCAATCGGAGGACTCAGCACTACCATGTTTGTAGCCGTCAATTGAAAGTCACCGTCGCCATCCTTCTGGCTCCAGGCGTAGGCGCGAATCTGAATTGCGGTCTCACTCTCACCTTTATTAGTCACTGTCAGGCTCGTCGCCTTCTGACCGGGTGACAGGAAGACGTTGACGGGTAAAACCGACAACGCCTGTCCTATCGCCATCGGGCCGGCCAGAAGGACGAGCAATACGGTGGCAACAGCCTTGGCTGCCGCCATCAGTCGACATGAGTTCCGCGAGATCATGGAGGCACCAATCGGAAACAAAGCTAACAATTAATAAGTGACGGTGGCGGTAATCGTATCGAAATAACCGTCCGCCGCTGGAGCTGTTCCCGCTGGAATTTGGCCGTAGACTGTGAGTGGTTGAGCAACGCCAGTGCCAGTTCCGGCTACAGTGTCGGTGCCGATCGTCTGACCCCAGTTATTAGCGTGTCCGGAATCCCGGTACAGCGAATAAGCCAGAGTTCCGCCAAGATACTGGCCTGTCATCTTTCGGGTTGTTACAGTTGCGCCGGTCGCCAGTCCTGGATTGAGGCTGACATTGTAGGTTGTGCCACCCGTGCAGTTGACCGTAACGGTGCTGGTATTGTTAATGACCAATCCCGTATAGGCGCCGAATGAAAGGGCGGTGGCGGAGATCGTGCAGCTACCTTGAACCGTCGCCGAGACAACGAAGGTAGTAGTTTGAGTGGTTGCAAAAGCAGGGGTTGTGGCAAGGCCCAGCGCCATGAATCCTACTACGGCGACGGACAGTGCGGTTGTGATCGATTTCATAGAGTCGACTCCTTGGAAAACATGTTTTGAAGATGCTAAGGCATTATGGTGCTTTCATATCTTTATTTGCAATAGCTAATAGTGTTCATTCGCCGGTTAAAACTGCACCTTTAGTGCCACAGGAGATTACCTATAAATCTTACGCAAGATTACCTTTAGGGTGGACGCGATATTGGAGAGATTTTGCCTAAAGATTCTCTGACGAATTGCTGGCAGCGTATGCGGAAAAGGCGAATAGAATGAGAAGAGGGCGGCGATTCTTGAGGCTATCCATAGTGTGGCGCCATCGGACGTTATCGATCAATAGGTGACAGTGACGGTAACCGAATCGGCAAATGCTCCGGGCGCTACGGAGTGCGCCCCTCCAGAAGATTGTCCATAGCTGTTGCGCTGTTGGAAAGATCCGCCGCCAATTTGGGGCACAGTACCCGCGCCGGCAGTCTTCCGCGTGGTTACAGTTCTGCTGGGAACGAGTTCTGCACTGAGGCTGACATTGTACGGTGTGGGGCTGGTGCAAGTGACTGAGGCGGGAGATGCGGTGTTCGTTCTGGCAGCTGTGTAGATACCGTAGGCCGTTGCGGGGGCGGAGATATCGCAGGAGGACAGAACCGTCGCGGAGACACTGAAGGAGGCGGTAGCCGTTGCCGCAAGGGCGGTTGTTGAGGCCAGAAAACCCAAAGCGAACGCTAAAGTAATGTATTTCATGGATTATGCGTTTTTCGAAATCTCTCGGAAAAACGCCCTCAGTCATGTCATCGTCAGTTATTAAAGGAACTTTATAATCAGCAAAATCTTAGGTAATTTTGGTGGCTGGCCAATGAGTTTGGGCATCTGGATTTGGTTGAGCGCGGCGCAATTGAAGACGTACAGCCAGTCCACTTTTTCCAAACCGGCAACTTGACTTGCCGCACCGAATCTTTTTGATTAAGCCAGCCGATACCCTTCTAAATCAGCCACACGCGAATATGCGATGCGAAAGTCAATAAGGCGAAGCAATAACAATTCACAGCTTCCTGGTCCAGGCAAAGACCTTGAAGGGCACGTTCCGGGCTGTGATCCTGAAACATACGCGACGAGACCGTAACCGGGGACAACTAGTGATATAGTGCCTCTTAGCTGGATAAGTATAATCAAATTCCGGTTTAAGCGGAGATTTGTGTGTTGACGCAGGCCGAACCCGAAAGACTTCAAGCTGAAAAAGATGAGCTGAATTGGCTACTGACCTCCGGGGTACTGGGAAGATCCAGCAATCTGGCCCGTATGCTCACTTTTATCTGCGAGAAGCATGTTCTGGGTCTGGATGACCAGGTCACGGAATACCTGATCGCGACTGAAGCGCTGGGCAGGCGTGACGATTTCGACCCGCAAACCGACACTATCGTTCGGGTAACCGCACATTCCCTTCGAAAGCGCCTGCAAGAAATCTACCAGACGGAAGGGGTCAATCGACCGGTCCATATTCATATCCCGCTGGGCAAATATATGCCGTCCTTCGTCCATATAGGAGAGGACCATACCCTGGACTTGCAAAACGCGCATACGCCGGCCTCTTCAGGTCCGGAGCAGGTCCTACCTCACGCCCATACTGCCGCGGTTACGCCTCAACCAAAGCAACTGTTGCGACGGCTTGTGGCTGCCGCATCCTTATTGGTAGTCATCCTGTTGTGTGGCTTCTTTGTTTACACCTACCGAAACGCAAAAAGAGCGGCCTTGACCGCGCCCCAGGGCACACCGGCAGCTCTGCCGCTATCCACGAACACCATCCGCGCCCTAATGGGAAACGGCCGCAAGACTTATGTCGATCACTCTGGTTTTACCTGGACGCCAAGCAGCTACTGTTCTAGCGGCGACAGCGTCACAGTGCCCACCCAGAGAATCGCCGGGACGGAGGATCCCTACATCTACCTTGGCGGCATTCGTGGAATCGCACACTGCCTCTTCCCCATTAAACCGGGCCAGTACGAGATTCACTTGCACTTTGCGGAGACCTCCGATCTGCAAATGGCAACGCACGTCATCGTCTTCTCCATTAATGCTGGACCTAATGTCAGCTTCGATGTGGTCGACAATGCTGGTGGAGATGATATTGCAACGTCCTTAGTTCTGACGGGAGTTCGTCCCGAAAAGGATGGCGCGATTCATATGGACTACACCAGCGACGTGTCCTTGCTCAATGCGGTAGAGATTTTGCCCGCGGACTCCGACAAACTGCTTCCTGTTCGAATCACTGCAAGTCCATTTGCTATAAAAGACGCTGCCAATCAAACATGGCTCTCTGATCGATACTTCAGCGGAGGCCGAAGAACCCTGTTCCCCGATTCCTCAAAAACAACGAACCACGGCATTTATGGTTACTCCCGAATTGGGAGCTCTCGCTATGACATCCCCGTTGTTTCCCCAGGAATATATCGTGTCACACTGTATTTCTCCGAGCCATGGTTCGGAGAACATAACTCGGGAATCGGAGGCGCTGGCAGCCGGATATTCAATGTCTCCTGCAATGGGAGAATGATTTTGGAAAACTTCGACATTATGGCGGAGGGCAGAACCAACCCCGTCATAAAGACGTTTGACAATATACAAGCTACGGCGCAAGGGAAGATCGAACTTTCATTCATACCGGTAGTCAACTACCCCTTGGTCAACGCCATCGAAGTTCTCCCTGAGCCTTCACGCTGATCAAGAGCAGCATTGAGTTTTAACATTGGATACAGGTGTTCCTATATATCCACTAACTCCTTTATTAACAAAGCGATTGCCTGAACATTAACAACATTAACAGTCCGATTCAATTGCTGTAAACCATCACACCCACCCTTTGATTTCAGTATGTTCTGGTCCGCAATTAAAATTCACATCAATCCCGCGTATTGATTCACTTCGAATTCACATTCTTTCACTTTCAATTCACAAGACTTATCTGGAAATGTGTTGCTAGGCTTGCACCCGACGATTCAAACTCCGGAAGCTCAATGTTCTGCATGGCGATAGTAAATGTGGAACATGCAAGGGCGGCGGGAGGCGATTCGATCAGAATCACGCAAATTTCAGGAGGCATTAAATATGAACACACGCAACTTGGCTAGAATTTTGCGGCTATCTGCGAGCACTCGAAACTTCGCGGCGCTCTTTTTCATTCTCACCTGCAGTGTCATCGCGCTAGGACAGCAGGTTACCGGGTCCATCGTCGGAACGGTTAAGGATCAACAAGGCGCACTGGTCGCCACTGCCACCGTGAAAGCATCCAACGTGGATACAGGATACTCGCGCTCAGCGCCGGCAAACGGCTATGGTGAGTATCGCATCGATTTTCTTCCCGTGGGCAAGTACACCGTCGAGGCGACGGCGGCAGGCTTTGAGCGCTTTGTACAACAGAACCTCGCCCTCAACGTGGACCAGACGCTGACGGTTGACATCAAGCTAGCCGTGGGCACGTCGTCTCAGACCATCACGGTCACTGAGGCTCCCCCGGTGGTCAATACCTCTGACGCGGTATTGGGCAAGACCATTGAGCCGGACGAGCTCATCGGCCTGCCCCTGGTCAACCGCAACGTCTATGCCGAGCTCTCGTTGACGCCGGGCGTCATGGCCAATAACATGAGCCCCACGTCGAACCCCTCCGGTTCCCCCCAAATGACCGTTGGACTGGCGTCTGCTGATGTCCAGGTTAACGGCTCGCTCGACTCCGGCAACGGAACCGTCGCATTTTATCTAAATGGCGGCAACAACATTACCGGTATGCGCAACTATGGCAACCCTGCGCCCAACCCCGACGCACTTGAAGAGTTCCGAGTCGAGACTAACGCATTCTCTGCGCAGTACGGCCAATTCTCCGGCGCCGTAATCACAGTGATCACCAAGTCGGGAAGCAACAAATTCCATGGCAGTTTGTTCGAGTTCAACCGCACCACGGATTTCAACGCTTATCCCTGGATTCCGTCTAAAAACCCCTTTGTTCCCGGTGCGCTTCTGAAGCCCCCCTTCCACCGCAACAACTTTGGCGGCGCCTTCGGCGGCCCCATCAAGCATGACAAGGCCTTCTTCTTCTTCAGCTATGCCGGTTTGCGCCAGATACAAGGAGCACCGGTCTCAGGTGGTGTGACGCCCTCGGCCGAGGAGCGCCTGGGCGACTTTACTACGGCGGGCAGTGGGGACACCTTCACGGTTTATTTCCCGAAGCCGGCCGGTACGACCGCGGCCGCCTGGGACGTTCCAGCGAATCAGATTCATGGAACCAACAGCAGCACTTTCTGCCAGACTGACACACCGAACTGTATACCTACCGCCCTTCTCGACCCGGTCGCTAAAAATTTCTTAAACGTAAACAACACCATCGGCGTTTCCGTTCCCTTGCCTACCGGCGCAGCGCAGCCAACGAGCGGCGGCGGGCAATACCTCACCACATACGACACTCCGACAGACTCAGATGAATATCTGGGAAAGTTTGACGAGAACATGAGCGACAAGGACCATGTGGAAGTGACCTACTTCTATATCAACACCGCGTCAACTCCCAGTGGAGCCGGCAACATCAATTGGACCGGAAATCAGTCCCGCTCGAGACAGACGAATGCCAACATCAGCGACGTTCACACCTTCAGTCCCAGCACGGCCAACCAGGCTTGGCTCACGTTCACGCGGGCCATGGGCGGACGCGTTCTCATCCCTGTGACCGGCCCAGGCAACCAAACCCTCGGCAGTTTTGGCTCGAACTTCCAAATCCAGGGACCGGCCGGACTGCCCTATATAAACGTCGGCGCCGGCTTTAGCACGGGTAACCCCAACGCCGGCCCGGTCACGGGTTCCAACAATTATGAGTTACGCGATGTAGTCAGCATGACCAAGGGCAAACACAACCTTTCCCTTGGTGGTGAGTTCGCTCTCGACCAGACGATGTTCGCCGCCAATCTGAATAATTATGGCGACATTACCTTCTCGACCTCCGGAGCCACCAGCACGAATAATGCGATTGCGGACTTTATCACCGGCCAAGTCAACTCATTTGAGCAGGACACGCCTTATATCACGCATCTGAGCATGTGGCACACCGCGGTGTTTGCGCAGGACAACTACCGCATCACGCCGCGTTTAACCGCCAACCTAGGACTCCGCTGGGACATCGATACGCCTCCTGTCGATGCCCATAACAGGACGGATACGTTTGTTCCCAACCAGCAATCCACCATTACTCCGACAGCGCCGCTGGGCCAACTGTTTGTTGGAGACGCCGGCATGAATCGCGGTGTCATCAGCACGCAGTTCAATCACATTTCGCCTCGTCTCGGTGTTGCATGGGATCCGTTTGGGGACGGCAAGACCTCGGTTCGCGCCGCGGCGGGCATCTTCTATGGCAACCCCTCCGGCAATGAGTGGAACCAGCCCGGCAACGCCATGCCGTTCTCTATTCGCAACGGCTTTGGCAACGAAACATCGCTGAGCTACATTTACGATGTCGGTTTCCCCTGTACCCCGAGCGGTACCCCAGCACATTGCCCCGCTGGCGGCGGCATCTTCCCGTACACCTTTTCACCGTCCAATCCGAAATTCTATCCGAGCCAATCCATTGAAGCCATCGGACCGAATTTCAAAGATTCGTCGGTCTACCAGTTCAACCTCAGCGTACAGCGTCAATTGCCTTACAAGATAAGCGCGACGGCAGCTTATGTAGGTACCCTTGGACGTCACCTGTCAACCTTCATCGACGCCAACTACGCGCCTTATGCAACTGTCAACTCTTCCGGCGGTACGTTAGTCGGCGCTCTCAGCACTTCAGCGGCAAGCACCGAGCAACGTCGTCAATTCGATGCCGGCATCAACCTTACGCCTGGCACCCTGAGCGGGATTACCTACCTGATCTCAGACCAAACCTCCAACTATAACGCGCTTCAAATCTCGGCGACCAAGGTGATGTCACGCGGCTTCACACTCAGCGGTTTCTATGTCTGGAGCCGCGCGCTGGAAAGCGCAGAGTTCGTGGAGAATGGAGGTCAGACCGCGCAGGATTTCGGCTATTTTGGCCATCCCTTCACCGCATCCAATAACTCCATGGGCGCCATCGGCGGCGGCCTTCCAGAAGAAAGAGGCCTCATGAATAACAACCGTGACAACAATGCGGCCATCTACGGCATGTGGAACATCAACTACTACCACGGAGATAGCAAGATCGCGAAGGGATTGGTCAACGGCTGGTCGATCACATCGGCCGCCTATTTCCAGAGCGGCTTGCCGTTTACGGTGTCCACGGGATCCACCAAGAACTTTGACACTGCGGGCGCAAACCGCCCCGTCAGCACAGGCATTAACCCCAAGCTCAGCCCACACCGCTGCCGTGTATGCGGAGCCACTGGCCAGAGCCCTACTAGCGTAGTGACGCAATGGTTCAACGGCGCACCGTACGCGGCCGGGAACCCCAACAATGCCTCGTTCATGCCCAATGGACCTGGCGTAGTGGGCGGCATCGGGCCTGGCGGAGCAGACGGCAACGTGGGACGCAACTCCCTGATCGGACCAGGCCTCAAGGATATGGATGCGGGCCTATTACGCAACATTACCCTCCCGCGTGGAACAGTGTTCCAGTTCCGCGCCGAAATTACCAACGTCATGAACTGGGTGAGTCTCAGCAACCCATCTTCCGGGAACATCACGGCGACCTCTCAGGGTAACATCACCTCAGCCGCCGGCACACAGCGCATCATTCAGTTAGGCGGCCGGTTGACCTTCTAATTCACTGTTGTACTTTCACAGGGCCGGCGTGCGAGCGATTGTCCGCCGGCCCACCTTTACCGAGTGGGAGGATATTTCGTGAAATTCGCGTCTAGGAACCACCATTTTATCGCCATAATAGGTCTTTTGATCTTGGGAACTGTCAAGGCTAATGCGCAATCATCGCCTACGATTCTGGCCGACGTGGATCATCGCCAATCCATCAGTTTGAATGGCGATTGGCACACCATCATCGACCCGTATTTTGACGGCTTGTACACCTTTCATCGTGAAATCCGCAACGATGGATACTTTCTTAACGAGGCTCCGCGCCCCGGAAGCAATAAGCTCGTGGAATATGACTTCAGCAAATCGCCTACCCTGAGGGTGCCGGGCGACTGGAATTCTCAGCGCGAGTCGCTCTACTACTACGAAGGGCTGATCTGGTACCAGCGCGACTTCGACTTCCAACCGCGCGAACATCACCGCACGTATTTTCATATTGGCGCGGCAAACTACAAAGCTATTCTTTGGGTCAACGGAAGTAAGATATGCCAGCACGAAGGTGGCTTCACTCCATTCGACTGTGAAGTTACCAAGATCCTGCATCCCGGGAAGAACTTCGTAGTTGTCGCGGTAGACGATACCCGGCAGGCAGACGGCGTTCCGACCCAGAATACGGATTGGTTTAACTTCGGCGGGCTTACCCGGGATGTGTCACTAGTCGATGTGCCGGATATATTCATTGATGATTATGATCTGCATTTGAATTCTGCCCGCACAGCGATTGAGGGCTGGGTGCATGTTCAGGACGCTGCTGCCAGCGCCAGTGTGAGTGTCGCCATTCCGGAGCTCAAGCAGGAAGCTGACGCCGTAGTGGACAGTCAGGGCCGCGCGGCCATCAAGATGAATGTTGCCGCGATGCAGTTCTGGTCCCCTGAACAACCAAAGTTATATCGCGTGGTTCTCAAATCCGGCGAAGATACGCTGCAAGATGAAATAGGCTTTCGCACAGTTGCAGTAAGCGGCAGCAAGATTCTGTTGAATGGAAAGCCAATCTTTCTTCGGGGAATATCAATTCATGCCGAGTCCCCTTATCGCGGCGGGCGCGTCAACAACGAAGAGGACGTTGCGACGCTTCTCGGATGGGCCCACGAGCTGGGTTGCAACTATGTCAGGCTCGCGCATTATCCACACGATCAGCGCATGACGCGCGCCACCGACAGGCTGGGCATCATGGTCTGGTCTGAAATCCCGGTCTATTGGGCGGAACACTTTGCAGATCCGGAAGTTCTTAACAAGGCCGAGCAGCAGTTGACCGAGGAGATTCGCCGCGACCGCAATAAGGCGTCAATCTTGTTGTGGTCGATTGCCAATGAGACGCCCAACACTCCCGAGCGAACGCAATTCCTGAAAACGCTGGCAAAGGATGTACGCACTCTCGATTCGACACGGCTGGTGACGGCGGCGCTTCTCGTCCGCTCTGAAGGGCATATCAAGTATGTCGATGATTCGCTGGGCGAGGCTCTCGACGTCATTGGAGCAAACGAATACATCGGCTGGTATGAGCAACTCCCCGAGGGAGCCGACACTACAGTGTGGAAGATCGCCTATGATAAGCCGCTCATCATCAGCGAATTCGGTGGAGACGCCAAGGCCGGCTTTCATGGGCTGGAGAGCGATCGCTGGACCGAGGAATACCAGTTGAGCATCTACCAGCATCAGCTTCCCATGCTGAACCGCATTCCTCAATTGCGTGGAATGAGCCCATGGATCCTGATGGATTTCCATTCTCCCCGCCGCATGCTTCCCGGCATTCAGGATGGCTTCAATCGCAAGGGTCTTATTTCGGATCAAGGCGAGAAAAAGAAGGCATTCTACTTTCTGCAAAAAGCTTACCAGGAAGAAAGCATTGGCAAGGCAGAATAATGAAAAGAAGATGGCGGGATGGATATTCACAACTTTAGATCGAAAGCGTTGCGGACATATCATTGAAAGTTGTGGTTTTGAATTGCTCCGGGTGATTTGCTCGTTACGATTTCGACTACATCGACGAATTTTCATGCATTCACTTCAATAGACATAACAAAGAAGCGTGCTCGTCAGTAGCCAACACAGAAGCGGAATGGCAGTAATGCCATTCCGCTTCTATGCCCTTCTCCATAACGCATTCCTACTGGACCGTGAGGCTGACCGTACCCGAACTCACTGCTTGGTGAGTCTGAGGGGGTGGTGTAGAATTTGCCGCTCTGCCACCGCAGCCTGCAGTGCTGGCCGCTGCTGCCAGCAGAACCAGTCCCAAACAGGCCGTCATCCAAACGCCACGCGCCGCCAGCTTCTTTCTCAGAGACATCAGCGGCAGCAGAAGAAAAGGCAGAAGAATCCAACTGTAGGCCGCGCCGGAGACCGTCTCCGTAAAGACCACTGTCACTTGATAGGTTCCCTTGGGCGTACTCGCGGAGGTCGTGATTGTCAGCGTGTTGGCGGTTGCCGAATAGCTGCAACCGGCTCCCGTGGGCAAGTTCAGGCAGGTGACCGTGGCGCTCTCCACCGTGGCGGGCAGCGTGACAGGATAGCTGGCTGTGGAACCGGCTGAAACAGTCATCGTCGATGGGTCAAAGATTGGTGCAGTTGTTCCAGACCCAGCAGAATCCACTTCAAACTGTATCGCGTTGGAAGTACCTCCGCCTGGTGCCGGAGTCTGCACTGTAATAGCGGTGATTCCAACTGTGGCTATATCCGCCACTGTGACTTGTGCCGTAAGTTGGGTCGCGTTCATGTATTGCGTGGCAAGAGCCGATGCGCCCCAATAGACCGTCGATACTGCCGTGAATCCCGACCCATTGATCGTGAGCGTGAAAACTGTGCCGCCTGCGCTGGTAAACGCTGGGGAGATGCTGCCTATGACAGGCATCGGATTGGGTTGAGTATTGACTACCAACACCACGGATGCAGTCGCCGTCTTATAGTCTGTTGCATCGTTTGGAGTGAAAGTGACAGAGAGGGTATCGTTCCCCACTGGCGGTGTTGTCCCCGCTGCTGGATTGTAGACGAAGGTTCCCGGTACAGGTGACGTTGCGTCCAGTTGCGTTGAGCTAAGCAGTGTGCCATAGAGAATAGCGGCTGGTGTTGCCCAAGTGATCGCCGGCGTTGCCGCATCGATCTTCAGCGTTCCACTGGCCATGCCGCCGCTCGCATAGTTGGTGTTGCCGCTGGTAAAGGTGCCTGTAACCGGCGTGCTGCCCGCCGCCGTCGCGCTGGCGGGACTATAGATC
>Ga0181520_10001829_pt1 | contig 41883 bp, 40 predicted proteins | sample PEATcosm2014_Bin_29_FD_132451 | JGI IMG/M metagenome (GOLD analysis project Ga0181520, IMG submission 132451) | Peatland microbial communities from MTU Mesocosm Facility, Houghton, MI, USA - PEATcosm2014_Bin02_30_metaG | ecosystem: Environmental > Terrestrial > Soil > Wetlands > Peat | place... | reverse complement strand
GGCGATACACAGAATGCAGCAGGCGGCCGAGAAAACGAACACGGCCCGCGGCTCGCCATGATCAAGCAGCATACCGTAAATCGGCGGCGCGATCATGGAGCCGATGTTATAGCCGGACGAAACAAAGCCGAACACTCGCCCGAACGCACCTCTCGGCGTTACAGCACGCACCAGCATATCGCGCGACGGGCCGGCGATGCCGCCGAACAGGCCCGACAGCGACGCCATCAACAACAACGCAACGGGGGCAAAGCCGATGAAACCCACCAGCAAGGTGACTATTCCGGCCAAGCCGAGGCTGATCGCGGCGACCGTGGCGTGTCTCGTCGTGCGTGAAGCCAAAAAGCCACCGACGAGGACGCCGAGCGCACTGAACAGAAGCATTCCGGTCAAAGCGCCGTTGGCGAGCGTGTTAGGCGTGTCGTAGAGCGCGGCCAGCGTGACGACAAAGAAATTACCCAATCCGCCCATCAGCGAAATGAGAATGAAGAAGAAGAGGTTCATAATGATCGGCGGCGACAGTAGAAATCGCCAGCCACTCGCCGGCTCAACCGAACGGTCGCCGCTTTTTTGCGGCTGCGCGCCGGCGTGGTGTTGCCTCGTGGGCGCCGGCCGCTGCGCCAACAAAAGCACGAGCACGAGGAAGCCGAGAATGCCGGCGCCGACAAACGCGCCGCGCCAACCGAACCGGCTCTGCATGGCCAACAACGTAACCGGCGCGACGGCGCCGCCGAGGATTCCGGAAAAGGTGTGGAACGAAAAAATCTGCCCGATCCGCGACGGCGGACTCAAGTCTGACAACAGCGAATAATCGGCCGGGTGATAGGCAGTGTTGCCGAGGCCGGCGAGCGCGAACATCGCAATGAAAACGGTGAAAGAGTGGACGAGGCCGGCGACCGTAAAGGCGATCGCGCCGAGCGCGACGCCGGCGATCAGCACCACGCGCGCGCCGACGCGGTCGACCAAAAAGCCGGCAGGCGTTTGCAACACCGCCGAGACGACGTTGAACGCCGTGAGCGCCAGCGCCAGTTCGGTGTAGCTGATGCCGTAATCCGCGCGCACGAAGACGAACAGCGGCGCTAGGATGATCATGTAATAATGACTGAGAAAGTGTGCGACGCAGATCGGCGCGACCGATCGAAGCTCGCCGACGCGGCTGACGGGAACCGAAATGGCCTGTGTCATCGGACCGGATATCCCGCACCATCGGCGGCGTGCAAGGCCTGCCAGATGCGGAACGGCGTCAGCGGCATGTCGAGATGGCGGATGCCGCGGGCGGCGAGCGCGTCAACGACGGCGTTCATGATCGAGGTGAGCGAACCGGCGCAGCCGGCTTCGCCGCAGCCTTTGACGCCAAGCGGATTGGTCTTCGCCGGCACCGGGCGGTCGGCGAGGATGAAGGCCGGAACGTCGCCTGCGCGCGGCATCGCATAGTCCATGAACGACCCGGTTAGCAATTGTCCGTCGCCGTCATAGACGGTCATCTCCATCAGCGCCTGGCCGATGCCCTGCACCACGCCGCCGTGCAGCTGGCCGGCCACCACCAGCGGATTGACCACGACGCCGAAGTCGTTGACGCAGGAATAGTTCGCAACCTCGACCACTCCAGTTTCGGGATCGACTTCAACCTCGGCCACGTGGCAGCCATTGGGGAAGGTGGCCGCGCTCGGACCGTCGCTGATATGGGTGACGTCAAGCGATTGCGGCGCGTCTGGCGGCAATTTAGTGCTGCCGTCGCGGACAGCCTGCGCAAGCTCCATGATCGAGATCGAGCGGTCGGTTCCGGCGATCACGAAATTGCCGCGCTCGAATTCAATGTCAGACGCGGCGGCTTCGAGAACGTGGCTTGCGATTTGTTTGCCCTTCTCGACGATCTTGGCCGAGGCTTCGACGATCGCCGTTCCGCTGTGCATGATCGATTTTGAGCCGCCACTGCCGCCGCCCATGGCCAGGCGGTCGCTGTCGCCTTGCACGAGCACGATTTTGTCGAACGGAACGCCGAGCTTTTCGTTTAAGACTTGCGCAAACGGTGTGGCGTGACCCATGCCGAAATCGAGCGTGCCGGTCGCGAGCGTCACCGTGCCGTCGGCGTTGAAGCTGATGTCGGCAAGCTCCTTTGACGGCGGTGCGGTGACTTCAAGGAAATTGCCGATGCCGAGGCCGCGCAGCTTGCCGCGGCGAGCGCTTTCGCGTTTGCGGCGGGCAAAGCCTTTGACGTCGGCGAGTTCGAGCGCCTGCTTGGTCAGCGCCGGGAAGTCGCCGCTGTCATAGGTCATCTCGGAGGCGGTTTTGTAGGGCAGTTCGCCAGGGCGAATCTGATTACGCTTGCGGATGGCTACACGATCGAGGCCCATTTCGGCGGCCGCAGCGTCGATCAGCCGTTCCACAAAATAATTGCCCTCGGGACGGCCGGCGCCGCGATACGGGCCGATCTGCGAGGTGTTGGTGAACACACATTTCGACGAGACCTCGATCAGCGGCGTGCGGTACATGCTCTGCACGTTTTTCACGATATTGAGCGTTCCCGGAAACGGCCCCATCGGCGACAGGAAAGCGCCCATATCGGCGTAGCCGGTGAAACGCAGGGCGACGAACGTGCCATCCTTGTCCAGTGCGAGCTCGCCCAGGAATTCATGGTCGCGCCCGTGACTGTCGGAGAAGAAGCTTCCGGAGCGCTCGTCGGTCCATTTCACCGGCCGGCCAAGTGCACGCGCCGCATGAAGGATGCAAACATATTCGGGAAAGAGCACGCCTTTCATGCCGAACGAGCCGCCGACCTGTCCGGTCAGCACGTGGACCGCCTTCGGCTCCAACCCGAACACATCCGCGACCTGACCGCGCATGCCGGTCACACCTTGTGACCCGACGTAAAAAGTAAAGCGACTGCCGTCGTAGGACGCCACCGCCGCGCGCGGCTCCATGGCGTTCACCACCACCCGGCTGTTGATGAGGTTCAGTCGGGTAACGTGCGCCGCTTTGGCGAAGGCGGCCTCGACGGCGGCGGCGTCGCCAAAGTGATAGTCGAGCGGAACGTTGCCGGGCACATCGTCGTAAAGGCGTGGGGCGCCGTCGCGCGCCGCCGCTTCGGCGGACGTGACCGCAGGCAGCGTTTCGATTTCGATCGCGATCGTCTCAGCCGCGTCCTTGGCCGCAAAGACGCTGTCCGCAATCACGCAGGCGATAGGATCGCCGACATAGCGCACTTTGTCCTTGGCGAGCGCACCGCGCCACGGTTTCTTCATCGGCGAGCCGTCGCGGTTTTTCAGCGGCACGATGCATTTGAGCGGACCGTAGCCCTCGAGATCGGCTGCGGTATAGACGGCGAGCACGCCCGGCATTGTCCGCGCCGCTTGCGTGTTGACGGCGCGGATGTGGCCATGGCCGTGGCTGCTGCGGACCATCACCGCATAGGCCTGCCCCGGAAGACCGACGTCGTCGGTGTAGCGGCCTTGTCCACGCAGCAGCATCGGGTCTTCGCTGCGCGGTACCGCTTGGCCAATGGCGAATTTTTCAACCGTCAGACGCTCGGCAGCCAGCTCATCGGCGGTCATCTTGTCGGCCGTTCGGCCGGCAGGCTGGTGCAAATTCATCGCTGTCTAATTCCGCAAATCCTCGTGCCGTGACATAGTGGACTTGGTGCAGGCCCACAAGCTTCCACAAAACATGGCTCATGGGCGGGAAAAGCGCAGTATTGGCCGCTGCGGCTGTGGCTGCTACATTCCCCCGCGACTTTGAGCTTCAACATGACCGCAGCGAGCGAGCTGCGGGGGCTTTCGGGGCGGCAGGAAGGTCGTGGATGAACGAGGGAGCGCCGCCATCCGGCGGCCTCGATGGCCGTGGAGCATCGAGGCGGCGCTGGCCCCGCCGCACGCCTTACGGCGTTCGCCGTGACGGCTTTCGCCGCGATCGCGATCAGGCCGGCGCCGACGAACAAGCCGACGGAACCTACGCGGCGCTTGACCTCGGTACCAACAATTGCCGGCTCTTGATCGCACGCCCGACTGCCGACGGCTTTCGGGTCGTGGATGCATTCTCGCGCATCATCCGGCTGGGGGAGGGCATCGTCGCATCCCGCCGCATCAGCGAAGCGGCCGTGCAGCGCGCCGTCGAGGCGCTCCTGGTATGCCGCGACAAGATGCATGCGCGTGGCGTCCGGCGCGCCCGCCTGATCGCGACCGAAGCCTGCCGGGCTGCCCAAAATGGCGAAGAATTCCGTGCGCGAGTCGCCGACAAGGTCGGGCTCGAACTGGAGATCGTCGATTCGGCAACCGAGGCACGATTGGCGGCGGCCGGTTGCACCGAGCTGTTCGATCCGGCCGCTTCAGGCGTCATTCTGTTCGACATCGGCGGCGGGTCGTCGGAAGTCGTGCGGCTTGGACCGCCGAATGGAACGCGCCGCGGTCCACCGCAGCCCGACATCGTCGGCTGGGCCTCGCTGCCGGTCGGGGTGGTGACGCTTGCGGAGCGCTACGGCGGCACTGTCGTGTCGCGCGAAATCTACGATGCGATGGTGGAAGAGGTCGCCGGCTTCGTCGGAAACTTCGCCGCCGAGCACCGTGGCGATCTCGGCGGCTTTCATATGCTCGGCACCTCCGGCACGGTGACGACCATCGCCGGCGTATTTTTGCGGCTGCGGCGCTACGATCGCCGGCGCGTCGACGGTTGCTGGCTGTCCGATGAACAGGTCTCGCGGGTGGTCGACGAGCTGATGGCCATGAGTTTTGATGAACGCGCCGCCAATCCGTGCATCGGCGCCGAGCGTGCCGACTTGGTGCTTGCCGGCTGTGCCATTCTCGATGCCATCCGCCGATTCTTTCCGTGCGAACGCTTGCGTGTTGCCGATCGCGGCCTGCGCGAGGGCATGCTGGTCGAAATGATGCGAGCCGACGGCGTATGGGGCGAAGCCTGACGAATGCCCGGTGAAGGCTGATGGCGCGGCTAAAGGGTGGCAAACGCCGCACGCCGTCGTCGCGCGCCTGGCTCGAACGTCAGATCAGCGACCCCTATGTCGCGCGCGCGCGACGCGAAGGTTACCGTTCACGCGCCGCCTATAAGGTTGCCGAAATCGACGACCGCTTTCATCTGCTCAAGCCCGGTGCGCGGGTAGTCGATCTCGGCGCCGCGCCTGGCGGCTGGAGCGAGGTCGCGGCAAAGCGCGTCGGCACGGGCGGCCGCGTCATCGCACTCGACATTCTCGACTTGAAGCCGATCGCGGGCGTCGACTTCATCAAGCTCGATTTTCTCGAGGCGAGCGCGCCCGAGCGCTTAAAGTCTATGCTCGGCGGCAAAGCCGATGTCGTTTTGTCCGACATGGCCGCCAACACCACCGGCCATCGGCAAACCGACCATTTGCGCATCATAGCGCTGGCCGAAGCGGCGGCATACTTCGCCCGCGAAGTGCTGGCGCCGGGCGGTAGCTTTCTGTGCAAGGTCCTGCAAGGCGGCACCGAGGCGGTACTGCTTGCCGAGCTCAAACGGGACTTTTCGGCCGTGAAACACATCAAGCCGCCGGCAAGCCGCGCCGACTCTGCCGAGCTTTATTTGCTTGCGCGCGGTTTTCGCGGCGGAAGCCTCGATGCTCGATAAGCCGCGCTAGGCGGGCTTCTCTTCTTCGGCCAGCCCCGAGCCGTGGCGTCCGGCAAGCTCGGCGCCGGCGTCGGCCGGCAACTGCGTGAAGACGAGGCTCGCCGAGGCCGTGAGCAAGCCGACAACGAGAAAGGCCGGCGGAAAATCCGCAGCCCCCATGGTCGTTTCATGCCGATACCACAGCGTGATCTCGACAATCAGCGCACCGACCGCGACGCCGGTTGAAAGCGCCAATTGTTGCGCAACCGACGTCAGCGTGGTCGCGCGGCTCATCAGCGCCGGTCCAATCTCCGCGTAGGCGATGGTGTTGACCGCGGTGAATTGGAGCGAGCGGAAAAAGCCGCCGGCGAGCAGAATGGCGATCATTGCCGCAAACGGCATGCCCGGGAGGAAGCTCGCGCAGGCGGCCAGAAAAAACGCGCTGATTAAACTGTTGTAGAGGAGCACCGGGCGGTAGCCGAAGCGTCTGAGGACGCCGGCGACGGCGGCCTTCATGGAAATCGAGCCGAGCGCCGCGGTAAACGTAATCAGGCCGGAATGGAACGGTGTCAGCTTAAAGCCGATCTGCAGCAATAGCGGCAAGAGAAACGGCAGTGCGCCGATGCCAAGCCTGAACAAAAAGCCGCCGACAATGCTGGCGCGAAATGTCGCGAACTTGAACAGTTCGAGATCGAGGATCGGCGCCGCCGTATGCCGGGCGTGCAGCACGTAAGCGACCGTCGAAACCGTGCCGACGCCGATGAAGATGGCGACGACGCCCGCGGACAGAAATGCAAGCCCCATCACCGAGAGGCCGAAAGCCAATCCGCCGATGCCCAATCCCGACAAGACGAAGCCTACGAAGTCGAACGGACCGGGATGTTCGGTAGGAATGTCGGCGATGTAGCGGGTGGCCAGCGCGACGCCGATCAAACCGATCGGGACATTGATAAGGAAAATCCAGTGCCACGAAGCGTAGGTGGTAATAAAGCCGCCCAGCGGCGGTCCGGCAATCGGGCCGATCAGCGCCGGGATGGTCACTGAGGCCATAGCGTGGACCAGGTGCCGCTTGTCGATGCTGCGCAGAAGGATCAAGCGCCCGACTGGGGTCATCATCGCGCCGCCGGCGCCCTGAACGACGCGCGCCAACACGAACTCGGCCAGCGAACCAGACAGCGCGCAGCCGATCGAACCGAGCATAAAGACCACGACGGCGATGCGAAACACATTGCGCGCGCCAAAGCGATCCGCGATCCAGCCGCTCGCCGGAATGAAGATCGCGAGCGCGAGGAGGTATGAAGTCACGGCAAGCTTCAGCGCTAGCGGATTGGTGCCGAGCGCATTCGCGATCGCCGGTAGCGATGTGGCGATGACCGTGGAATCCATGTTTTCCATAAACAGGGCCACCGCCACGATCAGCGGCACGATGCGATTGTAGGGTGACGGCGGCACGCTAGCGGCTTGCCGGGCCGGCTTTGAGGCGCTGCAAGCCTTCGGCGGGCTGCTGGAACGACGGATCGATCTCGACCGCTTTGCGGAAGTCAATGATGGCGGCGGCGGCATCGCCGAGCCGCTCGTGGATCAGTCCGCGCGCGGATAGCGCGCTCGCCCAACGGCCGTTGAGCGCGATGGCGCGATCGATGTCGGCGAGAGCCTGAACGTTTTCGCCGGCAAGGTAATGCGTCCACGCCCGATTGTAGAAGCCCAGTGCCGCGTTCGGCGACAGCTCGATCGCGCGCGTGTAGTCGGTGATGGCGTCGGCGAAATCGAGATGGTCGCGATGGGCATTGCCGCGATTGATATAAGCGTCGGCCATACGCGGATCGAGCTTGATGGCCTGATCGAGATCGGCAATGGCGCGTTCCGGCTCGCCTTTGGCGATCCAGGCGCTGCCGCGATTGTTGAAGGCCGCCGCCGTCGGGTTGAGCTTGATGGCCTGATCGTAGTCGGCGATGGCGTGGTCGATGTCGCCTTTGCGTCGCCAGGCGATGCCGCGATTGTAAAACGCCGACGCGTAGACCGGGTCGACGCGCAGCGCTTCGTTGTAATCGGCGATGGCGCGGTCGGGATCGCCCTTGTCGTCGAAGGCGTTGCCGCGATTGTTGTAGGCGACGGCGAATTTCGGATTGAGCGTAATCGCCTGGTCGTAATCGGGGATGGCGCGCTCGAAATCGCGCTTCTGATAGAAGGCGAAACCGCGCTCGTTGTAAGCGGCTGCATGCTGCGGATTGAGGCGGATGGCCTCGCTCAGATCGGCAATGGCACGGTCGAAATCGCCGTCACGGCGCAATGCGACGCCGCGGTCGTAGAAGTAGCGGGCGCCCTTGGGATCGAGGCGGATGGCCTCGTTGTAGTCGGCGATGGCTGCGTTGCGGTCGCCTTTGTCATCGCGGGCGTTGCCGCGATTGCCGTAGGCCTCGGCGTTATTGGGATTGAAGCGGATCGCAGCGTCGAAATCGGCGATGGCGCGGTCATAGTCGCGTCTCTGATAGTGGACTAGCCCGCGATTGTTGTAGGCCAGCGCGAACTGCGGCGACAGTTGAATGGCGCGATCGAAATCAGCGAGCGCGCGGGTAAGATCGCACCGCGCGCGCCAGGCATCGCCGCGGTTGTTGTAGGCGGGCGAGAAATTCGGGTCGATGCGCAGCGCTCCGCTATAATCGGCGATGGCCTTATCGATATCGGTTTTCTCGAACCACACGATACCGCGATTGTTCAGCGCCGAGGCGTTCTTGGGGTCGAGTTTGATGGCTTGATCGTAATCGGCGATGGCGTGGTCGAAATCGCCCTTGCGGCGGTATGCGAGCCCGCGATTGAAATAGACCGCGGCAAAGTTCGGCGACAGCCGGGTGGCCTCGTTGTAATCGGCGATGGCGCGGTCGAAGTCCGCCTTTTCGTCGTACGCATTGCCCCGCGTCATGAAGGCGGCGGCGTCATTGGCATCCAGCCGGATCGCGGTGTCGAGATCGGCGATGGCGCCGTCGAGATCGTGCTGCGCCAGCCGCAGACTGCCGCGGTCGGCGTAAGCGCGCGCATAGTCGGTGTTGAGCGTGACGGCTTCGCTGAAATCGTTGAGAGCGCCGACGAGGTCGCCCTTGGCGCGCAGCAACACCCCGCGATCATGACGGAGGATAGCGAGATTCGGCGGCTGATAGCGGCCGGAATCGATCAGTACCGTACAGGCGGCGATACGTTCATCGTTGGTGGCGCGCCACTGCCCGGTGCAGCGCCGCTCGTCCGCCGTCAGATCCTGTGGTCGGACCGGCACCTCTTGTGCTTTGACCGGCATGGCCAGGGCCGCAAACACAATGCACGCGAGGGCGTTGCGCGTCTTATCTCGCATTATCCGTCTCGGTTGGGGCGCAATCTACTCCGCCGTCCACTGGTCGGCAAAGCCATGCGTCACCATCTATGAATCCGGGTGCGGACATGCTAGGAACCGCCGCCAACCCAAAAGCGGGCCGTCAGGGTGATGACTGGCGGGCGGGGCGAGTGCCCGGCCCGGGGCGGTTGCCTTTCATGACCGGTTTTGTAGGCGCCCGCATCACTGGCCCGCGAAAAATGTGCGGGACGCAAGCGGAGTTGGCAATGCTCAAAAACAGTCCGCGCGAAGCCTTTACCTTCGACGACGTCCTCATCAAGCCGGGTTTGTCGGATGTGTTGCCGTCGGATGTGGACATCCGGTCGCGAATCACCCGCAGCATAGGGTTGAACGTTCCGATCGTGGCCTCGGCCATGGATACAGTGACGGAAGCGCATATGGCAATTGCCATGGCGCGGGCCGGCGGCATCGGCGTCATTCACCGCAACCTCGAACCGGCGGTACAGGCGGCGCAGGTCCGGCAAGTCAAGAAATTCGAATCGGGCATGGTGGTGAACCCGCTCACCATTCATCCTGAAGCTACGCTCGACGATGCCCTCAAGCTCATGCAGGAGAACCGCATTTCCGGCATTCCGGTCGTCGAGGGCGGCGGCAATGGCCACGCCGGCAAGCTCGTCGGCATCCTGACCAACCGCGACGTGCGCTTCGCTACCGACCGCCGGCAAAAAGTTTCCGAGCTGATGACCAAGGACCGGCTGATCACTGTGCGCGAAGGCGTCAGTCAAGACGAAGCCAAGCGGCTCTTGCACCAGCACCGCATCGAGAAGCTCCTGGTGGTCGACGGCGACTATCGCTGCGTCGGTCTGGTCACCGTCAAAGACATCGAGAAGGCGGTGGCTAACCCCAACGCCTGCAAAGACGAACAGGGTCGCCTGCGGGTTGCCGCGGCGACCAGCGTCGGCGATCCCGGCTATGCGCGCAGTGAAGCGCTGATCGAGGCCGGCGTCGATCTTGTTGTCGTCGACACCGCGCACGGTCATTCCAGCCGCGTGCTGGAAGCGGTGACGCGCATCAAACGTCTGTCGAATGCGGTTCAGGTCGTGGCCGGCAATGTCGCGACCGGCGAGGGCGCAAAGGCACTCATAGATGCCGGCGCCGATGCGATTAAAGTGGGCATCGGGCCCGGGTCGATTTGCACTACGCGCATCATCGCCGGCGTCGGCGTGCCGCAACTGACCGCCATTACCGATGCGGTCCAGGTGGCGAACGACAGCCGCACGCCGGTGATCGCCGACGGCGGGATCAAATATTCAGGCGATCTCGCCAAGGCGATTGCGGCCGGCGCCGATTGCGTCATGGTCGGTTCGCTGCTGGCGGGCACCGACGAGACGCCGGGCGAGGTCTATCTCTATCAAGGCCGCTCGTACAAGAGCTATCGCGGCATGGGTTCGGTGGGCGCCATGGCGCGCGGCTCCGCGGATCGTTACTTCCAACAGGAGATCAAGGACACGCTCAAGCTCGTACCCGAGGGCGTCGAGGGCCAGGTGCCCTACAAGGGCGCGGTCGCCAATGTGGTGCATCAGCTCGCCGGCGGGTTGCGCGCCGCCATGGGCTATGTTGGCGCCAAGGATATCGCCGAATTTCACGCCAAAGCCGAATTCACGCGCATTTCCGGTGCCGCCCTGCGCGAGAGCCACGTGCATGACGTCACCATCACGCGTGAAAGCCCGAACTATCCAAGCCGTGAGTAAGCGCGTGCAATGAGAAAAGCGCTCGCCGACCCGTTTGCGGAAATCCGCAAGGCCACCAACCAGCATCGCGGGGGCCACGGCTGCGGCGCTTACCCTTACGATAACGGCCCACTGCTCGGTGTGCTTGCCGGCGCTATCCAGGCGCGGCGCATCCTCGAACTCGGCACCGCGCTCGGTTACACGGCGCTGTCGTTTGCCTATGGTGCGCCGAATTCCACCGTCGACAGCGTCGAACGCGACCCGCAGCATGTGCAGATCGCGCGGGAGAATATCGTCGCAGCCGGCTTCGATCATCGCATCACCGTGCATGAAGGCGATTTCGCTGCGGTGCTGCCGACGCTCGATCCCGGCTATGACGTCGCCTTTTTCGACGGCGGCACGCCAGGGCCGGCACTGCATACCGGATTGCGCAAGTTGTTGCGTACCGGCGGCGTCCTCATCACCGCCAATCTCAATCACGGCGGCACCGCCGAAACCGTCGCCAAGGCGCTGTTCGACGGCAAATCCTGGCGCAGCGCGCTCGTCGACGACGACGGCGAAACCGCGATCAGCGTCAAGCTATAAAACGGCCGTTATTGGCGGCGGCTCTTGTCGCGTGATAATGACGTTAGCTCTGCCCGGGGGAACCAATGACGCTGCAAGCTATTCTTTCGCCGCTGTTCGTCGAGGTCGTCCTGACGTTTGCGTTGATGCTTTTGATGGGCGCGCTGCGGCAAGGCGACTACCGTTCCGGCGCCGTCAAGCCGCAGGACATTGCGTTGCGCGAGCCGAAATGGCCGGCGCGCACCGCGCAGGTTGCGCATTCATTCTCTAATCAGTTCGAGCTGCCCGTTCTGTTTTACGTGCTGACGATTCTGGCGTTGGTCACGAAGCAGGCGGGTTTGCTCTTTGTCGTCCTCGCGTGGATTTTCGTCGCTTGCCGGCTCGGGCAGGCTTATGTCCATGTCACCAGCAATATCGTGCGCCTGCGCGGCGCCTTTTACATCGTCGGTGCTGTCGTGCTCATGGCGATGTGGGTCATCTTTATTGTCGGCATTTACGCCGGCAGGACGATCTAACCCTGACACCGGTCAAAAGGCTGGTCATGAAGATCGAAGGTAGCGTAGTTCTCATCACCGGCGCCAATCGTGGCCTGGGAAAGACTTTCGCCGAAGGCTTTATTGGTGCGGGAGCGGCGAGGGTCTATGCGGGAGCGCGTGATCCTGCGGCAATCGCCGATCCTCGCGTTATTCCCGTTAGGTTGGATATCACCGAACCGGGCGACGTCGCCGCTGCGGCGGCGCAATGCCCAGACGTGAACATCCTCGTTAACAATGCGGGCGTCATGTTGCTTTCGTCGATGCTGGCTCCGGGATCGGAAGATTCGATGCGCCGGGAGATGGAGGTGAACGTCTTCGGTACGCTGCGCATGATTCGTGCTTTCGCGCCGATCCTCGCGCGCAACGGCGGCGGGGTAATCGCCAATATGCTCTCGGTCGTTTCTTGGTTCGTGTATCCGTTCAACGCCACGTACTGTGCCTCAAAACACGCCGAGATCGCCTTAGCTGAAGGGGCACGGATCGAACTTCGCGCTCAAAGAACCAACGTGATCGGCATCCATGCCGGCTTCGTCGACACCGATATGGCCGCCTTTATTCCGGGACCGAAAACGCCGGCGCACCAGGTCGTCGATCGAACGCTGCAGGCCATCCGCCGCGATGAAGAGTTGGTTCTGGCCGACGACCGGGCTGAAGAGACTTGGCGCGATTCGCGCGCCGATCCGGCTGGGTTGGCGGCGAGGATGCAGCAAGTTTGGGACGCCGGGCCGACCTGGAAAACATAAAACCGCAGGCGCGAACGATGAGCCTCGGAGGCGCGGTGATCACATGACGCCTGGCGGCCGTTTATCCGCCGCCATCGAGGTGGTCGCCGATATCGAAGCGCGGCGGCGGCCGGCTGGCGATGCGATCAAGGATTGGGGGCTGGCGCATCGCTTTGCTGGTTCGTCCGACCGCGCCGCGATTGCCGGATTGGTATATGACACGCTCCGCCGCAAGGCTTCGTCGGCGTGGCTGATGGATGAAGGAAGCCCGCGCGGCTGCGTCATCGGCATGCTGCAGCGCGAGCGCGGGCTCGGCGTTGGCGAGATCGAAGCGCTATGCAGCGGCGATCGCTTTGCGCCGCCGCCCTTGACGCCTTCGGAACGGACTGCGCTGACCGCGAATGCGCTCGAAAACGCGCCGGCGCCGGTTCGCGGCGACTATCCCGACTGGCTCGATCCGCATTTCGCGCGCGTCTTCGGCGAGGATCGCGCCGCCGAGGGTGAAGCGCTCGCGAGCCGCGCGCCGCTCGACCTGCGCGTCAACACGCTCAAAGCCGAGCGCGAAGAGGCCATCGCGAAGCTTTCCCATCTTGAGGCTGCGCCGACGCGGTGGTCGCCGATCGGCCTGCGCATACGGCTTGCGGCTGATGCCAAAAGCCCGGCGCTCCATGCCGAGCCGGCCTTCCGCAAGGGCATGATCGAAATTCAAGACGAGGGTTCGCAGCTTGCGGCGTTGTTCTCCAACGCCAAGCCTGGCGAACGGGTGGTGGATCTGGCGGCTGGCGCCGGGGGCAAAACGCTTGCGCTTGCCGCCATGACCGAAAACCGCGGCCAGATTTACGCAACCGATATCGACAAGCGCCAACTGGCGCCAATTCACGAACGCATTTTGCGGGCCGGTGCGCGCAACATCCAGGTCCGCACGCCGCGCGGCGCGGAAGATGTTCTCGCCGACGTCAACGCCCGGATCGATCTGGTCCTGATCGATGCGCCTTGTACCGGTACCGGCGCTTGGCGGCGCAACCCGGACGCCAAATGGCGCGTGCGTCCAGGCGCGCTTGCGGAACGCGTCAAGCAGCAGGGCGAACTGCTCGACCGGGCCGCCGCGCTGGTCAAAGCCGGCGGTCGCATCGCCTACATCACCTGTTCGGTGCTGGCCGAGGAGAACGGCGACCAGATCCGCGGCTTCCTTTCCCGCAGCGGTCAGTTCGCCGTCGTGCCGCCGCGCGAGGTTGCGACGGCGGCGCTTTCCGAGCGCGCGGCACTGTTCCGGCATGCGGCTTTGGTGTCGGACGAGGGGCTGTTGTTGACGCCGCGCCGGACCGATACCGACGGATTCTACATCGCAATCATGCGGCGGGTCGCATAGCGGTGGACGGAACGTCGGCCCTCCCTTGACCCCGGCAGGCTGCAGCCGCACATACCGTGCTTCACGGCTATGCACGACACCATCCTCATCGTCGATTTCGGCTCGCAGGTCACCAAGCTGATCGCGCGGCGGGTGCGCGAGGAAGACGTCTATTGCGAGATCGTGCCGTTCCAGAAGGCCGAGGAAGCGCTGCGCAGTCTGCGGCCGAAGGGGATCGTGCTGTCCGGTGGACCGGCTTCGGTCCTGGAGAAGGATGCGCCGCTCGCGCCGCCCGCGATCTATCAGGCCGGCGTCCCCGTCCTCGGTATTTGCTACGGCGAGCAGGCGATGGCGCAGCAACTCGGCGGTAAAGTCGAGGGCGGCCATCATCGCGAATTCGGCCGCGCCGAAGTCGAAGTGATCAAGCCGTCGGCGCTCTATGCCGGCGTCTGGAAAGTCGGCGAGCGCTATCCAGTGTGGATGAGCCACGGTGACCGCGTCACCAGGCTGCCCGAAGGCTTTGCCGCCACCGGCACTTCGCCGAACGCACCGATTGCCATGATCGCCGACGAAACGCGCAAGTTCTTCGCCACCCAATTCCATCTTGAAGTCATGCACACGCCGGATGGCGCCGCCATTCTGCGCAACTTCGTGCGCAACATTGCCGGCTGCGCCGGCGACTGGACGATGCGCGCCTTCAAGGACGAAGCGATTGAAAAAATCCGCGCCCAAGTAGGCAAGGGCAAAGTGATTTGCGGGCTTTCCGGCGGCGTCGATTCCGCCGTAGCCGCGGTGCTCATCCACGAGGCGATCGGCGACCAGCTCACCTGCGTCTTCGTCGATCACGGCTTGCTGCGGCTCGGCGAAGCCGAGCGCGTGATCGCGCTGTTCCGCCACTCTTACAATATCCCGCTTGTTCATGTCGAAGCCGAGAGGCTTTTCCTTGACGCGCTCGCCGGCGTCGACGATCCGGAGGTCAAACGCAAGACCATCGGCAAATTGTTCATCGACGTGTTCGAGGTGGAAGCAAAGAAAGTCGGTGGCGCCGATTTTCTCGCCCAGGGCACGCTCTATCCGGACGTGATCGAAAGCGTGTCGTTTGCCGGGGGCCCGTCGGTGACGATCAAGTCACACCACAATGTCGGCGGTCTGCCGGAGCGCATGAACTTAAAACTGATCGAGCCGCTGCGCGAACTGTTCAAGGACGAAGTGCGGGCGCTCGGCCGCGAGCTCGATCTGCCGGATGCCTTCGTCGGCCGCCATCCTTTCCCCGGGCCCGGCCTCGCGATCCGTGTGCCGGGCGCCATCACGCGGGAGAAGCTCGATATCCTGCGGTTCGCCGACGAGATCTTTATTGAAGAAATTCGCCGCGTCGGCCTCTACGACGACATCTGGCAGGCTTTTGCCGTGCTGTTGCCGGTGCGCACCGTCGGTGTCATGGGCGACTTTCGCACCTACGATTACGTCGTCGGGTTGCGCGCGGTCACCTCGACCGACGGCATGACAGCGGATTTCTATCCGTTCGAGATGAATTTCCTCGGCGCCGTCTCAACCCGCATCGTCAACGAAGTCAAAGGCGTCAACCGCGTCGTCTACGACGTGACCTCAAAGCCGCCCGGCACGATCGAGTGGGAGTGAAGGCTGTGGCCGGATTCCGGCAGAGGCCAGCGTTGTTTATTGCTTGATAACCCGTTTTAGTTGTATAAGGATGGCCCCCGGGGAGAGGGGGAATGCGCAAGTTTTGTGTGATTGCCGGCTGCGTCGCGCTTTGTGGCCCTGTCAGCTGTGCGGCGGCGCCGAAACCAGACCTCACGCTGGTCACTAGTTCACCGCTCCCCAGCATGCAGAAATACAACGACTACGTCGGCAAGGATTATTGGCTCTTGCACTTTCTTGCTTTGTGCGAGGGGCCGTCGAGTCTGCACTGTGCGGTATTGCTGCAATCCGGCTCACATCTAAAGGTCGACGGTCTTGTGACGAACCATGTGGAAGTCGGAGCAAAATCGATCGACGATCCGTTTTTTCGTGTCGTTCTGGACGATGGGCGCTCTGGTTTTGTCGACGCTCTACTCTTGACGACTACAACAACGACGACCGATCCCGCGCTGGCAGCTGCGGAATGCAAAAAGAAGGGCGATCCGAAACTGGGAATGAACGCGGCGCAAGTCGCGGCAACCTGCTGGGGACGGCCGCAATATGTGAACACCAAGATGCGGAAAAACGGAAAATACAACAATACGTCTATGGCGAGAATAAATTTGTCTCCCTGCGCAACGGTATCGTGACATCAGTTTCCGTGAAGGGTCGAAGTCCTCATGCGGATCAATTTAAGCATTAAGTGAATTGCCGCATGCATTGTCGCCCCGCCTCACTTCGCGTAGTTGGCTGCGATCCGCTGCTGCAGGTAGTCGTGCGCGGTGATCGGCGCGTAGCTTTTGCCCGGCCCTTCGATGACGGCGTCTTTGTTCGCCTGGCAGAAAAAGGCGATTGAATAGCGCGGTCCGGTATATTCACCGGTTCCCGGCATGCGCACGCGGTGCAGGGTCGATAACAGTTTGTCGTCGCTCCAACGCATCAGCATGTCGCCGATATTGCAGGTGATGACGCCGGGCAGTGGGTCGACGTCGGTCCAGGCGACGTCGGCGAGGTCTTTTCCAGGGCATAGCTGCAAGCCGCCTTGGTCGACGCGTTGATGCAGCAAGGTGAGGCAGTCGAAGTCGGTGTGAGCGCCCGCGCGCCAGCCGTTGTTATCGGCGCCCGTTGCGTTCGCCATCGGCAGGTAGTGAAGAAGCCGCAGGGTGCTTTGATAGTCCGGTGACTGGGGGTCGTGGCGGTCAGTGAAAAAGTCCGAACTAAAGCCGAGCTTGAGCGCGAAGCAGGACAATACTTTCATGCCGAGCGCCCAATTGGCGCGTTCAAAGGCAAACATCGCCGCCTTGAAGCCGGGCAGCTCGTTGCCGGTCGGCCACAGCTCGGCCATGCGCGGCACGGTGATTTGGTAGGATTCCTTTTGGTCAGCGGCGCCGGTCGAAGGCCGCACCTGGCTTTTGTATTCCCAGCCCGCATTGGTGCCCGGCCGCAGCGGATACTGCGCCTTGGTCTCGCGAGGCAAGGCGAAGAAGCGTTCCGACATCGCGAACGCTTCGTCGATTTGCTCCCGCGGGATCCCGTGATTGACGAGCTGAAAAAAGCCGATTTCGGTCGAAGCCCGCCAGACTTGCTCCGCGATCTCGGCGCGCCGTGTTTCGAAGTTGCTCATGTCGATGCGCGGCACCGCCCGCGCCTTGGTCGCTCCTTTATTGCCGAGCGCGCGCTCTTTGCTGAGTTCGGCAAGACCTAAATCAACTTGGCTAAGTGCGGGCATGGATGTCACCGTTTGCAATTCCCGACGATTGAACCAAAGCGCCGCGCCCAAGCGCAAGCGTATATGTTGGGCAAAGGCGGCCTCATGCTATGCTTTATGTCGCGGCGAGCCGACCGAAAGCGCCGCCCTGGTCGGTGAGTCTCGACCGGACGAGCGCAGGGCGGAATAGCCTTGGCGATAACGATCGAAGTGAGTCGTGCCTCATACGGATATCCTTCCCTCCAAAGCTGAGAAGGCGGCGAGCAGCGGGCGGGTGGCGATCGTCACCGGAGCGGGGCGCGGCCTCGGCCGGGCGATGGCGCTAGGTCTGGTGCGTCACGGCATTCGGGTGGTGGCGACGGCGGCGCGCGAGCGCGCGGAGATCGAGGCACTGGCGGCCGAGGCGGGCGACGGTGTGGTTCTCCCGGTCCTCGCTGACGTCACGCGGGAGGGCGACGCGCAGCGGGTGGTGGATACTGCGCTGGAGCGGTTCGGCCGGCTCGACATTCTGGTCAACAATGCCGGCCGCGGCATGAAATATGTCAGCGAAACCTTCATGACCGAGCCAACCCGGTTCTGGGAGGTCGAGCCGAAAACCTGGCGGATGGTGATCGACACCAACGTCAACGGCCCATTCCTGATGGCGCGTGCGGCGGCGCCGCACATGGCGCGGGCGGGATGGGGCCGCATCGTCAACGTCTCGATGAGCTATTCGACCATGCGTCGGCCTGGCTTCTCGCCCTATGGTCCGTCGAAGGCGGCGCTGGAATCCGAGACCGTCATCTGGGCTCAGGACTTGCGCGGGACCGGGGTGACGGTCAACGCGTTGCTCCCTGGGGTGCTACGCTGACGGGCATGATTCCCGACGCTTTCCCGGAGCATGCGAGGGGCGCGCTGCTCGATCCGGCGATCATGGTGCCGCCGTTGCTGTGGCTGGTTTCCAACGAAGCGGGCTCCGTTTCCGGTTGCCGAGTCACCGCCAACCAATGGGATAGCGGTAATCCGCTTGCGGCGACCGAGAGTGCCGGCTGGGGCGCCTGAAACAGGGAGCAGACGTGATGTTTCCAGTTCTGGTGACGGTGGCCATCATCTGGGGCCTGGTGGCGCTGTATTTGACCTACCGATTCCGAGAGGTCCGCAAGTTCCTGGCCGGCGCGTTCTTTGTCAGTGCCGGAACGCAGTTCTATTTTTATATCGCGAACGTCTCGGTGCCGCTCCTGGGTACGGACTTTGTCTTTACGCCGCAGATCAACGGCTGGCGCACCATTCCCCATACTATTTTCTTTTTGCTCTGTTTCTACTTCGGCTTTTTTGCAAAACTCAAAGCTTCGCTTTCGTCGCCATCGTCCACGACATGATGAACCGTCCAGTTGGAGAGAGCCTTGCCGATCACGATCTACGGCATCAAGAACTGCGACACGATGAAGAAGGCGCGCGCTTGGCTCGACGAGCATGGCGTCGGTTATGCCTTCCACGACTACAAAAGCGCTGGCATCGACCGCGAGCATCTGGAGCGATGGTTCAAAAAAGTCGGTTGGGAGACGCTGCTCAACCGCGCCGGCACGACCTTCCGCAAGCTGCCGGATAAGGACAAGGAAGGCATCGACCCCAAGAAAGCCTTGGCGTTCATGCTATCGCAGCCGTCCATGATCAAGCGGCCGGTGCTCGAGCTTGGCGGCGGCAAAATCCTCGTCGGATTTTCGCCGGAGCTCTATAGCCGGTCGTTCTAAGCGGCGCGCTCCACGCGCCGAACCGGGCGCGCTCTTATTTCTTTTGCTTGAGCGTCTGCATGAAGGCTTTTTCCTCCGGCTGCAGATAGACCACCTCGGTGAGCGCGCCGATCGTTGCGGTGGTGTCGAAATACGCGAAGCGCGTTTCGTTGTGGCGGCCGCCTTGCACCAGTGCAAAGCCGCCGGCTTCCATCTCCTTCACCCCTTGCGCATAATTTGGCACTTCAATGCCGTAATGGTGCATGCCGCCTCTGGGATTATGATCGAGAAACTTCGAATAGGTGCTGACGCCGGCAATGGTCTGGATCAACTCGACTTGAGTTTCGCCGCACCAGCCGAAGGCCAAGTGCAACCGCAGCGGCGCCGGCTTGCCCAGATAAGTCTCGTCCTGCAGTTCGGGCTTTTCGATGAACAAGAATTCGGGAACGCCCAATTTGTCCTTAAAGAACGCCATGCCGTTGTGGATGTCCGGCACCACAAAACCAATCTGATATACGTTTTGCGCTAAAGTCATTTCTCATTCCTCCCCTGAAGCGATCTTATTCGCCTCGATGATACAGGCCCACCCACGCCGGGCAACCACTCGGTGCTTGTGCTGACGCAACGCGCGGTGGAACCGCGGCAATTGCGGCGGCGCCGGGATCGAGATTGCCGGACGGGCGATTGGAGCTGCGGTTTACGCGCCAAACACGCGACTTAGGCTAAATTTGCGAATTGTTCAGCACCGCAACAGACGTCATTTTCCCGCCATTTCACCACCACGCTTTTTCCGAAGACGTGCGGCTTTCTGCGACCAGGAAAAACCGGCTGTCGGGTTCCGGTTTTCCGCTTGGGGGCGCGCGCATTCGGGGTACGGGTGGAGGGTCGATCATGACATTGCGTGCGTTCGTCGGTGGCGCAGCGTTCGCCGCCGGCACAGTAGCGTTGGGTTGTGCGGCGATAGCGGCGGATCTGCCGCCTCCGGTGGCGAAGGCGCCAGTGGCCCCCGTCGCCTATGCTCCCGAAGCGATCTACAGCTGGACCGGTTTCTACATCGGCGGCAACGCCGGCGCTGGTTTCGCCGGTTCGACCTGGAGCGATCCGTTTACCGGCGCGAACAACCGCTTTAACAGCGGCGCCGGGTTCCTCGGCGGCGGCCAGATCGGCGCCAACTATCAGTTCAACAGGCTGGTGGTCGGCGTCGAAGGCGATTTCGACTGGACTGGACTGGGGTCAGCGGCCAGCAATGCGGATTCCATCGGCAATACCATCAACACCAAGACGAACTCCACTTCGACGATCACCGGCCGCGTCGGCGCCGCCTTTGACCGGCTTCTGGTCTATGGCAAGGGCGGTGTCGCCTTCGCTCAGGATAACAGCGGTTTCACCGATCTTGCCGGCAACAGCGCGAGCACGACATTCCTACGGACCGGTTGGACGGCCGGCGCCGGGCTCGAATACGGCATTACTAAAAACCTGTCGGCGAAGATCGAGTACGATTATCTCGCGATCGGTTCGCAGCCGCTCAATCTCACGACGCCGACGACGGCGCTCTATACGTCGAGCGCCAGCCTCAACGTCCAGGAGATCAAGGCCGGCATCAATTTCCGTTTTAGCGGCCCATAACGGCGCAGCCAAGCCAGTTCTGGCGGCGGCGTGTCATTGACAAGCGCGCCGCCGTCGTCATGATCGCGGCGGGCAACCGGGGCCGGGACGCGCCTCCATCCAATTGCGTTTACAAGTCAATTGTTTAGTGGTGGCGCCGCCATGGGCCTCGCGGTCGAGATCATCGGGCTTTTTATTTTTCTTGGCGCGCACACCTTCGTCAGCATGCGCGAGCAACGCGCCGCGCTGATCGCGCGGGTCGGCAAGGGTGCATATCAGGGACTGTTCTCGCTCGTTTCGATCATCGGGCTGTTTTTGATCGGTTATGGTTTTGCGCGCTACCGGTCCGATGGCTGGGTGCAGCTGTGGTATCCGCCGACGTGGACCCGCCACATCGTCGTCACCCTGATGTGGCCGGCGAGCATCGCCATCGTTGCTGCCTACGTTCCCGGCGATATCAAGCGCGTGCTCAAACACCCGATGTTGGTCGGGGTGAAACTCTGGGCTTTCGCGCATCTTTGCGCCAACGGCGATCTCGGCGGCGTCATCCTGTTCGCCGGGGTGCTGGCTTGGGCGGTCTTCGATCGTATTACGCTCAAGCGCCGCGGCGATGCCGGCGCGCCGCCGATCCCGATCGGCGGACGCCGCAACGATATTATCGCCATTGTCGTGGGCACCGTTCTTTATCTGGCGCTTGGCCTCGTCTTTCATCCGATCGTCATCGGCGTGCCGGCGTTTGGAACGCCGGCGTTGGGGCATTGATCGATGTCGCTCCAGCAGGAAGGCCGCCGGCTCACCGCGCCAGATATCCGTGCCCGCAAGGCCGGCGATCCGATCGTGTGTCTGACGTCGTATCACGCCCACACCGCCCGCATTCTTGACGGCTATTGCGACGTTATCCTGGTCGGCGACTCGCTCGGCATGGTGATGCACGGGCTCGAAACCACCGTTCCGGTGACCCTCGACATGATGATCCTGCAGGGGCACGCGGTGATGCGCGGGTCGAAGCGCGCGCTGGTGGTTATCGATCTGCCGTTCGGCTCGTACGAGGCCTCGAAGGAGCAGGCCTTCGCCTCCGCCGCACGCGTGCTCAAGGAGACCGGCTGCGGCGCCATCAAGCTCGAAGGCGGCCGCCGCATGGCCGAGACCATTGCGTTTTTGGTCGAGCGGGGCGTGCCGGTGATGGGGCATGTCGGCCTGACTCCGCAAGCGATCAATACCATCGGTTCATTCCGCGCGCAGGGCCGCGACGAAGGCGATTGGGCGCCGATCGAGGCGGATGCCCGCGCCGTCGCCGACGCCGGAGCCTTCGCCGTGGTGCTTGAAGCCATTGCCGAGCCGTTGGCCCGTCGCATCAGCGGCGAGGTGGCAATTCCGACCATCGGCATCGGGGCGAGCGTAGCGTGTGACGGCCAAATCCTTGTGCTTGAGGACATGCTCGGGCTGTCGCCGCGCGTGCCGAAATTCGTCAAACGCTTTGGCGAACTCGGTCCGTCGATCGAACGTGCCGTCAAAGGCTATGCCGACGAGGTGCGCGCCCGCACTTTCCCCGGTCCCGACAACGTCTATGCAATGCGGAAAAAGGGTTAACGCGGCGGGCCGCAGACAGCCCGGCAGTAGCCGGCTTAGTCACATCGGCGCGAGAAACTTTGCCTTGCTCACGCCACATGACTGATTTAGGCCCCGGCTGCATGGTTTTAGCCTAACTGCCGGGGATTGCTTGATTTTGTCGGTCCCCAGTGCGAAAGGCTGACGCCCGCGCGTGGTAGGGACTAAAAGCATTCTTCCGAATGCCTGGAGCGGTGTTGGGGCAAGCTCAGTGTCCGATATTTTTCAAGAGGTCGATGAGGAAGTACGCCGTGAGCAGCTCAAGAAGCTGTGGCAGCGTTACGGCAACTACATCATTGCGGCCTGCGTCCTGGTCGTCGTCGGCGTCGGCGCATGGCGCGGATACGAATGGTGGGCGGCCAAGAGGGCCGCCGAATCCGGCACCGCGTTCGAACAGGCGATATCGCTTGCGGAATCCGGCAAGCCGCAGGAAGCGGAAGCCGCGTTCGCCAAGCTCGCATCCGACGGCACCGCAAGCTATCGCGTACTGTCGCGGCTGCGCGAAGCCGCCGAGCTCGCGCGCACCGATCCCAAAGCCGCAGTCAAATCCTACGACGAGATTGCAGCCGATCGCGGCGCCGGGCGCGTTGTGCAGGATGTAGCCGCGTTGCGCGCTGGCTTTCTGTTGGTCGACAGCGCCACATACGGAGATTTGCTTGCCCGGCTTGAGCCACTGACCGGAGCGGATCGTCCGTTCCGCTATAGTGCGCGCGAATTGCTGGCGCTCTCGGCCTGGAAACAAGGCGACGTAGGGCCGGCGCGGCGGTGGATCGACATGATCATCACCGACCCGCAAACGCCGTCAGGCGCGCGCAGCCGCGCTGAAGTCTTGAGCGAACTCATCGCTGCGAGCGGCAAGGGCTGAACGGATGTTAGGGCGACTTTCCTTTTTGCCGCTGCGTTCAGTTGCTGCAATTGCGCTCGCGTTGGTGCTCGGTGCCTGCACCAAGGGCGGCCAGTTTGACCCGACCGAAATGTTCGACACCGACATTTTCAACACCAAGAAAAAAATCGTGGGTGATCGCGAGCCGCTGTTTCCGGAGGGCGTGCCCGGCACCGAGACCGGCGTGCCGCCAGATTTGGTCAAGGGTTATCAGCCGCCGCCGGAGCCCGCCGCGGCGGCGCCCGTCGCCAACGCCAACCCTGCGGCCAAGACTGCAGACGCGGCCGAAAAGCCAAAGCCAAAACCCAAACCGAAAGTGGCGACCGCGCCGCCGCCGCCAGCCGCTCACGATCCCGCTTTCGATCAGAAGCCGGTCTCTCCGGCGCAGGCGCAGCCACCCGCATGGCCGGCACCGCAGTCCCAACCCGCGCAAGCGCCGTGGCCGGCGCCTGGACAGGCGCAGACCAATTGGCCGGCTCCGCAGACATCGACGCATTAGCTTTCGACTGAGCATGATGTTCGAACAACCGGATTACACTTTTCCGGATGATTCATTTACTGAGTTCGGGATGAACCGCGGTGTGCGCCGAGAGCGCACGCTGATCGCTGTGATCGCTTTATGTCATTTACCATCGCTATCGTCGGTCGGCCGAATGTCGGCAAATCGACTTTATTCAACCGGCTCGTCGGAGCGCGGCGCGCGCTGGTCGATGACCAGCCGGGCGTCACGCGCGACCGCCGCGAAGGCGAGGGGCGGCTCGGCGATTTGTCGTTCACCGTGATCGACACCGCCGGGCTTGAGGATGCGGCTTCAGACACGCTCGTCGGCAAAATGCAGTCGCAAACCGCCACTGCCGTGGCGGACGCTGATGCGGTGTTGTTTCTGGTCGACGCGCGCGCCGGCGCGACACCGGTCGATCGCAGCTTTGCTGATCTGGTGCGTAAATCCGGCAAGCCCGCCATCCTGGTGGCTAACAAAAGCGAGGGGCGCGCCGGCGAGGCGGGTGCGCTCGAATCGTACACGCTCAAACTTGGCGATCCGATTGCGATCAGCGCCGAGCATGGCGAGGGTCTGGCCGACCTGTATGAGGCGCTGCGCTCGGCTTTGCCGGAAGCAACCCGAGCTCCCGATGCAGATCACGAGCCGCCGGTCGAAGTTGCCGCGGACAAGCCGATCCGCATTGCTGTCGTCGGCCGTCCGAACACCGGCAAATCGACTTTGATCAACCGTTTGCTGGGCGAGGAGCGTCTGCTTACCGGCCCCGAAGCCGGGATCACGCGCGACGCCATCGCCGTCGATCTGGTTTGGCGCGGCCGACCTTTGCGGGTGTACGACACCGCCGGATTGCGGCGCCGATCGCGCATCACCGAAAAGCTCGAAAAGCTTTCGACAGCGGATGCGCTCAACGCCATCCGCTTTGCCGAAGTGGTCGTCGTGCTGCTCGATGCGATGACGCCGTTCGAAGAGCAGGACACCAGGATCGCGGACCTGGTCGAGCGGGAAGGGCGCGCGATCGTGGTCGCATTCAACAAGGTCGATCTGGTCGAGCGCACAAGCGGTGTGCGCCCGCGGCTGCGCGAAGAGACCGATCGCGCGCTGCCCCAGGTCAAGGGCGTACCGGTCGTCGCACTTTCGGCGCGCACCGGCGAGGGTCTCGACCGCCTGATGGCGGCGATATTCGAGGCGCACGAAGTGTGGAACCGCCGCGCGCCGACCGCCGCGCTCAATCGTTTTCTGGCCCACGCCGCCGAGGCCAATCCGCCGCCGGCCGTCCGCGGCCGCCGCATTCGGCTCGATTACATGACACAGGCGAAAGCGCGGCCACCGACATTTGTCTTGTTTTCCTCCCGTGCTGCGGCGCTGCCGGAATCCTATCGCCGCTATCTGATCAACGGCTTGCGCGAAGCGTTCAAGCTGCCCGGCACGCCGATCCGACTCACCTTGCGCGCCAAAGCCAACCCCTATGCCGGCCGAAAGCGCCGCTGATGGATGATCTGACTGACCAGGCAAAGGTCAGTCTCGGCGCTGTGCGGCGCGACGCTGCCTTCATCTTTATCTTCGCGACCGTGCTGCTCGACATGCTCGCGATCGGCATTGTCATTCCGGTTTTGCCGAAGTTGATCATCGATTTCCTCGGCGGCGACACGCAAGGGGCGGCAGAGATTCTCGGCGTGTTTGGCACCGGTTGGGCTGTGATGCAGTTCTTGGTTTCACCGCTGCAGGGCGCGCTGTCGGACAGTTACGGCCGCCGTCCGCTGATTTTGCTGTCCAACTTCGGCGTCGGGCTCGATTATGTGTTTATGGCGCTGGCGCCGACGCTTGGCTGGCTATTCGTCGGGCGAGTGATTTCCGGCATTACCGCGGCCAGCATCTCGACGGCTTACGCTTATGTTGCCGACGTCACGCCGGCGGACCAACGTGCGGCCCGCTTTGGGCTCCTGGGCGCCGCCTTCGGCGTCGGATTTGTGCTCGGACCGGCGCTTGGCGGCGTGGCGGGAACAATCTCGCCGCGGCTGCCATTCTGGATTGCTGCCGGTTTGAGCCTTCTCAACGCTATCTACGGCCTCGTGATCCTGCCGGAGTCGTTGCCGCGCGGGCGACGCCCGCGCTTTGCCTGGCGGCGCGCCAATCCTTTCGGTGCACTTTTGTTACTGCGCTCGCAGGCGCTACTGCTCGGACTTGCCGTCGTCAACTTCCTCGGCAACCTCGCGCATGCCGTGCTGCCGGCAATCGGCGTGCTCTATATGATGTATCGCTACGGTTGGAACGAAACTGTCGTCGGCTTGACCTTGGCGGGCGTCGGAACCGCATCGATCATCGTGCAAGGCGCCGTGGTCGGTCCGGTAACGCGGTGGATCGGCGAGCGCGCGGCGCTGATGCTCGGCCTCGTTTTCGGCGTTGCCGGCTTCCTCATATTCGCTCTGGCACAAACCGGCATGATCTTCTGGCTTGCCATTCCGCTGATGGCGTTATGGGGGCTCGAGGGTCCGGCCTGCATGGCCATGATGAGCCGGCTCGTCGGCGCTTCCGAGCAGGGGCGGTTGCAAGGCGCGAATGCGAGCGTCACGGGTATCGCCAACTTGATTGGGCCCGGGCTGTTCACGCTTGCGTTCGCGTTTGCGATCGGCGGCGGGCGGGAGCTTAAGCTTCCGGGCGCGCCATTTCTGATCGCGGCGCTGTTGCTGTTGGTCGCCGCTATCCTCGCCATCTGGGTGACGCGCAAAAAACCTAGTATTGTTGCATGATCTTTTCGGAAAGCCGGCTTCCGCTTTTCCGGATCATGCACTAGGCCGGCGGTCTGAAATCCAACAATTTGCCGACGCGAAAGTCGTAAAGTTTGCCGGCCTCGGTAAAACTCGGCAGGCACAAATCGACGATTTTCGCGGCGACGTCGTCGGGCGTCGGCAACGTCATCGGGTCCTCGCCCGGCATCGCCATCGCGCGCATGCGCGTGCGCGTCGGACCGGGATTGAACAGATTGACCCGGACCGGCGTCGAACTCACTTCCGAAGCAAACGTACGCACCAAAACGTCGAGCGCAGCTTTCGAGACCGAATACGGCGCCCAATAAGCACGGGCCGACGCGACGATTCCCGAAGTGATGAACACCGCGCGGCCAGCGTCCGAGCGTTTGAGCAATGGACCGAGCGCGCGAATAAGGTGCCAGTTGGCGGTGACATTGACCGCCATCATGTCATCCCAGGCCTTGGGTTCGATGTGATCGAGCGGCGATGGCACGCCGGCGATCGCGGCATTGCCGATCAGTACCTCGAGCCGGCCGTAGCGCTCGTTCAGCGCCGCACCGAGACGATAAATGCCGGCATAGTCGCGCAGATCGAGCGGTGTCAGCGTCGCCGAACTGCCGGCGGCGCGCACGGCGTCGTCAAGCTCTTCCAACCCGCCGACCGTGCGTGCCACCGCAATGACGTGCGCACCTTCGCGCGCAAGCGCAAGCGCGGTGGCGTAACCAATGCCCCGCGAAGCACCGGTGACGAGTGCGACCCGATCGACGAGGGCTTGGGGCATGCGCTAGCTAGCTCGCCTCGGCGAGCAGCGACAATTGGCGCGGTGAGGCTTCCTGCGCGGTGCGATCGGTCAGCGGGGTCGGATATTCGCCGGTGAAGCAGTGGTCGGTGAATTGCGGGCGTGCCAGGTCGCGGCCCTTTTCGCCCATAGCGCGATAGATGCCGTCGACCGAAAGGAAGGCGAGTGAATCGGCGCCGATGAATTGACGCATCCCTTCCAGATCGTGGGTGGCGGCGAGAAGCTTGTCTTTTTCCGGCGTGTCGATGCCGTAATAGTCCGGGTGGGTGATGGGCGGCGAGGCAATGCGGAAATGCACCTCGCGGGCGCCGGCATCGCGCATCATCTGCACGATCTTCACCGAGGTGGTGCCGCGCACGATCGAATCGTCGATCAGCACAATGCGTTTGCCTTTGACCACGGCCCGGTTGGCGCTGTGCTTGAGGCGAACGCCAAGCTGGCGGATCTGCTGCGTCGGCTCGATGAAGGTGCGGCCGATATAATGGTTGCGGATGATGCCGAGTTCATAGGGTATGCCGGAGGCCTGTGCGTAGCCGATCGCGGCCGGCACGCCGGAATCGGGCACCGGCACGACCACATCCGCCGTGGCCGGCGCTTCGTGGGCAAGTTCGGCGCCGCAGGTCTTGCGCACGTCGTAGACGCTGCGGCCGCCGATGATCGAATCCGGCCGCGAAAAGTAGATGTATTCGAAAATGCAGGGTCGCGCCGCCATCGGCGGGAACGGTTTGTGCGAATGCGCACCGTCCTCGTTAAAGACCAGAACCTCGCCATTCTCGACGTCGCGCACATATTGCGCGCCGATGATGTCGAGTGCGCAGGTCTCCGAGGCGAGAATGGGACAACCGTCAAGCTTGCCGAGCACCAGGGGTCGGATGCCCAAGGGGTCGCGTGCGCCGACCAGCTTCTTGTTGGTCAAACCGACGAAGGCATAGGAGCCTTCGAGGTGCCGCAACCCTTCGACGAACCGGTCGACAAAGCGGTTGCGGTTTGAGCGCGCGACGAGGTGAAGGATCACTTCCGTGTCCGTCGTCGATTGCATCATCGCGCCTTCGCGCACCAATTGGCGGCGGAGCGTCAGTCCGTTGGTGAGATTGCCGTTATGTCCGATGGCAAAGCCGCCGGCGTTGAGCTCGGCAAACAGCGGCTGGACGTTGCGCAGGATCGTCTCGCCGGTGGTCGAATAGCGTACATGGCCGATGGCGGCGTTGCCGGGCAGACGATCGATGACTTCACGGCCGGAAAATGTGTCGCCGACAAGCCCGAGCCGGCGCTCGGAGTGAAACCGGCTGCCGTCGAAGGAGACGATGCCAGCGGCCTCCTGGCCGCGATGCTGCAGGGCATGAAGCCCGAGCGCCGTGATGGCGGCTGCGTCCGGGTGACCGAAAATGCCGAATACGCCGCACTCCTCGCGCAGCCGGTCGGCATCGGGGTCGAATGGGGTCAGCTTCGTCATGGGTTCGTCACGAACACTCAATGCACGATTCCCCGCACCTTGATCAATAATTGTGAATCGACGGTTCCGGCGTCCGGTCGATCAAGCTCGCTATGCTGGTCAGGGGCGTTTTCCGGCGTTTCGTTGTCCTCCGGCCGGGGCCGCTTCAGCTTCTTTAAGATGGTGCTCTCCGGGTCTTCCGGCAACATGGACATGAGCCATTGCCCGGTCCCTGTCAGGACCACCCGCGATTTGGCGCTGCGCACCCATTCCGGCTGGCTGCGGTCGGGGACCAGCCAGCTGAAGAACACGAACGCCACGACCACGATCACCAGGCCGCGAGCGAGGCCGAACAGGAAGCCGAGAGTGCGGTCGAGCGCACCCACGCGGCTGTCGAGCACCGCGTCGGAAATGCGCACCGTGATCACCGACACGACCACAAGCGTCAGCAGGAACACGCCGCCGATGACCACGGCGGCGGCGACGATGTCATTGTTAAAGTATTGTTTGGCGTAAGGCAGAAGCTTGGCATAGGCGTAAAGAGTAGCGCCGGCGGCGAGGATCCAGGCCAGGATCGAAAGCACCTCGCGCATGAAGCCGCGCACCATGGCGAGCAGCCCCGAAACCAGCATCACGACGATCAGCATGATATCGAGCAGCGTAATCGGCATATTCTGCTGGTCCGCTCGGTGATCTTTGTGCCCTAAGGCGGCCGTCGGCAGGTTGATCGGAGATAGTGGCCCGCCGCGTGTATAGCCGGACCATTGCGCGCCGTCACCCCGGCTTCTCGGCCGCTGGCGAAGGGGCTGACCTCCGCCGAAATCATGCTCAGTTTTCGCTTAATGACCCGAGCTGACCTTACTCGTGGTGTCACTCTTGGCGGCCGACCCGGCGCGGCGCAGGCATGCCGACTTTGGTGCCGACTTTGGTGCCGTCTTGGGCGATATCGGCGACCAGTTCGGCGAGCGTGCCGATGGTCGAGAGGGCAAAACCGTCGGGCGCTTCGATGCGTGCTGCCTCCGGCACGACAGCTCGCCCAAAGCCGAGCTTCTGCGCTTCCTTCAAGCGCGCCGCGGTTTGAGCCACAGGCCGCACTGCGCCCGAAAGCGATGCCTCGCCGAAATAGACCGCGTCGGCGGGCAGTGGAGCATGGGCGAGCGAGGAGACGAGTGCGGCGGCGGCGGCCACGTCCGCGGCCGGCTCCTGGATGCGCAACCCCCCGGCGACATTGAGGTAGACGTCGTGGCCGGAAAGGCGCACGCCGCAATGGGCCTCAAGCACGGCGAGCACCATCGATAGCCGGTTGGGGTCCCAGCCGACAACGGCGCGGCGCGGCGTGCCGAGCGATGTCGGCGCGACCAGGGCCTGAATCTCGACCAAAAGCGGCCGCGTTCCCTCGACGCCGGCAAAGACGGCAGTGCCGGGGCTGCCCAGATCCCGCTCCGACAGAAACAATTCCGAGGGGTTGGCGATTTCGCGCAATCCCGAGCCGGTCATCTCGAACACGCCGATCTCGTCGGTGGGCCCAAAGCGGTTCTTCATTGCGCGCAGAATGCGGAATTGCTGCGAGCCTTCGCCTTCGAACGACATGACGGCGTCGACCATGTGTTCGACCACCCGGGGGCCGGCGATTTGGCCATCCTTGGTGACGTGGCCGACGAGGATGACGGCGGCTCCACTGCGTTTGGCGAAGCGGATCAATTCGCCGGCCGATCCGCGCACTTGCGTGACCGTGCCCGGCGCGGACTCCACGGTTTGCGTCCACATCGTCTGGATCGAATCGATGACCAGAAGCTGCGGCACCTTGCCATGCGAGAGCGTGGCGACGATGTCGTCGACCGATGTTTCGGCGGCAAGTTCGACGGCGGCGTCCCTTAAACCCAGCCGCTCGGCACGCAGCCGCACCTGGGCGACCGCCTCTTCGCCGGAGATATAGACCGCGCGTTGACCGTGCCTCGCATAGGCGGCAGCGACTTCGATCAGCAGCGTCGATTTGCCGATGCCGGGATCGCCGCCGAGCAGGAGTACCGATCCGGGGACCAAACCGCCGCCGGTCACCCGATCGAATTCGGCGATGCCGGAAGCAAGCCGCGGCGCATCGCGCGTTTCGCCCTTCAAGGGCTCGATGACGAACAGGCGGCCCTTGCGCGATGACCGTGCCGGCGCGGCGGCGCCTTCCTCGACGAAGGTATTCCAGCCGCCGCAGGCCTCGCAGCGGCCGGCCCAGCGCGCCGTCGCCGCACCGCAGCTTTGACAGACGAAATTCTGTGCGCGCGCGACCATCTAACCGCCTCGGTAGACGAGATGGCAACGCGGACCGAGTCGGACAAGGATTTCGTAGCCGATGGTGCCGGCGGAAGCGGCGACCTCGTCGACCTGCAGGCCTTCGCCGATAAAAGTCGCGACGTCGCCGCGGTGAATCGCCGCGTCGCCGAGATCGGTGATGTCGATACAAATCAGGTCCATCGAAATGTGACCGACGATAGGGCAGCGTTTCCCGGCGACGACGGCCGCGCCGCCGCCTTTGCGGTCGGTGCCGCTCGCCGCACGCAAAAGCCCGTCGGCGTAGCCGAGGGCGGCGACGGCGATGCGGGACGCGCGTTTTGCCGTCCAGGTGGCGCCGTAGCCCACGGCTTCGCCACTCGGCACATTGCGGATCTGCAGAATTCGCCCGGTCAACTCGGCGACATTGCGCATCGGGTTCGGCTGACCGGGTGTCGGGTTGATCCCGTAGAGCGCCGCACCCGGCCGCGCTAAATCGAAGTGGGCGCCGTCGCCGAGAAAAATGCCCGAGGAATTGGCGAGCGACGCCGGCACGCCGTGATAGAGCATGCGCAATTCGCGAAACAGCCTAATCTGATGGGCGTTGAGCGGATGGTCCGGCGTTTCGGCGCAGGCGAGGTGGCTCATAAACAGGCTGATGCCGTGATTCTCGCGTTGCAACCGCAGCGCGAGCGCAGCGGCCTCCTCGGCGGAAATACCGAGCCGGTTCATGCCGGTGTCGACATGAATGGCGGCGCCGCCGTGCCAGTTTTGCCCGGCGACGAAAGCGTCCCATTCGGCAAGCTCGGCGGTGCTGTTGATCACCGGCTGCACATTGAGTTCGGCAAAGGCGGTTGCGGCGTCGGGCGAAAATCCGTTGAGCACGTAGATCGTCGCGTCGTTGGCGCGGGTGCGCACGCGGCGCGCCTCGGCAATATCGGCCACGAAAAAGGTCTTGCAGCCGGCCTTGGCGAGCTTGACGGTGACCGGCTCAAGGCCGAGCCCATAAGCGTTGGCCTTGACCACGGCGGCGCATTCGACCGTGAGCAGTTTGTGCGCAAGCGCCCGCCAATTCGCTTCCACGGCGCCAAGATCGATGATCAGCGTGCCGCCGGTCTCGGGGTCCGCCAGTAGCCGGGCCATGTCTGGCAGCGGTTCTGCAAATGCCATTGCGCCTTATGGCTGGCGCCGCGGCGGCGGTAAAGCGGGTCGGCTGGGGCCGCCTTCAACGCTCCGACTTTGGGAGTTGCGGCGCAGACGATGTGCTCTGCGGGAGGTAGGCTGCGACCCGCTCGGTATCCGCGAAATTAGCAAAGCGTGTGACCGCGGCGTCGAACTGAAGTTCGACTGTCCCTGTCGGGCCATGACGTTGCTTTGCAATGATCACCTCGGCTTTGCCCTCAACGCGGTCGCCCTCAGCTTGCCATTCGGCAAATTTTTCACGATTTGCTTCCGATGGCTTCCGCAATTGATGATAATATTCTTCTCGGAAGACGAACATCACCACGTCCGCGTCTTGTTCGATCGAACCGGATTCACGCAGATCCGCGAGCTGCGGTCGCTTATCTTCACGTTGCTCAACTTGCCGCGAAAGCTGGGACAAAGCGAGGATGGGAATCTTCAGTTCTTTGGCGAGCGCTTTGAGCCGGGTAGTGATCTCGGTGACTTCCTGGACGCGGTTTTCGTTGGATCGTTTCGTCGAGCCCTGCAGCAGCTGAATATAGTCGATCACCAGCAAATCGAGCCCGCGCTGGCGTTTGAGCCGGCGCGCCCGCGCGGTAAGCTGTCCGATGGAAAGTCCGCCGGTTTCGTCAACAAAGAACGGCAAGTTTTGCAGTTCGATCGAGACGTCCTTGATTTTCTCAAAATCGCGTTCGTCGATGCCGCCTCGCCGAATCTTGTTCGATGGAATCTTCGTTTGTTCAGCGATGACCCGCGTAGCGAGTTGCTCGGCCGACATTTCCAACGAAAAGAATCCGACGATACCGCCGTTGGCGGTTTCTATGTGGCCATCGGCACGCGTTCGGCCCTGCGTGTATGCCCTAGCGATATTGTAGGCGACGTTGGTGGCAAGCGCGGTCTTCCCCATGCCCGGGCGACCAGCGAGGATAATCAAGTCGGATGGTTGCAGGCCCCCCATCTTTGCGTCGAGGTCAACTAGTCCAGTTGCTAACCCCGATAGGCTGCCATCGCGCTGAAAGGCTTGCGCTGCCATGTCGACCGCTGTGGTGAGCGCCTGGGCGAACCGCTGAAAACCGGTTTCGTAACGTCCGGTCTCGGCGAGCTCAAACAGTTTGCGCTCGGCGTCTTCGATGTGGCTTTGCGGCGTTGCATCGACCGCAGCCTCGTAGGCAAGGTTGACCATATCCTCGCCGATGGTGATGAGGTCGCGCCGGATCGACAGGTCGTAAACGGTGCGGCCGTAATCCTCGGCATTGATGATGGTGGTCGCTTCGGCCGCAAGCCGCGCCAAATACTGATTGACGCTAAGCCCGGCGATGTCGAGGTCGCCCGGCAGAAAGGTCTTGAGCGTGACCGGCGTCGCCAGCTTTCCGGCGCGGATCAGTCCGCCGGTCAGCTCATAGATGCGCTGGTGGATGGTTTCGAGGAAATGCTTTGGCTCGAGAAAATCGGAGACCCGGTAAAATGCTTCGTTATTGACCAGGATCGCTCCCAGGAGCGCCTGTTCGGCTTCGATATTGTGCGGCGGCACGCGGAAAACGGGTTCCGCCGGCGGCTGCTTGCGTGCGGTCGAATCGAATACTGCCATGATCCCGATCAAGTGATTCGCGTGTGGCCGATTTTAGCTCGGCCACTGCGAGATTTGCGGATTTGTCGATACTCAACATCATCGCGAAAACTAAAAGCGTCACGCGCAGGCGGGCAACCGTGACTCTCGAACTATAGGGGACCTCGTCGATAATCGAGGCCGCGCGGAATAGGAAATGCTGATTGCGGCTTTCCCCGTTACCCACCGCGCGCCGGCGCGCTGCCGTTGCATGGCGCGAATGACCTTGACTTGCGTCTTGTTCGGGCGCGCGCGGCGCCACCTACTCGCCCGCTAGGCGCAGTTGCGGCATATGGGCCTGTTCGGCGGTGCGCAAACGCGCTTCCTCGCCCGCGATGTAATCGCGGGTTTGCGGCACGACGCCCTTGCGTTTGGCCATCTGGATTTGGAAGACGACCATATCGCTTTCGCGAAATGCCATTTCGGAAGCCGCCAGATAGAATTCCCACATGCGCACGAAGCGGGCGTCATAGAGCCGCTCGGCGTCTTCGCGGTGAGCGAGAAAGCGCTCGCGCCAGGCTTTGAGCGTTTCGGCGTAGTGGAGCTGCAGGATCTCGACGTCCGTGACGACGAGCCTTGCACGTTGGATTGCCGGCAGTACCTCGGACAACGCTGGAATATAACCGCCGGGGAAAATGTATTTGGCGATCCACGGATTGGTGACGCTCGGCGTGCCGCTGCGCCCAATCGTATGCAGCACGAAGACGCCGTCATCGCTGACGATGTTGGCGCACTTGCGGAAGAAGGTGTCGTAATGGACGACGCCGACATGTTCGAACATGCCGACCGAGACAACGCGATCGAAGCTGCCGGCGACGTCGCGGTAATCTTCCAGCCGGAAGACGGCGTCCTGCGCGCGGCCGCGCTCGATCGCGCGCTGTTGCGCGCGCGCATATTGCTCTTGCGACAGCGTGATGCCGGTTACGTGCGCACCGGTAATTTCGGCGAGATAGAGAGCAAGCCCGCCCCAGCCGCAGCCGATATCGAGCACGTTTGCGCCGGGCTGGACCAGAAGTTTGGCGGCAAGATGCCGACGCTTGGCGAGTTGCGCGTCGTCGAGCGACTGGTCCGCGGTCTCGAAATAGGCGCAGCTGTATTGCTGGTCGGCGTCGAGGAAGAGTTTGTAAAGCCGGCCATCGAGGTCGTAGTGATGCGCCACGTTGCGCCGCGACCGCGAGCGCGGATTGAATTGTTGCAGGTACTTGAACAAGGAGCGTCCGAGCCGCCACGGCAAGGCCCATCGCGGTGGCGCGATGTGCTCCTGCCGCATCAGGATCGCGAGTACGTCCGCGATCGAGCCCCGATCGACGACGAGCGTGCCGTCCATATAAGCTTCGCCGAGCCGAAGCTCGGGATTAAACAAGACCCGCCGCTGGGTATTGGCGCCGATGAACCGTATTGCGACAGTTTGTCCGGTGCCGTCGCCGAAAGTGTAGGTTCGCCCTGATGCGGTCGTGATCTCGAGGGAACCGTGTCGTATAAACCGCCGCAGGAATATCGCTAGCAACCAGTCCAAGGTCGTCTCCACGCACGTTCGACGTCGAGCTCGCACCAGACTGCGACCGATGGCGCGTCATAAGGTCTGGGGCCCCCGCCTGTCGTTATTAAAACAAAATCCTCGTGGACCAGCAATGCGTAGGCGATTGCCGCCTTGCGTTGCAAGGCAGGCCAAAAACGCTACTCGCAATCGGCTGGTTTTGGGCTAGAAAGGCCGCCAACCGCAAGATTTTAAGGAGTCCGTGGGGTGAACCGTGTTTTCCTGCCCATCGTAAGCCTTCTCGCAGCGCTGGTGCCCACGATGGCGCTCGCGCAGCAGACGAACCTTGATCAAGGTAAATCGGCCTCGCAGCTTTTCGCCGGCTCCTGTGCCGAGTGCCACAAAGCCCCGCACGGATTGGCGAAAGGCAAGAGCACCGACGCCGTCGCCGGGTTCCTGCAAGAGCACTACACCACCAGTCGGGCCCAGGCCGCCGCACTTGCAGCCTATATTGTGGGAGGGCGCGATACCGTTGCCACCCCGGCCCCTGGCAAAAAGCAGCCGGAGCGTGCCAGCGCCTCAACCGAAGAGGCTAAGCCTGAAACCAAGCCTGAGGCTAAGCCGGAGAAGCGCCGCGAGCCGAAGCCAAAGCCAGAGGAAAACGCTACCGCCAATGCCAAGCTGCGTCAGCCGGCCGACAACGAAAAACCGAAGGAAGAGGCCAGTCACGGTTTGCTCCCAGGCATCTTCAGCCCGGCTGCAAAGCCGGACGGCAGCCAGCGCGAAAAGCCGGCTGTCGCCTCCCGAAATCGGCGCAAGGAGCCGGTGACCCCTGAAGCGCCTCAGGAGCCGGCCGCGATTGCGCACGCACCCGCCGCTCCGGCCGTGACCGAACCGGCGGCGCAGGCCGAGACACCCAAACCGGAAGAAGTACCAGCCCCGTCGGCGAAGGCACCGGTGGAACCGGCGCCGGGTGAATCCAACGAACCGGTGCCGCGCGACAACGTTCCCGATTGAACGATCGTCGGCTAATTCTCGTCGGCGGCCGGTTCAGGCGTGTCCGCGGTTTCGCCACCTTCGCGGGCGCGCACCGTTTCCGCCGCTTCCGGCTCGAAGAAGGCTTCCGCCGCCAGCACGGCTTCCTCTTCCGGCGTCCGCTCTTGGCGCAGCTGCGTGACGTCCTCGCCGCGTTCGATGCGCACGGCTTCCTCGGCGTTGCGGGCAACGATGATGCTGACGGTTGTCTCGATCTCGGGATGCAGCATTATAGCGACGCTGTGCTTGCCGATCGTCTTGATCGGCGCGTTCAGCGCGACCTGATTGCGATTCACGTTGAATCCAGCGGCGACCAAAAGGCCGACCAAATCGCGCGGCGAAACCGAGCCGAACAGCTGGCCGGATTCGGAAGCCTGGCGCAGAACCGTGAAGCTCTTGCCGTTGAGCTTTTCGGCGACCTGACCGGCCTCGCCCTTGAGCGCCAGCGAGCGCGTCTGAAGCTCGGCTTTCATCGTCTCAAAACGTTCGCGATTTTCAGTTGTTGCCCGCAGCGCTTTGCCGCGCGGCAAAAGGAAATTGCGTGCGAAGCCGTCCTTGACGCGCACGACCTCGCCCATTTGGCCGAGCCGCGGCACCCGTTCGAGCAGGATCACTTCCATAGCAGTCTCTCCTGGCTCACTTGATCAGGTAGGGAAGCAGGCCAAGGAAACGGGCACGCTTGATCGCTTGCGCAAGTTCCCGCTGCTTCTTCGCCGAAACCGCCGTAATGCGGCTGGGGACGATTTTGCCGCGCTCGGATACGAAACGCTGCAAGAGTTTGACGTCCTTGTAGTCGATCTTGGGAGCGTTCGCCCCGGAGAACGGGCAGCTCTTGCGGCGGCGGAAGAACGGTCGGCGTGCTCCGCCGGATTGCGGTGACATTGCCATGGTTATTCCTCCGTTGCCGCAACGGTGTCTTCGCCTTCGGGCGGCCGCCGATCGCGGTCTCGCGGCGGCCGGTCGCCGCGGTCGCCCCTATCACGATCGAACCTGTCGCCCCGATCGCCTCTGTCGCCGCGCCGGTCGTCGCGATCACGATCGCGCTCGGCGCGCCGCATCATTGCCGACGGGCCTTCCTCGTGCTCGTCGACGCGGATCGTCAGGTAACGCAACACGTCTTCGTTGAGCCGTTCCAGCCGCTCGATTTCGTTGATCGCGGCTGACGGCCCATCGATGTTCATCAGGGTGAAATGCGCCTTGCGGTTTTTGCGCAGCCGATAGGAAAGCGATTTGACGCCCCAATACTCGGTTTTCGCGATTTTTCCGCCCAGTCCCTCGACCACGCCCTTAAGGTGCGCGGTCAGTTCTTCCACCTGCTGCGCGCTGGCGTCCTGGCGCGCAAGGTAGACATGCTCGTAGAGCGACATAGATGTACCTTCCTTCTGCTTCGCCCGCTCCCGGCGCCAAGCCCCTCGAGCCCTTTCAGGAAGGCTCGAATGCTCTGAAGGCGGGAACACCGGACGCCGGACCGTAAGGTCCTACCGAGCCACCGAATATGCGGGACTGGGCCGTCCGTTCAGCCCCCGGCCGGGGTCGAGCGGAAAGCGGGCGTTATACGCCGCCCGCGCCGAAAGGCAAGTAGATCAGGGCTTGGGCGAGGTGTCGGCGGCGGCTTGAATGAGCTCGGCAAGTTTCACCGCGAGATTGACCCCCTCCCGCATCTGCGTGTCGCTGGCCGTGGCCGTGCGCGGCTGGCGCTCTTTCTGCAGCCTTTTCAGCAGCGCATCGAGGGTTTGCTGTAAGAGCTTCTGGCGGAATGCGGCATCGTTGCGCGCCCGCGCAAGCTCGGCGTCGGTCACCGCTGAAAACCAGTTCATCGTAACGGACTCTTGGTCCGGCCCTTAACCATACGAGCCGCAGCTCCATAGAGCTTACCTGCGCCCGGTTGTTGCTTTGTTACCGCCGTCCGGTCCCTTGACACGGCGGTGATCGCGGTATCTTTCGCCCCCTCTTAGGGGTGGTCATGGCGATTGCGTTTGTTTTTCCCGGCCAGGGCAGCCAAGCGGTCGGCATGGGCAAGGCCTTGGCGGAGGCCTTTGTGCCCGCACGGGCGGTGTTCGAGGAGGTCGACGCGGCGCTCGGCGAAGCGCTTAGTCAAACAATGTGGAACGGACCGGCGGAGGCGTTGACGCTCACGGAGAATGCGCAGCCGGCGCTGATGGCGGTCTCGCTCGCCGCTTTGCGCGTTCTCGAAGTGGAAGCTGGCCTCGACCTTGCGCGCGAAGCCGCGTTTGTCGCAGGGCATTCGCTTGGCGAGTATTCGGCGCTCGCCGCCGCGTCGTCGCTCACCCTTGCCGACGCCGCGCGGCTGTTGCGCATCCGCGGACGTGCGATGCAAAAAGCGGTGCCGGTTGGCGCCGGCGCGATGGCGGCATTGATCGGGATCGCCCTTGACGATGCCAAGCCGATCGCCGCCGAAGCTGCTTCGATCGGGATCTGCGCCGCGGCAAACGACAACGGCGGCGGGCAAGTCGTTTTGTCGGGCGACAAAGTGGCAGTGGAACGGGCAGTCGAGATTGCCAAGGCGCGCGGTATCAAACGGGCGATGATGCTCCCGGTGTCCGCCCCATTTCACTGCGCACTGATGCAGCCTGCGGCCGACGCAATGGCGCAGGCGCTCGCCAAAGTCTCGGTCAAGCCGCCGCGCGTGCCACTGGTTGCAAACGTGCTGGCGCGGCCAATTCAAGACCCAAATGAGATCGTACGCTCGCTTGTCGAGCAGGTGACCGGCACCGTTCGCTGGCAGGAGTCTGTACAGTACATGGTGGGGGCCGGGATAACGGCGTTCTACGAGATCGGCGCGGGCAAGGTCCTCGCTGGACTGATCAAGCGCATCGCCGACACCGTCACTGTGTCATCGATCGGCACGCCCGAGGACGTCACGCGTTTCAAGGCGGCGCGCGGCTAGTGGTCCTTTGATTCCAACATTCGCCCTCCGTGGCGGCAACCCTTGAGCGAATGTTGGAATCAAAGGACCACTAGCAAAATATAAAGTTGCCAGTGGAGCTTAGGATTTAACATTCGCTTTACAATGCCAGCGGCCAAGTGGGTAGCGAATGATAAATCCGCTCCACTAGCCATCGCATAACCTTCGCAGTTCGCGAGGAGCGCCCATGTTCGAACTCACCGGGAAAACTGCATTGGTCACCGGCGCCACCGGCGCCATAGGCGGCGGCATCGCGCGCGCCCTGCATCGGCAAGGGGCAACCGTCGCCATCTCCGGCACCAAACGCGACATCCTGGATCGTCTTGCCGCCGATCTTGGTGGACGTGTTCATGTGCTGCCCGGCAACCTTGCCGACAGCGCCGAGACCGAGGCACTGGTGCCGCGTGCCGAAGAGGTCATGGGGCAGCTCGACATCCTGGTCGCCAATGCCGGAATAGCGAAGGACAGTCTTTTTGTGCAATTGCGCGACGAGGATTGGGACCAGGTCATCGCCGTTAATCTGTCCGCGACGTTTCGCCTCGCGCGTGCCGCCGTGCGCGGGATGATGCGCCGGCGTTTCGGCCGGGTGATTGCGATCACTTCGGTAGTCGGCACCAGCGGCAATCCAGGCCAGGCTAACTATGTCGCGGCAAAGGCCGGCATCACCGGCATGATCAAGTCCATCGCTCAGGAATACGCAAAGCGCGGCGTCACCGCCAATTGCGTCGCGCCGGGATTCATCATGACCCCGATGACCGAGCGGCTCAACGACAAGCAGCGCGAGGTGATCCTCGCCAAGATACCTGCGAACCGCGCTGGCACGGTCGATGAGGTGGCGGCGGCGGTCGCTTTTCTCGCCGCCGAGGAGGCTGCCTATGTGACAGGACAGACATTGCATGTGAATGGCGGAATGGCCATGATTTGAATATGATACGAGTTGCAACGGGACGATGTGGCCGTGCTGGCCAACGCAATCGAAGTGTGGTAACCGGACCGTAAGTTGGCTTGGGGCGCCGTTTAGCCGGAGAGCGGGGGAAGACGTCCGCCTCTGATCGGTGTAGACCTGCGGCCCGTCGCCCAAGATTCGTCAGGACTTGGAGCGGGCCGCAACGTTATTGATCGGGTCGCGTTGAAAGAAGAGGTTGGGAACGATGAGTGATATTGGCGAGCGGGTAAAAAAGATCGTCGTAGAACATCTCGGCGTCGAGCCCGATAAAGTAACAGAGAACGCCAGTTTCATCGACGATCTCGGCGCTGACAGCCTTGATACCGTCGAACTCGTCATGGCTTTTGAGGAAGAGTTTGGTTGCGAAATCCCCGATGACGCAGCCGAAACCATCCTCACCGTGGGCGACGCCATCAAGTTTCTCGAAAAGAACGCGAAGAGCTGATACTCGGCGCGAGCCCGCGGCGCCGCAGGCCGTGTGCGTCGGCGCGCGATCTGCGCTTGCTCGTTAAGAGCGGCGTGTTTTGCAGTGGGCCTCACTGAGATAGCATGAGCTACCGCGTCTTTCCGGAGCGCCATTAATGCGACGCGTCGTCGTCACAGGTCTTGGGATGGTGACGCCGCTAGCCAGCGGGGTTGAGCCGACATGGCAGCGCCTCCTCGCCGGTGAAAGCGGAATCGGGCGGGTTGAGACTTTTGAAGTCTCCGATCTGACCTGCAAAATCGCGGGCCAGATTCCGCGCGGCGATGGCTCTGACGGAACCTTCAACCCCGACCAATGGATGGAGCCGAAGGAACAGCGCAAGGTCGACGACTTCATCCTTTTCGGCATGGCGGCGGCGCAGCAAGCTCTCGACGACGCCGATTGGCATCCGACTAGCTACGAAGATCAGATAACGAGTGGCGTACTGATTGGTTCGGGCATCGGCGGTATCGAAGGAATTGCCGAGAACGCGCTACAATTGCGCGACCGCGGGCCGCGGCGCATTTCGCCGTTCTTCATTCCCGGCCGCATCATCAACCTGGCATCGGGTTACGTCTCGATCGCCCATTCGCTTAAGGGCCCCAATCATGCCGTGGTCACCGCGTGTTCGACCGGCGCGCACGCCATCGGCGACGCCGGACGGCTCGTGGCGCTGGGCGACGCCGACGTCATGGTCGCGGGTGGGACGGAATCGCCGATCAACCGGTTGGCGCTTGCCGGCTTTGCCGCCTGCCGCGCGTTGTCGACCGGATTCAACGAGACGCCCGAGCGCGCGTCGCGGCCATATGACCGGGATCGCGACGGCTTCGTCATGGGGGAGGGCGCCGGCGCCGTGGTGCTCGAAGAATACGAGCATGCGAAACGCCGCGGCGCCCGGATTTACGGGGAACTCGTCGGTTACGGTATGTCCGGCGATGCGTTCCACATCACCGCGCCGGCGGAGGACGGCGATGGAGCCTATCGCTGCATGAAGGCGGCGCTGCGCCGCGCCGATATGTCGGCCGACGACATCGACTACATCAACGCCCATGGCACGTCGACGCCGCTTGGCGACGAGATCGAGCTAAAGGCCGTGGAACGGCTGGTCGGCAACGCGGCCGGCAACATCAGCATGTCATCGACCAAGTCTTCGGTCGGTCATCTGCTTGGCGCGGCCGGCGCGGTGGAAGCGATTTTCTGCCTGCTCGCCATGCGCGATCAAATCGTGCCGGCGACGATCAATCTTGATAACCCTTCTGTGACAACGCCGCTCGACCTGGTGCCGCGCAAGCCGCGCCAGCGCGCGGTCAATGTGGCGCTGTCGAACTCGTTCGGGTTCGGCGGCACCAACGCTTCCCTCGTGTTTCGCCGCATGCCGGACTGACGCAGGTGAGCCCAATCACCTCCTCGCCATATTTGCTCCGCACTCGGCTGCGATGCATTGCCGATCGATCGTCGCCTCGCGCAGATTCGGTAAAGTCTGCGAAGCGTCACCAGCCTTGGTCACCAACCTTGCCGGACCTACCGATTGCGGATCATGTGCAGTAGCAGAATGGACACGCGGTGGTGACGGG
>Ga0181520_10001828_pt1 | contig 41888 bp, 41 predicted proteins | sample PEATcosm2014_Bin_29_FD_132451 | JGI IMG/M metagenome (GOLD analysis project Ga0181520, IMG submission 132451) | Peatland microbial communities from MTU Mesocosm Facility, Houghton, MI, USA - PEATcosm2014_Bin02_30_metaG | ecosystem: Environmental > Terrestrial > Soil > Wetlands > Peat | place... | reverse complement strand
TCGGACCCGCCACCTGGAAACGAAACCATCTGGCGAGGATTAACCCGTCTTGTCGACATCCAACTGGGCGTCATCATGGGGGCGGGAAATGTGGGTAATTGATAGCGCTTCAGCGTGGGGAAAAGGATTCCACACCTCCCCTGCGGAGTCCCGGAGGGACGGCGCTGGGGAATTATGAATGCCGGGATCAATAAACCTCAAGAGGATGTGTTGGGCTTCGTGCATGGGTTAAACCCCGCGTCTCCCTCCGCGTTTAAACCTTTCGCGAACGGTGAAACCGCTTTTTATCCTTGAATCTTTTCGCGGAAGTTCGTACTCTTCACGGGTTGGTGGTTTGCGGGCCGTGCAGGTTGTTTCTCATGGGGGAGCAATCGTGATGAGTCCTCGTCTCCGATTTTCATTCGCGATGCTGGTGGCTCTTTGCGTCGCGCTTCCCTCGTTCGCGGTCACACCCCGCAAGGCGCACGTGGTGGTGCTGGGTGCGGCGCGCAAGGTCGCCTACTCCAAGGCGGGCGATCCAGCGGGCGCGCAGCCCGGCGAGACGGAGTTGAAGATTCGCGCTCTGCTGGTCGATGGTGCTTTGAAAGAATGGACCACCGGCGAGGCCCACGACGTCACCGACCGCAGCTTCGTGGTTCGCCGCGTCCTCCGGCTCAACGATGCGCTGCCCTCCGACAAATCCTCAGAACAAGACGCAAAGAAGCCCCCAGCCTCGGCATCGGCGAGTTCTGGAGCAATCCGTTGGGTCTGGCAGCGCGGCCCCTGGCTGTTGGTGGACCGGGTGACGGGGCGGGTGACGGCTCTGAAACTGCCCGATTACGATCCCGGCGTCAGCCAGGTGGCCTGGTTCCGCGACTACGGCGCGTACTGCGGAGTGACGGCCAGCGGCAAGAGCCTTTTTGCGGTGGTGGCTCAGGTGGCGGCGCGCAAGGCGGTGCTTTCCAAAAAGTTGGAGGCATTCGATTCCGAGAACCATCCCCAGCCGGCCTGCGCTCTGCCGGAGTGGCAGCGGGAGCCGCTGCGGGTCACCTTCCACCCCGCTGGCAAAGACGCCGTCGGCTACGATCTGGTTCCCGGCTCGGCGGTACTGGTCGAGGAGACGGAGGACGAACAGGAGACGCCGAAATAACGGATAGGGACTCCTCTCCGGATCGGCATCTTGCACAAAAGCCCTCGCAGATCCTTCACTTCCTTCCTGATGAACGGGGTTGATCATGCTAGGGTTCACCGCGCCACTTCCGGGGCGCGAGGTCTTTTGGCTGCTTTCCCAGGACTGTGCTGCGCTTGTCCTGGGCTATTTTCCGAGCCTCCCTACGGGAGGCAATGCTGCCTGCCCATTCTCTGCACGACTCAAACCGCGAGTCGTCTTTTCAGGACGACAGCCTTTGGGCAAGGTACTCACGGCCGCTTCGCGGCCTTCCAGAAATTCCACAGCGCCCAGAGCATGAATGCGGTTGCCAGTGTGGCGGGGATCAGCAGCAGCAGCCCGGCGTCGATCTTTACCAGGACCATGGTCAGCCTCTTTCCCACTTCCCGGTACGCGGGCGGCGCGAAGCCTGTCGCCGCTTCGGAAAAGTGCTCCCCTTCAGCAGACCCTCCTGCCGCTAAGAATGGCGCAGGGAAGCTGTAAGGGCTTTATAAGAGGGGCAAAACCGCCGCAAGCGCGAGCAGTGGAGGGGCGCGGCGCGCGATTCCGGCCAGCCGCGGCATGGGCCTTGTGCCGGTGCTTCTTGACACCGGGCGGGGCGCGCGTATCTTATCTTGGAAGGCATTCTTTTGGCCTTCCACGGAGCGGGCCGGGTAAGACCGTGCATTTTTCCGCCAGGGAGCGCCCAGAAGGCCGTGTCAAACAGGAAATGGCGCTTCCGATTTGGATGCGGGCAAGAGGCAAACGGCGCGCATCGCGGAATTCCAGGCTGGGTGGATCGCTGCGGCGTTCCTTGCCAGGCCGGGATCGTGGCCGAATCGGGTTCAGGGCCGAATTGGGTTCAGACCTAGCCGGTAGAGTTTCCGGGGACAAATTTGAAGGGGACGACTGGCCGTGGGCCGGAATCGTCCGTGCCCTGAGCGGTGGCGGCAGAGCGGCGCCAGGGCGAGCAAAGGATGAGTGTGGCAACGAGTTTGGCAATGATCTTTGCAGGTCCCGCGGGTGCGGGAGGCGGTTTTCTCGGTTTCTTGCCCATCGTGGTGCTGATCCCGGTACTTTACCTGGTGATGATCCGCCCCCAGCAGAAGCGCCAGAAGCAGTGGCAGGAGATGCTTGGGAGCATCAAGACCGGCGACCGCATCACCACCGCCGGCGGCATTCGCGGCGTCATTCTCTCTCTCAAGGACGACAGCATCGTAATCCGCGTGGCTCCCGACGGCATCAAGCTGGAAGTGGCCAAGAACGCCATCGCCGCGGTGACGACGGACAGTGGTCAGTGATCAGTGGTCAGTGAACAGTGGTGAGTTGCAGTAGGCAGTGAACGATAAACGGTGGACAGTCGAAGGTGAACAGTAAGCAGTGATCGGTTCTGACCACTGGCCACTGACCACTGACTACTGCACTAGAGAAACGGGACGATGAAGAAGAATCTCAACGGTAAAATTGCCCTGATTTTTGCAGTCCTTCTGGTCTGTGTCTACGGCATCCTGGGGGTGCCTTCGGGCTTCTCCGGCAAGGCCTTGACAGAGGCTCTAACCAAGCGCATCCATCTTGGTTTGGATCTGCGCGGCGGCGCTCACCTGATTCTTCAGGTGGTGGTGGCGGAAGCTGTCAACGCCGAGACGGATAATGCCGCACAGCGCATTCAGCAGGACCTGAAGACGGCCAATCTGGGCTACACCCAGGTCTACAAGCCCGACGCCAAGAGCCATCCCGATGCCATCAAGATCGACGGCGTCTCCGCGGCCAACGCCAATGCCGTTCGTTCCCTGCTGGATACCAAACTGTCCAACGAGTACGACGTCACCGGCGGCACGGAGAGCGGCTTTACCATCACCATGAAGATGCCCGTCCGTCAGGCTCTGGAGAAGAAGACCGTTTCCCAGGCCATCGAGACCATCCGCGACCGCGTGGATACGCTGGGCGTCAGCGAGCCGGTGATTCAGGAGTACGGCCTGGGCGAGAACCAGATTCTGGTCGAACTGCCGGGCATCGACGATCTCGACCGCGTCAAGAGCATCATCCAGTCCACCGCGCGCCTCGAGGTGCACGCCGTGGTTGGCGGTCCCTTCCAGGACGAGCCGGCGGCGCTGGCCAGCGTAGGCGGGACCCTGCCGGGCGACGAAGTCCTGATTCACGGCTCGGGCAACCTGGCCGCAGGCTCCGAGGCCGACAGCGTCTGGATCTTGCAGCGCGTCTCGGTGGTGGCGGGCAGCGACTTCCGCTCCGCCGACCCCTCGACCGATCAGAACGGCCTGCGCAATGTCACCTTCACCCTGACCAACGAGGCCGGCGACCGCTTCTGGGAGTACACCAGCGCCAACATCGGCAAGAGCATGGCCGTGGTCATGAGCGGCCGGGTCAAGGAAGTGGCCAACATCAAGGGCGCCATCCGCGACCGCGGCGAGATCGAAGGCAGCTTCTCTCCCGACGAAGTCATGATGCTCAGCAAAATGCTGAGGACCGGCGCGCTGCCGGCTTCGCTCGAATATCTGGAAGACCGCACCGTGGGCGCATCCTTGGGCGCAGACTCCATCCGCCAGGGCGTCACCGCGGCGGTCGTCGGCGTGCTGGTGGTGATGGCCTTCATGCTCATCTACTACCGCGGATCGGGCATCAATGCCGATCTGGCCTTGTTCCTGAACCTGGTCATCCTGCTCGGCTTCCTGGGCTACTCGACGGCTACGCTGACCCTGCCCGGCATCGCCGGAGTCATTCTGACCATAGGTATGGGCGTGGACTCCAACGTGCTGATCTTCGAGCGCATTCGCGAAGAGATTCGCGCCGGAAAAGCCGCTCCGGCGGCCGTGGACCAGGGCTTTGCTCACGCCTGGATCACCATCGTCGATACCCACGTCACCACCATCGTCTCCGCTGCCTTCCTGTTCCTCTTCGGCACCGGACCGGTCAAGGGCTTTGCAACTACCCTGACCATCGGTTTGCTGGCCAACCTCTTCACGGCCGTCTTTGTCTCGCGGGTCATCTTCGATGCCCACCTGAACAAGATGGAGCCGGGCGAGATGGTCTCGATCTAAGTGCAGGGAACAAGGGAACAGGGAACAAGGGAACAGGGAACAAGGGAACAACAGCTAGAAGCTGGCAGCTAGAAGCTAGAAGCTGTTTTTTAACGCACTGCCGAGGGCCCGGTGGGTCTTCGGCCCCGAAGAAGGGAAGAGATTCCAGTGGAATTGTTTCGTAGCGTAAATATCGATTGGCTGGGGAAGAAGTGGTACTTCCTGAGCTTCTCTCTGCTCTTCAGCATCGCCGGCATCGTCTCCATGGGCCAGCATTGGGCCACCATTGGCAGCCCGGTTCTGCTGGGCGTGGACTTCAAGGGCGGCACACAGGTGCAGGTGCAATTCGACCAGGCGCCCGATGCCAACCGCATTCGCCAGGCCATGGAAGCGGCGGGCGTCAAGGACGCCAAGATCCAGAGCTACGGCGTCGCCGGCGCCAACGAGATGCTCATCAGCCTGCCCGAGCAGCACGACGAGAGTTCGCTCGACGCCGGCCGCCAGCAGATCATGAATGCCCTCCAGACCCATTACGACAGCACCATCGGCACCCGCAACGTGCGTAACGTGCAGGTGGTCGGTCCCACCGTGGGCAAGCAGTTGGAGAAGCAGGCGCTGGGCGCCACGCTGCTTTCCCTTTTGGGAATGCTGGTCTATTTGTGGTTCCGCTTCCAACTGATTTACGGCGTCGCCGCCGTGGTCGCCGTCTTCCACGATACCCTGATCACGATCGGTTTCTTCGCCCTCACCAACCAGGAGATCAGCCTGACGGTGATTGCCGCCATTCTCACCCTGGTGGGCTACTCGATGAACGACACCATCGTGGTCTTCGACCGCATTCGCGAGAACCTGCGCCTGACCCGCAAGGAGACCCTCCCGGAGGTGGTCAACCGCAGCATCAACCAGACGCTGAGCCGGACGGTGCTGACCTCGGGATTGACCTTCCTGACGGTTTTGTCGCTGTTCGTCTTCGGCGGGCCGGTGTTGCGCGGCTTCTCTTTCGCCCTGGTGGTGGGCATTTTGATCGGCACCTATTCGTCCATCGCCATCGCCGCGCCGATGCTGGTGGCGTGGCAGGAATGGCGGGCTCGCAAGAGCGGCGGAGCATCGCTTTTGCCGGCCGCAAAACGGGCGCGTGTTTAAGCTGTTTTTGTTGAATCCGCAAGGGTTCTGCAGTGCATTTTGCAATCGTTGGGGCGCGTCTGTTATAGCTGAGAAGCGCTCCTTCGACACTGTTTCGGCGCGCGGGAACATTTTTCGTTGCCGCGGTGTCTAAGTAGAGGTAACCAAACACCCGATTCGAGGCTGGCCATGTTTGAAGACTCCACATTTGAATCCGGAGGCAGGATCAAGAGCAAGAGCAAGTATTGGATGATGGTGACGTTCTGCGTCAACGGATCCATCTTGTTGCTGTTGGTTCTGATTCCGCTGATCTATCCCGAGGCGCTGCCCAAGGCCGCCATGCAGATGGCCCTTGTCGCCCCGCCGCCGCCCCCACCGCCGCCGCCTCCGCCGCCTCCGCCCGAGGTGGTGCATGTGGTCAAGGTGCAGTCCGAGATGATGAACAACCAGCTCGTGGCCCCCACCAAGATTCCCAAGGATATCAAGGTGGTCAGTGAGCGGGAAGCTCCTCCCTCGGCAGGCTTCGGCGTGGCTGGCGGCTTCGGTGACGCGGGTGCCGGCGGTGGCGTCTTTGGCTCCACATTCGGCAGCGGGAACGCGGTGAAGGTCAAGGCTGCCCCACCCACCCACGTCAACATTTCTCAGGGCGTGGCGGCCGGTTTGTTGCTGCAGAAGACGCAGCCGCTCTATCCTCCCATCGCCAAGGCTGCTCGCGTGCAGGGCACGGTGGTGCTGCAAGCCACCATCTCCAAGGCGGGCACCATCACCAATCTCCGCGTCGTCAGCGGTCCGGCCATGTTGCAGCAATCTGCCTTGGACGCCGTGAAGTCCTGGCGGTATCGCCCCTACCTGCTCAACGGTGATCCGGTCGAGGTAGATACCACGGTGAACGTAATCTTCACCCTGGGCGGATGACGAATTTCCTGGCTCCTCTCCGCCTTCGGCAGAGGAGCCGCGTTTTTGACCCGAGTGCCCCGCGGCATTCCCAGCAACCGGTACTTCAGTTCACAAGAAACTCCTTAGGAGGAACGATTCAGTGATTCTCGCTCAGCTCGCACATTTCGCTTCGCACACGGCCGCCAACATGGCATTCTTCTTCGATGGTGAAGAGCAGACGGTCAGCTTCAGCCCCATGGGATTGTGGGAACACATGGGCAACTTGGCCCGTGCGGTCGCCGTTCTCCTGTTTATCGAGTCGATCTGGTCTTTGGCCGTGATGATCGATCGCTACCTGTATTTCTCGGCGGCGCGCAAGCAGTCCCGCGAGTTTGCTCCCAAGGTTGCCGGCGCTCTGAAAGACGCCAAGCTGGAAGAAGCCATCAAGATCGCCGACCGCAACAAGAAGTCGCACCTTGCTGAGGTCGTCACGGCTGGCTTGCAGGAGTTCCGCGCCTCTGCCGGCGCCCCCACCGAGCAGGCCATCGCCAGCTCCGAGCGCGCCCTCGAACGCGCCGAAGCCATCGTGCACGCCAAGCTCAAGAGGGGCCTCTCGGTTCTGGCCACCATCGGCGCAACCGCCCCCTTCGTCGGCCTCTTCGGCACCGTCGTCGGCATTCTGAACGCCTTCCAGCAGATCGCCACCCAGAAGACCTCGGGTATCGGCGCGGTCGCCGGCGGTATCTCGGAAGCCCTGGTCACCACGGCCTTCGGCCTGCTGGTCGCCATCCCCGCCGTCATGGCCTTCAACTACTTCACCGGTCGTGTCGAGTCCTTCGACGTGGAGATGGACAACTCCTCCAGCGAGCTCGTCGACTACTTCATCAAGCAGAGCCACAAGCGCTAAGCGAGGCGGCTTGCGGCGAGAGCGGGAAGTTGTGGCAGGTGGGAGAGCGCGCAGGCTCTCTCCCACCCGCCGGTTTGCTTCCCTCGCCGGTCAGGCGGTTCGCCAGTGATCCCGGCAGCCATCCGGAATACAAATTCACAGGCACGGAGCCAAAACGATGGCAGTAGCAGTTCGTAACGAAGGCAGCAAAGTCAATGCCAACATCAACGTGACCCCCATGGTCGACGTGATGCTGGTGTTGTTGATCATCTTCATGGTCATCACCCCCATGCTCCAGAACAAGGTCGCCGTCGATATGGCCAAGGTGGAAAACGCCGTCGCCATGCCCGATGCCGATAAGGAAGATGCCATCGTTGTTGCGGTCACGCGCGATGGACGGGTCTTCCTGGGGCAGGACAAGGTCGCAGTCAGCGATTTGGGCGGCAAGGTCCGCGACAAGCTGGCCGACAAGACCACCAAGACCATCTTCATTCGCGCCGATGCGCGTGCGCAGTTCCGCGCGGTGGAAGACGCCATCGATGCTGTGCGTACCGCCGGTGTCGACGACGTGGGCTTGCTGACACAGAAAAAAGAAGGCAACCTCGCAGGCGGTGTGTAACCGGCTGTTCGAGTCCATCGAACGATTTGCAGTAACGAGGAGTTTTAAGCCATGTCAATGACAACTGGGGACGGGGGCAGCTACTCGTCTGACATTAATATGACGCCGATGATCGACATCCTTCTGGTGCTCCTGATCATCTTCATGGTCATCGTGCCGGTGACGCCCAAGGGCCTGGATGCGCTGGTTCCCCAGCCTCCCAAGGACCCCCAGAAGCAGCAGCCGAATAACGATCGCACCATCGTGGTGCAGATCCTGGGCAAGGCCGGCGTTGCGCCACAGTACAAGATCAACGAGAACGACGTGCAGAAGTCCGAATTGCTGGCGCGTTTGACCGAGATCTATGCCAACCGCGCCGAGCGCATCATGTTCGTCAAGGGCGACGACGATGTCGACTTCCGCTATGTGGCCGAGGTCATCGACATCGGCCGCGCGGCCAACGTGGACCACATCGGCATGATGACGCCGAAGATCCTGGCCGGCCAGTAAACGGCTCTCTTGCGCCCGGTCCCTTTCGTTCAGGGGATCGTGCGCGCGCCGGTTGCAGCCGTACCGACGGCCGACGCCGGATTGCTCTGCGTTGGGAAGCCCGTAGACGCTGGGCGATAGGGCGCCGACACCTGTTTACTGCTACAGACCGGCGCTGGTTGGGGCGGTCCCTGTGGTGAAAAACAGGAGTACAATTTTTCCATCCCGGTTTTATGATTCTGGTTCCGGCAACTCCCGCCCGCGGCCAGCAGCAACGAGTTTCCAGGTTCGCGACTGAATAGGCCCGACCTGAAGGAGAAGGATACGAACATGAATGGACCCGCACGTATTACGGCGCTCGCGGTTGCTCTGGCCGGCATGGTGCTTTCCATGAGCGGGTGCAACCGCCTGGCAGCCCGTGACCATCTGAACAAGGGTGTGGAAGCCTACAAGAGCGCCCACTTCGAAGAGGCCATCGGCCACTTCCAGAAGGCTACGGAACTCGACCCGACCCTGCCCATGGCCAAGAGCTATCTGGCCACCGCGCTCTCGCAGAATGTGGTTCCCGGCCTGGATACGCCGGATAACCTCAAGATCGCGCAGCAGGCCATCGACATCTTCCAGCAGGTGCTCGACAAGGACCCCAGCGACATCAACAGCATGAAGCAGATCGCCGGCATCTACTTCAGCATCAAGAAATTCGACGACGCCAAGACCTGGCAGAAGAAGGTTCTGGCCGCCGATCCCAAGGATCCCGAGGCCGCCTACACCGTTGGCGTCATCGACTGGACCCAGGCCCACAAGAACAAGCTGGACGCCCTGCAGGGCGCCGGCCTCAACGACGACGGCGCCGGCAACGTCAAGGCCCCCAAGAAGGTCATGGAGCCGCTGGCGGCCAAGAACGGCCCGCTGGTCGAAGAGGCGCTGCAGTACCTGAATCAGGCCGTGGCCAATCGCGCCAACTACGACGACGCCATGCAGTACCTGAACCTGATCTATCGCAACAAGGCCGACGTGGACTTCGGCAACAATGCCGCAGTAGCCGCCGACATCGCCGCTGCCAAGGATTGGACCTCCAAGGCCATGGGCACCCGCAAGGCCAACGAAGAGAAGAAGGCCAAGGGTCCCGGCGGCATCGTCATGGACTCCAACGGTAACATGAAGTAGCTCTTCCTGCTTCCTGCATCAACAAACGGCCTCCGCTAAAGCGGGGGCCGTTTTGTGTACAGGGTGTCTCGGTTCTGGATGCGGATTTACGGGGAATCTTGGGAACCTCTGATGAAGTCGAGAAACTCTCAATCCCGGTCCAGTGGCGAGGATAAGAACCACAACCGGTGCGCATGGAGCGTCAATTGCTCATCGATCCCCGCGTCGATGCGCCGGGTTCTTCAAACGCCTGACTCCGAAGGCATCCAGTTTGTCGTCGATGCTGAGAATCGGTAGATTGTGCTGGATTGCGTGCGCCGCGATCATGCGGTCAAAGGGGTCGGCATGAATCTCTTCGAAACGTGCGGCACGCACCATGACCTCCGGCTCCAGAGGCAGAACCGAATACCCGAGACGCTCGATATTTTCAACCAAGTCGCTCTCGAACTGAACCGCCTCAGGCAATTTTCCCTTCCGAACCTTCAGGCTGATCTCATAGAGGGATGCAGCGGAGACCAGAATCTCGTTATCGAGGTCGGCTATGAGACGCTTTGCCCAGGACTCTATGCGGGACGATTTCACGGCCGCCCAAATCACATAATGGGTGTCGATGAGGATTCTCATTCTAATTCGCCGTTCCAGCCTTTCAATTCAGCCTCATCCAACTCGTCAAAGTCGGCTGGTATCTCGAAATCCGGGTGGTAAAACAAATCGAATACCCGCTCCTTCACCGGCTTGAGGGCGACGATCTCGGCCACAGGCACTTTCTTTCTCCCCATGGTCAACACGATCTTCTCTCCCCGCTGCGCCCGCCTTACGAGATCGGAAAGCTGGGTTTTGGCCTCGAACATGGTCGCTTCGGTCATCGTTGCACCCTCATACTGCTAAGAAAAGACTAGCTAATGAAGATAGGGATTGCAACCCCCGCGCACACCCCTATCGCTCTCTCTCATCTTTGCGAGCTTCCACCAGTGTTGCGGTGCGGAAAAACAAACTGTAGCGCTGGCCTCCGGGCCGGCTGGAATGCGGACGTTATCGGCCGCGCTCGTCCAAATTCAGAATCTATTCCTTGTGCTCGCCCCGCTTGAAATTGCGTTTTCTTTCAAAGAACCCTGCAAAATCCTGGGAATAAGCCAAAAAAAGCGGCCACTCCCGAAGGAATGACCGCCTTTTTCCGCTCGAAAAGCTAGTTGCCGGCCTTTTTCAGAATCTCGTCGGCAAAGTAGTTATGCACCTTGGCTTCGTTGTGCAGCACCTCGAAGTAAGCGTTTTTGAGAAGTTGTGCGCGGGCGTCGCGCAGGCCCTGGCGAATCACCTGTTGCACGCGGGGATCGTTCAGGTCGCGCTGTCCGGCCGGCTCGTGGCTGATGAGCTTGTAGATGGCGTAACCCACCGGCCGGCGGGCGGGACCGGTGCTGTCGTAAACCGGCAAAACGTCGGTGATCTGCCCGGGAGTGAGCTTGCTAACGGCGGCGAAGATCTCCGGATCGCTGCGCAGCGAGGACTCCGGGATGAGTCCCATGTCGCCGCCATTTGAGGCCGTATTCTGCGCTTCGGAGTAGTTCATGGCGATATTGCCGAAGTCCTCTCCGTTTTGCAGCTTGGTGTGCAGTGTCTGAATCTTCCTGCGCGCGTCGGCGTCGCCCGAGGCCTTGTTGTTCTGCAAGTTGCCGGGCTGCGGAGAAGAAACATTGCTGACCGCGATCTGGGCCAGATGGAATTGCGGCTCGATGAAGTTGTACTCCGCCTTGTGCTGCTCGTAGAAGGCCTGAATCTCGGTGTCGGATATGGTGATCTTCGACTCGATCTCTTTATTGAGCAGCTTGGTCTGGGTAAGCAGGCGGCGCTGGTCGCGCTTGAGATCGTCCAGGGTCAGGTTGTGCTGCTTGAGTTGCTCGTCGAACTGCTCCTGGGTATAGGGCGCCTTCATCTCCGTGACCTTGGCGTTGACGTCTTCGTCCGAGGCGGTGAGATTCAATTTGGCGGCGCGCTGCTGCAGGATCTCCTCGTCGATCATCTGGCGGAGTACCGCCAGGCGGAGAATATTGGCCTGCGCGTCGGAGGGCTCCTGGGGGCTGTTGCCCAGGCTGGCCTTGTAGTTCACATACTTCTTCTCCAGATCGGCGTGCAAAATCTCCTTGCCGTTCACTGTAGCCATGACATCCGGAGCGGGCGAGCGGTGGCAGCCGGCCAGAAGAGCGGGCAAGAGCAACCCGCCGCTGAGGGCGACGAAAACAACGCGAGAACGAAGACGACGGTAAGCTTGTTCGTGCAACCTGATCTCTCCTTGGGGCCGCGAAGACCCCAGCCATCCACGATAAATCCACAGGCCGGTCGAGCGATAGCGGTAAATGCGACTATTTTGCGATAGCCGCGGGCAATTGGGCTGTTTGCGGTTGAGCAGCAGGCGCGGCCGGTGGTTCAACACCGTTGGCGCGCAAGGCGCGGTCGATCACCTGCCAGAGCAAAACCTGAGGCACGGCGCCATAAACCTTTTCTCCCTCGATGAAGAGCGCCGGAGCCCCCTCCAGGTGCATCGACTCCGCCTCGGCTGCCGAGGCGCGCACCTGCGACTCATCCTGAGCCGCGATGCAGGCATCGAGCTTGCCCAGATCGAGTTTGGCCAGCATGGCGTGCTGGCGAGCAATGCGGTTCAAGGCGTCAAAGCTCTTGGGCAGGCTGCGGTCCTCGCCGTTGATCTCCTGGCCATGGCCGTGCACGTAATCAACGAAGGCCCAATAGACCTCGCCGTTCTGCGCCGCCAGGCAGTTGGCGTCGATGGCCGCGTGCATCGCCCAGGGATGCAGTTCGTTGAGGGGGTTGTCCTTGTAAATCACCCGGATCTTGTCTTTGTAGTGATCCATTGTGGTGGGAAAGAGCGTGCTGTGCATCCGCGCGCAATAGGGACAGGCCAGGTCGTCGTAGCTGACGATGGTGACCTTGGCGGCAGGGTTGCCGCGCACCGGCCGGCCGGTAAGAGCAATGTTGAACGCGGGGTCCTTGACCAGATCGAAGGTCTCCAACCGCGCCAGCGTCTTGTTGTCGGTGGAGATGAGGAATTCGATGGGCGTCTTGTGGTCGCCGCGCGCCAATGTGACCGGCAGCGAGTCGTATCCCGGAATCGTACTAGGCTTGCGCGCCCCCAGCAGCACGTCGTAGTCCTGGGGAACGTTGTACTGGGAACGGACCATCACCTCGATGTGCCGATCGAGGCTGAGGTTGGCAGGCGCCTGCGGAGCGGTCTGAGCTTTGCATCCGGCAACCATGCCGATGGCCAGCAAGCCGGCAAAAATATGGAGTCGCGACAAGTGAAATCCCTCTGAGAAAAGAATACTCCAGGCGCATGCTAGAGGAGGCGGCACGGCCGGCCACCAGCAGTGGGGCAGCCGCCTTTGAACCGCCTTCGATTGGGTGAACGGTCTGCCGCTCCGTGCCATTAAGACGCGCCAGAAGGCAAAAGGCGATGCCCGGCAAAACGGCGCGCGATCAATAGGGCGGCGGCAAAGATGGATCGCGGAAGACGGTGTTGCTGCGGCGAATGTCGCCTACCGAGCCGAAGTTGGCGATGGTGAAGCTGTACAGCTCCTGGGTTTCGTCGCGAATGCCAAGTTGGAATCGGCGGTAGGCGAAGCTGAGGCCACAGCAGTTCCAGTTATAGCTGGCCTGTACGCCGGCATACTGCACCGTTCCCAGCACAAAGTCGTAGCCGCCGTTGAATGCCATGTTGAAGCCGCCGGCGGTGGGTTTGCCGATGGTCAGGAAGGGCTGCACCTGCTGGCTCTTGATGGTCGAAGCCGTCCCGCGATGCTCGTTGACAGCGTTGAGCAGCGCATGGCCCACGCCCAGGGTGGTGCGGCCCCAACTGTAGCCGGCAAAGATGTTGTCGGCCTTCATGTCGCCGTCTTTGGGGTCGTAATCCAGATCCCATTCGATGCGCAGATTGTTGACGGCTTCAAAGCGCAACCGGGAGATGATCGGCGAAAGGTTGCGGCGCGAGTTCAAAAAGCTGATTCCGGTCAGGTCCAGCGTCGACTCAAAGACGTTGCGCTCGCCGGGAGTCAGCGCGCCGTCGAAGGTCGGATCGATGAAATACTTCTGCGCAATCTGCCAACTGGCCCATTCGCGCGCGGCCGCCGGGCAGGAGCCGCCCTCGCTGGGTGCATCGGCAACGCAGGGCTGCCTCCGCAGCGGCTGCATGTAGAGCCGCTGGGTGAGCGAGAAGCCGACCTCGTTGGTGTCGGTGACAATGTCGGTAGTGTCGGTGTGGATGATGTTCTGCGGCTTGTTGCCGATGCCGTTGACGTAGCGGTAGGTGATCTCGGGCTCGATGACGTGGCGCAGCACGCGATTCCAACGATTGACGGTGAAATCCCGCATCAGCGTGGGCGGAAGCAGATCGACGCCGACCTCCACGTCAGCGCGGTTGAGCGTCTGTTGGCGGATGGTGGGAATCCCGATAGAAGCATCATGCGCATTGGGGTTCTGGCTTGCCGGGTTCTCGCTCGATGTGTAGAAGGTGTTGCGCAAAGCCACTTCTGGGATGAGGCTCCAGTCGCCCCCGTGCAGCGGCAGAAGAAGATGCGGGTAAAGATCGAATCGGCCCAGGTTGCGCGCATGGAAAAGAGGTTCGGAACGGTCGAGAAAGCCCGCCGAGGAGCCGGCGCCGATATAGATTGGCGATCTGCCCAGCGGCCGGTCGAGAACATCGTAGCGCAGGGTGGGAATGTGCAGGATGCGGGATTCGGAGCCGGTCGTGGAGTTGGCGAAGTTCTCGAAGCGCTCCAGCGAGAGCGACGGCACCAGACCACCCGAAACGTGGGTCAAGCCAACGACACTTCCCACGTGTGAACTGACCGCCTGAGAATAATCGTCGCTAAAGACGATGCGATAGACGTAGCTGGAGAGATACTCCGCAATGCCGTTGACGTAGGTCTTGTCGGTGAGGTCCTTGCGCCCCTGGGCCGAGACATCGACGCCGCCCTGATTCACCAACTTCAAAACAGAGGGTGTGCTGGCCGTCGCGGTCGTCTCCTCTTCCACGCCGCGATCCAGCAGCGCGTTCCAGCGCACCAGGAGCCGATCGTCGCCGGCGCCCTTGTAGCGAAAGTCGCCATTGGGCGCCCAGCCGCGCTTGGAGTAATATTCGCTTCCGACCAAAATATCCATACTGCGGCCCATCACCAGGTAAACCTGCTCACTGACGGTCAGACCCTTGATCGATGAAGCACCGATGATCGGGATCAAAAAGCCGCTCTCACGCCCAATATCGTTCACCGGATGGCGCAGGTAGGGAAGATAAAAAAGCGGGATGCCGAGGAATTTGAACAGGGAACTGGAGGTCGAGGCGACCCCGTTGTTGACCTCGATGGAGCGGGAGATCAGTTGCCAGTCAGGCCGGGGCAGGCGGCAATTGGTCATGCTTCCGTCGACGATGCGGTAGACGCCCTCGCCGGTCTCCAGCAGCACCCGCCCTGAAAAGCGAAAGGGATTGGCCGTCGAGAAAACCGTGGTCCGGCCGGCGCTACGCACGCCCAGTGAGCCGGTCACGTTGAAGAAACGGGCGGTGTGCATGTCCAGCCGCAAATCGCCGCGCTCGGCGGTGAGATGAATATCCTCCGGACCGCCGTCCAGAAGCAGCGGCCCTTCGGCTTCGACGGCGCTGGTGGACTGGTGGTAGACAATCTTGCTGGCGTGCAATACGTAGCCGTCATAGTACCCGACCACGTCTCCCGAGAGGGTCAACACGTCGCCTACGCGGTTCTGGTGCCGCGCCTCCCAGCGCACGGGCACGCCGGTTGGGGGAATGGGTTCGGGCTGCGCTACGGGCAGAATCTCCTGGCCGGGATCGTCGGGGAAGGGCAGGGGCGCGTCGGCAGCCGTAGCCGCCGGGCCGGAGCCCTCCGCGGCCGCGGCAACCGCCACGGGGACCGCATGAGTTAACGCCTGCCCCCCAACTTGCAGGTGACAGAGAGACAGCAGCGTGATAAACAGTAAGAGACGAGGACGCATTCCGGAACCAAGGCCAGCATAGCAAAGATGGCCTGCCTTGGAGGGAGTTCGTTCCTCTCAGCTCTGGCGCAGGTGAAAATTCGGGGATACGAGCCGGGCACGGTGGTGGATTTCTCCACGGCTGCGCTGGGCCGAGGGTCTATGGATGGGTCGGCGCATGGTTGCGCCTGAGCCATTCGAGAACCCTGGAGCGTGGAGTTGCCTGCTGAGGCGGCCTCCAACGCAGCTCTGAACCCAAATCCCCTACCTGCAATTCCCCGCGATCTGCTTCCTTTTATGAGAGCAACGTCCGCACCGGCCCGCAAGGCCCGGAGCAGCGGACCCGCACAGCGGCGAGGCAAATCGAGCAATTCCCGGATCGGTAATCCCCCAAGGCAGGGTTCCAAAGTTGACGCGTTGCTCAAAAAGCGGCAACCTGGCGCGAAGCTCAAGCAAGGGTTCTGTCATCCTGGATCTGCTCTGGAGTGCCAGACGGTTTTCTACGAGAATTCATCGTCTATGTACCAAACTCGTTACTAGCAGAGGACTCAAGATTGTCTGACTGGGGACGATAAGGGATGTAGCAGAATCCGTAGAAACTGTCCTGGAGCCGCATCAGAAGGGAACGGGAGCCTTGAGCACATCGTTGAGCCAGCCAAACCCCTCCTCCTGGAAACAGGAAGTCAATCTACGTCTGGCAGCGCACAAGAGCCGCAGGGGCGCGTCCCCGGCATTGCCCGCGGTGCAGGTGGAGATGCGCCCCAGCGGCAGCAGTCGCGCCGCTCAGGCGGCTGCGCGGGTGGCCGCCCGTTATGCTCAGGCTCCCAGTTTCAGCGAGATGCAGGCGGCCGAGGCGCGGGTTGCCGTGCGCACCGCCGAAATCGCCACCCATGTGGCCTTGGAGGCCCAGGCAACCGCCGAAGCCGTGCTGGCTAGTCTGGATGCAGCCGTCGAAGCATCGGCCAGAGAGCCCGAGTTGGTCCGCGCGAGGACCGCGGAGACCAACTGGGAGACCAGCTTCGAACCCTTTGGAGCATCCTTCCCTGATGCCCAGCCAGAACCCTCGCGGATTCCTGTGCAGGGGGCTCCGGTCGTATTCCCGGCTGGCGAGAGACTTTCCACAAACTCCTTCGGCTTGCGCTGGGAGCCGGATCTGCCTGTGCGCCGGCCGGAGATGGGCGCGACGCGCGCCACCCATGGTCGCGACGGATTCGAGATTCCCACCGAGGATTGGTGGTCGCCCGCCGATCCCGAGTGCGGCAGCACCGCTATGATCGAGGCGGTCGAACCGGCCCAGCCCATCCCCGCCAATCTCATCGAATTTCCCAGCGAACTGGTGGCCACGCGCAAGGTGCGCCCCCGCCGCATCGAAGGCGAGTTTGCCACCACCGGCGGCATCGACGGCCAATTGAGCATCTTCGAGGTCGATCCTCATGCCATCTCGACACAGCCTGAGCCCACGCCCATCCAGACGGTCCACGCCTCCGAATGGACCAACATGGAACTCGAAGCCAATCCCCTTCTGGAGGAGCCCAACCTCGAGCCGGCGCGCTTTACCTCCGCGCTGCAAAGTGCGCCCATGAACCGGCGCTTGATGGCCGTCGTTGTGGATGGCGCGCTGATTACCGGACTCTTCCTTGCCGGGGTGCTCATGGCCGGCAGCCACGTCAAGGATCTGCCCAGCATCCAGGAAGTCGAGGTGGGTGCGGCGGCGGCTCTGGCCGCATTGGCCGTCCTCTATCAGATCCTCTTCTTTGCCCTGACCATGGCCACGCCGGGGATGAAATACGCCGGCATCAGCCTGTGCACCTTCGACGACCAGTTTCCCAGCCGCGCTCGCATCTTTGCCCGCCTCGGCGCGCTGCTTCTTTCGCTGGCGCCCCTGGGACTGGGCGTGGCCTGGGCGCTCTTCGACGAAGAACACCTCTGCTGGCACGACCGCATCACCAAAACCTACCAGCGTAAGAGCTAGAAATACCGGGGTCAGATTGTAGCGCTGGCCTCCCGGCCGGCTGGAACGCGGACGTCCTCGTCCGCGTTTGTCCATCTTGAAAAACCTATTCCTGCGTTCTAAACATCAGGGTCTTAGAACCAAGCCAAACGATCAAAGGGTATGGGATGCATCCCGTACCCTTCTCCTTTTTTGGTGTCTTCGTCGCGATGGAAATCCCAGGGCATCCGTATGAATTCTCTCTGCCGCAGGTAGGGCAATCGTATGAACCTAAATTCGGCAGCATCCCCCATGTTCAGGATCTTCTTTGTCTTATAACATCCATAGTTCCAAGTACTTGTCATCCTGAGCGCAGCGAAGGATCTGTGTTTCCGGCGTCACCCAATAGGAGAGAGAAAAACCGCAGATCCTTCCCCTTCGCTGCGCTCAGCGTCAGGATGACAACTGATTGATTATGAATCGCTTATTCTCCCAGATCAGGCCGACGATGGCGAAGGAATCGCCGGGTTTAGGATGAATCCGAATCCAGGAGAATGGCCCGATTTTTACCGCGCCGGAGGCGCAATGGTGCTTAGCCCAGCGCTTCAGCGCTGGGAAAGCAGCCAGAAGAGGCATCCGGAGCCCTGTAGGGGCGGCGCAAAACGGAGATTTTGTCTAGGGAATTACGTCCATACGATTGCCCTGATGGAACCCCTCGATCTCTGCGTGGACGTAGATGGGATATGCTAATGTATATGCCAACTGGGCCGGAGGTGAGAATGCAGCGCACAGCCAAGGTTTTCATGAACAACCGCAGTCAGGCGGTCCGCCTGCCCAAGGATTTTCAGTTCACGGTCTCCGAGGTCTTCATCCGCAAGCAGGGGGATGAGGTGATCCTTTCTCCGCGGCCCAGGGATTGGTCGGCCTTTCTCACTTCGGGGGCGACGGCTTCGCCCGAGTACATGGAGAATGTCGAAGATTTGCCGGTGCAGGAGCGCGCCCTCTGATGCCGGCGTACATGCTCGATACCGATATTTCCTCGTATTTGATGAAGCGTTCCAATCAGGCCGTGCTGCGCAGGATTCAAACGGTGGACCCGAGCGAGGTCTGCATCTCGTCGATTACGCAATCGGAGTTGGAATATGGCGTGGCGCTCTCCCCGCGTCCTCAGGCGGACCGGGCCAGGCTGGATGAGTTCCTGCGTCATGTGCTGGTGGTGGCTTATCCCGGCGAAGCGGCTGCCGTCTATGCGCAAATCCGCGCCGACCTCAAGGCGCGCGGCTGCATGATTGGCGGTGAAGACCTCTTGATCGCCGCCCACGCTTGCAGTTTGGGACTGATTCTGGTGACCAACAATGTGCGGGAATTCAGCCGGGTGCGGGATCTTAAGATCGAGAATTGGGCCGAGTAACCAGCCTTGGGCGCAAAAAAGCGGCAGACCGGAACCCGGCCTGCCGCTCTTCCTTTTGCAGCTTTAGTAGCGCGCGTTCCGCTGGCTGGAGCCGTAGCTGGACTTCGCCTTGCTGCCGGAGCCCTTGCTCGAAGAGTAACCATCGCTCTCCAACCGGAACTGGCGAATCATACCGTCCAGATCGCTGGCCAGGGAGGCCAGGTTCTTGAGCGCTTCGACCGCTTCCTCGGCGGCGTGGGCGTTCTCGGTGGAGATCTGCGAGATCTGGCCGGCCGATTCGGCGATCTCGCCGGAAGCGGCCGTTTGCTGCGTGGCGGCCGAGGCGATCAGGTGAATCTGATGCTCCACCTGCTTGGAGGCCTCGATGATGGAGTCCAGGCTCTTGCGCGCGTGGGAGGTTTCGCCCAGGCCGCTTTCGACCGCGGTGCGGCTTTCGTCCATCACCTGCAGGGTCTCGCGGGTCTCTTCCTGAATGCTGCGGATGGTGCCGGCGATCTCTTCCGTGGCGCCCTTGGTGCGCTCGGCCAGACGGCGAACCTCACCGGCGACGACGGCAAATCCGCGGCCATGCTCACCGGCGCGGGCGGCCTCGATGGCCGCGTTGAGGGCCAACAGGTTGGTCTGTTCGCTGATCTCCTGAATCACGCTGACCACCTTGCCGATCTCTTCCGAGCGGTGGGCCAGCGAGTCCATCTTGGCGCTGACGGTGCTGGTGGCGGCGGCGATCTTCTCCATGGTGTTGGCCGCCGATTGCATCACCGTGCCGCCCTGATTTGCCGTGTCGGCAGAGAGGCGGCTGGCGCTGGCCGCGGTTTCCGCGTTGTGGCTGATCTCACCGATGGTCGCCGTCATCTCTTGCGCGGCGGCGGCGATCTGGTTGGTTTTGCTGGATTGCGTGTTGGCGTTGCCCGCGGACTCGATCGAGCGGGCGCTCATCTCGGTGGTCGCGGTCGAAAGCGTGTCGGCGCCCTGGGCCACTGCGGTCAGCACCTTGCGCATGGCCGCCACGCTGGTGTTCAGCGCCACGGCCAGTCGTCCGATCTCATCTGTTCCCGATTCCTCGACAGATACGGTCAGATCCTTCTCCGCGACCCGCTCCAGCGCGGCGGCGGCGGCCTGCAGCGGCGGTGCGATCAGTTTGGTCAGGATCATTCCCGTCAGCGCGCAGAGGCCGACGATCAGCAGCGTGGCGCCGATACCGATCCAGGTAGCGCTGGTGCTGGCGTTGGCGGCGCCCTTGGAGTCCTCCGTGCCGTACTTGGCATTGAGAGTCAGGTCGTCGTCCATGGCGGTCATCGCCGTGGTAAAGCTGGCCATGGTGGCGTCGGCGGTCAGCAGGTCCAGGGCGTCGCCGGTCTTGCTCTGCGCCAGCAGCGCGCCGGCGCGATTGCTGACGTCGATGTACTGCCCGTAGGCCGAGGAGAGCTTTTGGTAGAGTTCGCGCTCGCCCGGATAGCTGACCATTGGCTCGTAGAGCTTGATGTTGGTCTGATATTCATCCAGACCCTTCTGGCGCTTGGCTCCGTGGTCGGTGGTGCAGGACGCGGTTTGGCAGAGCAGCAACTCCAGGTCCTCGCGCCGTACCGTGTTGGCGCCGCTGTGCATCGCGGAGAGGGCAAGCACCGAGGGGAAGGAGTTGTCGCTCACATCCACACTCTTGGCGGCGATGCCGCGAAAGGTGATCGAGGTGTAGCCGCCCAGCAAAACACACAAAACACACACGATGCCAAACGCGTACAAAAACTTGCGCGAAACGGGAAGATTCTTCAACCAATCCATGCCTGATGCCCTTTCAAAAACAAAACCTCTCCCTTCATCGGCGCAATTGAGAGGGACTTGAGTACCTCGGTGCCGGGAGGCGCAAAGAAATACGGCGTTGGAACAAGCGGGAAAAACGGACTACCAGGAACCGTCCAGATTCCGCCCGCGTCCTATCCTCCGGACGATAAATCGATATTCATTGGGCGGCTAGCGATTCCTCAGAGGAAAGTATTGAGTTATGTTGCCTCTTTTCGCTGCTCGGGAAAGCTCGCCGCGCCGGCTCCTGGGAAGGGCCTGTTTGTGTCGAATTTATACAGTTGCGCTTTACGTGACGGCTCAGACGCGTCGGCCGGAACCGTCGCAATGCCTCCGCCAGCCAAACCGCCCGTGGCCTCGCGGGCGCCCAAAGACCAAGCCGGCGGCCAATGCGGATGGATCGAAGCCGGAATCGTTGTTCGATGCGAATGCACCAAGAATCGCGGAAAAGCGCCAAGATGCAGAGGGATACAGGTTCTCGAAGACAAAACTTCTTCAGCGGCGATTGAGGCCTGCAGCGGAAGTCTCCACAGCAGCGCCGTAGGCGCAGAGTAGGTTAGCCCCGCGCTTCAGCGTGGGGAAAAGAGATTCCATCCGTTCTCTCCGGAGTCCTGGAGGGACGGTGCAGGGATATTTTATGCAGAGATCGACAAGGCCCCATTGATTTTACAAGTTTTATCGGCACGACCGATGCCATTCCCTGCATACGGCTCAAGTTGCAAACTTCGCCGCTTCACAGCTGCTTGGTCATCACGACGCAATGGCAGTTCCTGCCGACCTCGCCGTCCTTGAAGGTTCTTGGATAGAGGAAGGGCTCGACGCCGCTCTCGACGAAGCCGAAGCGGCGATAGATGGGGAGCAGCTCCGGGCGCAGACTGAGCACGGAGATCTCGATGGTCCGCAAACCCTGCTGGCGGAAGCGCTCCTCGGCGGCTTCGATCAGGCGCCGGGCCAGTCCCGATCCCTGCTGGGCGGGCGCCACGGCCAACATGCCCAGGTAGCAGTGCTCGCCTCGCCGCTCGGTGTAGACGCTGGCCAGCGGCGCGCCGTCGGCGCCTTCCAGCAGCAGAATACAGCCTTTCTCCAAATGCGCCGCCATGCGCTCCGCGTCGGTGCGCGTGCCCTCCAGAAACTCCTCGATGGCGAAGGCGGAGTTGACCAACTCGACCAGGGAGGGAATGTCCGCCGCGGTGGCTGGTCGGATGGAATAAGCGCTGCGTTCTTCCGGCATGGTTAGGCAATCCTTGAAAGCATTCTCGCATGGAGAGGCGCGGCGGCCTCCAGACTATCGCCCCAGAGAATAAATCACGTTGATGGTGGTCTCCACCTCCACCGGCTCGCCGTTGAGCAGATAGGGTTTGTATTGCCAATGCGAGACAGCCCACAGGGCAGAGTGGACCAGGGAGGGCCAGGGAGCGGAAAGTACACGCAGTTCGTGGATACCGCCGTCGCGGCCAATGATCGCTCCCAGCACTACTTTTCCCTCGACGCGGGCATCCTTGGCATCCTGGGGATAAACGGGGGTCTCCTTTTTGAAGAGAAAACCTTGCGCCACAGCCGGAGAGATCTGCGCACTTTCTTGCTTGATGTCGATGGCCGCGACAGGGGGTGTCAATGCCGGGTCGGTGGGGTTCAATCCTGTGGCTTCATCTACGGTTGCGGTCAGGATCTTGCGATTCCCTTCATAGAGAATGATCTCCCGCGCTAGATAGCGGCCTTGAACCCTGGCGACGTGGTTGAATTCCATGGTCAACGAGCCCCAGGAGTAGCCGAGGCGCAGAACAGGCTGACTCGGGTCAAAACAGTAGGTGGGGAAGAGCCCCAAAGGCACAACCTGAATCTGACCATGCTGAGGCATCAGCGGCACGACCATAATGCAGGGTAACTTCAAATCGCCTAACTTGATCTCCTCGCGCTGCAGTCGAAACTTGGTGGGATCGAGATCGGCGGCACTTGGTAGTGGGGAGAGCAGGGTCGATTGCAGGTTGAATTCAAAGTATTCGAGTGCACTGCCGCTAGCCTGAGAGGCGTGTTTGCCGTCGGCGGTGTGCCAATCCGTATGTGTTGCTCCCGCCCGTGTCCAACTGCTGCGGTAGACCTGCGGAGAAGCCCACCAATACTCGTACGTCCCCTTTTCGGTGGGCGCACCGGCTTGGTTGTAGAGCTGATAGGTTGCTTTCAGCCTCCAGGGCTTCAGGGAACTCGCGGAAAAATCGTAGTGCGGCGCCGCGGTAGCGAAGACTGCACGGCTGTCTTTCGGAAGAAGCGGTGCGGCGTCCTCGGCGCGCAGCGATGCAGACACAAGAAGAGTGAATAGAGCACAGTAGATAGAGAGCGTTCGCATAATGCGGAGAGAATAACACGATCCCCGCACTTCATACTCCTGTTCCAGGGTAGTCGCATTTCAATCTGCCGCGTGCCCTTTCAAAACCGACTTCGCTCGTGTGCGAAACCTTCATGCAGTTGCCTTGTAGTTTCCAGGGCAAACGCATCTTAATCGATCTGCCGTTTTCCGAGTGAAACAGTTGTAACCGTCGCATTTGTTTGTTTTTACGGAGGGAGCAGGGGTCTTCAGACCCCTGAAGCAGCGGCAAAAACGATCGGCTTTAGCCTCGGGTCTTTGCTCGCATCTGCAAAAAGGCCCGTGCCTGAAGGCCCATCCATCCATCGCTCTATTTAGGGGCCTGAAGGCCCCTGCTCCCTCCCCAAACTACCCTTTGTTTCGATTCGCAATCCAAAACTGGTACGACTGCGCAATTAAGATGCGTTTGCCCGTGCTGTGGTTCCCCCTCCCTTCGAACGCCGCATCCCCGCTGCGCTAAACTAACTATTCGAGCGTTTGCGGGCGGGTTGCCGTGGCTGGCCGTGATGCGGCCCGGCGGAATGGATCTTCCGAAGCCGCGGCAGGCGCCGGCGCATCTTCTATAAAGGGACGCAATGGATCGGATCGACCAGGACAGTCCGGCGTTGGAGCACAGTGAGCAGGCGCGCCAGGACGCCTTCCACGAGACGCTGCTCAGCGCCCGCCGCACCATGCTGCTGAGCGAGATCCTCAGCCTGGCTCTGGACAGCTTCCGCGCCTCCAAGGTGCGCTTCATGCTGACCGCCCTGGGCATGGTCATCGGCACTGCCTCGGTGATCCTGGTGGTCACTATCGGCATGACCGCCAAGCAGTACATCCTCAACATGCTGCAAAAGCTGGAGACCAACTCCGTCGAGCTGGAGTACTCCGGCGGTGGAAGCACCGGCGCCGACAGCGTGCTCTATAACGATTACCTCACCCTCGACGACATTAAAGCGGTGACCTCGCAGTTGCCCGGCGTGGTCTATGCCTCGCCCATCCTCGAGATGCACGACCGCATCAGCTTTGGCAGCGGCATCGTCAAAGACACGCTGGTGCTGGGCGTCAGCCCGCAATACCGCAACATTCGCAACCTGCTGGTGCTGCAAGGCCGCTTTCTCGACGACACCGACGACTCCGAGCATATCAAGTGCGCCGTGGTCACCGAGATGTTTGCCCGCGAGCGCTACGGCAGCTCCGACCGGGCCGTGGGGCAGACCTTCGAGATCAGCGGCATTCCCTTTGCCATCATCGGCGTCTTCAAAGAGAGCGTTGACGATATGGGCAACTCGGAGCTGGCCGACCAGACCGTCCTGATTCCCTATTCGGTGGCCAAGTACTTTACCGGCACAGAGAACGTCCGCCAGGTTTACTTCTCCATGCGCAGCATGGAAGAGGTGCCCGACGCCGCCAAAGACATCGTGCGCATCGTTCAGGACCGGCACCGCCCAGGATCGGTCTACAAGGCGCAGACGCTGACCGAATTACTGGCCACCGCGGCCAAGATCGCCAACGCCCTGACCGCCGTGCTGGTGCTGGTGGCGGCCGTCACGCTGGCGGTGGGCGGCGTGGGCATCATGAACATCATGCTGGCCACCGTGCGCGCCCGCATTCGCGAGATCGGCATTCGTAAGGCGCTGGGCGCCACCTACCGCGAGATCCAATTGCAATTCCTGGCCGAAGCGGTGATTATTTCGCTGGCCGGCGGCATTGTCGGCACCTTTGTGGGGCTGGCCATGCCGTTGTCGGTGCATGTCTTTACCGACTACGATCTGCCCATCTCTAGCTGGTCGGTGGTGATTGCCCTGACCGTCGCCACGCTGGTGGGCGTCATCTTCGGCACCGTGCCCGCCACCCGCGCCGCGCAACTCGACCCCGTCGAGTCGCTCAAATACGAGTAGGGCCTGCGCAACAATTTCAATCTTCGCCCGAGAATCCGGGGACAAGAAACTACCACAGTGCGGGCTGCATTACAAGACTTGTATTTCGCCGCCGCCGCACCTACTATCCGCAATAGAAGACGGCCTGCAAAGCAGGTGGGCGATAACCGCCGGTTGAACCAACATTCATGAACAGGGGCTCGACTCGACAATCGGTTCCGTGTGCCGTGTCCGCCAGTCCGGAATGCCTAACGAACCGCGGAGAGCTCCACCGTCTTTGGACGGGTTCACCGGCGCTATACCCACGGCCCAGTGGGCCGCCTTCTACCTTTCTCTTGCCCTGAGGCGCAGTACGAACTCAGGCGCATCCTGCACTCTCCCGCCTCGGTTCGATCCTCCTCCCGACGTACTGCCCGCCTCTCCGTTGTGGCCCTCCTGCCGACACTGGCATACTTGACTAGAGTGCCGCCGTTCTGCGGGCGGCTCTGCTCGGGCGCCGTCAGCGGCGTTGCCGGCGCAGGGTGGGACTCCCCTACAGAAAGCAGACGTTTGAGAACTGAGGAAGTCGATGGATGAAGTGCGCACAATCGAAGTGACGGCAGAGGCCGCCGGGCAGCGTTTGGACCAGTTTCTGGCAGCGCAGCTGGACGGCGTCAGCCGCTCCCGGGTGCAGATGCTGCTGGAGCAGGGCGACGTGCTGGTCAACGGCGAGCGCGAAAAGGCCTCGCTCAAGCTGCGCGGCACTGAGGTCATCGTCCTCACCGGCGAGCCTCGTCCCGCCCCGCTCAAGGCCCAGGCCGAGGAGATTCCCCTCGACGTCATCTATGAGGATGCGGATCTGGCCGTGATCAACAAGCCGGCCGGGATGATGGTGCACGCCGGGTCCGGCCAGAACGAGGATGAACGCAGCAAGGGAACGCTGGTCAACGCCTTGCTCTTTCGGTTTAAGAAGCTCTCCTCGACCGGCGGCGATCTGCGCCCTGGAATCGTGCACCGTCTGGACAAGGACACCAGCGGCCTGATCGTCGTCGCCAAGAACGACCGCACCCACGCCGCGCTGGGCGAGATGTTCTCCAGCCGGGAGATGAAAAAGACCTATGTGGCGCTGGTGCAGGGCGCAGTGGAAAAGGTGCGCGGCACCATCAACGCCGAAGTCGGCCGCGACCCGCTGCGCCGCACCCGCATGACCGTCAATCCCCGCGAAAACGGGCGCACTGCCGTCTCCCACTATGAAGTGGTGCGGCGCATCGCCTCGCGCTTCGGCAAGTTCACCCTGGTCCGGGTGCGTATCGAGACCGGTCGCACCCACCAGATTCGCGTCCACATGGCCTCTATTGGCCATCCCGTGGTGGGCGACACGCTCTACGGCGGCGCCGGTCAGTTGACCGACCAGATCGCCGCCCAGGCCCGCGGCAGGGCCGAGCCGGAACGGCTGCGGCTGGGACGCAACTTCCTCCACGCCGCCCGCCTCGAATTCACCCACCCCAAGACCGGCAAGCTGCTGGAGCTGGAATCGCCCCTGCCGCCGGATTTGGAGGCCTATCTGAGCCTGGTTGAAGACGGCCAGGCCGAACCCGCCGCCGCCGCGCCCAAGGCGCTGCGTTCCAGCGCGCGCGCAACGCGCAAGCGATTGATAAAATGAGGGAGCTATGAAAAGACAGTTTTTTGGCTTGAAGTCCTTTGGCTCGCAGTTTTTTGGTTTGATCTGTGCAGTGGTCCTGGGGGCAGCCTGCCTTCAGGCGCAGCAGCCCTCCGCGACGGCGAAGAACCCGCCCCCCGCGCCGGCCCCAGCCAGCCAGACTCCGGCGGGCCAGGCTCAGGCGGCCTCGCCCGCCCCGGCCCCCGATGACGCTACCGACGCCAACGCCTTCCAGATCACGCGGCGCGTCAACGAGGTCAACCTGATCTTCACCGTGACCGATCGCCACGGCCGCTACATTCCCAACCTGCAGCAGCACGACTTCGCCCTGCTCGACGACCAGAAGTCGCCGGCCAGCGTGCATGGCTTCCATCAGCAGATCAATCTGCCTGTTCGCGTGGGCATTGTAATCGACGCCAGCACCTCCATCCACACCCGCTTCCAGTTCGAGCAGCAGGCGGCCACCGAGTTCCTTTTGCAGATTCTCAAGGCCAAGACCGATCGCGCCTTTGTCATGGGCTTCCGGGAAGTGCCCACCATCACCCAGGACTGGACCAACAATATCGACGGCCTGCAGAACGGCATCAACCGGCTCAGTCCCGGCGGCGGCACCGCGCTCTTCGATGCCGTCTACACCGCCTGCCGCGACAAGCTGCTGGACGTCTCGCGCGGCCAGGAGCCGGTGCGCAAGGCCATGGTGCTGCTCAGTGACGGCGACGACAACCAGAGCCGCGTCCGTCCCGACGAAGCCATCAAGATGTGCCAGCGCGCCGAGACCATCATTTACGCCATCAGCACCAACTGGACCCCCAGCCGCGGCAAGGGCGACAAAGTGCTCCAGGATATGGCCGAGGCCACCGGCGGCCAGGTCTTCTTTCCCCCTTCGGTCGAAGATGTCTCCAACAGCTTTACCTCCATCGAAGAGGAGCTGCGCAGCCAGTACGCGCTGACCTACACGCCGGCGGACTTCAAATACGACGGCTCCTTCCGCCCCATCTACCTCTTCTGCAACGACCGCCGCTACCAGGTGCGGGCGCGTAAGGGATACTTCGCCACCCCCCAGTAAATGAGCCGGCTTCAGTTACCGATAGCGGCCCGGAGTCACCGGATTCAACCGGCTCCGGGCCGTTTCATTGCTTAGAGAATTATAAGAATCGAGCCCTCTGGAGTTAGTATTTACTTAGAATCTGGAACAATTACATAGATTAGATTTCTTTGATTATTTTGGAGAGAAAAACCTTTTTGGGACCAGGGCTAGGAAGAATGCCTTGCCGGTCCCTGTGCGAACGCAGCATAAAGTTCATACTGTGTTTAAAATCAATCATTTGAAGATTATTGTTTCAATCCGGGAACGGCTTTTACGTCTGTCGTCGAGTTTGTTTCCCACACCGATTCTTTCCCTTTTCGACTCATCTATTTCTTACTTCGTACGATGAATTAGGGGAGGGCGATCCACGAAGTTATCTCCCTGCAATGACCGGCGTGTTTTCAAGCCTGCGGTGGGTGGCTTTCAGGGGAATATGCCGGAGGGCGAGCGCCGACGGGGTCGTTGAAACCGCAGAGGAACTGTGCGGAGTGGAGGGAGAAACCAGTGATCCGGCAGGCAATTTCATGCGACATCTGCGGTTCGGAGAAGAAGCAGACCAACCACTGGTTTGTAGCCTATGACCAGGCGGGTGAGCTGCGGGTAAGTGGGTGGAACTCGCGCAACCGCTTGCGTCCCGGCGCCAAACATCTCTGCGGGCAGACCTGCCTGCACAAACTGGTGGACGAGTTCATGGCGCGCGAGGCGGAAGTGCGCGTGCAGCCCGCCTTCGCCGAGATCGAGGCGGAGAGGCAGACGAGAGTAGCCGCCGAGGCCAAAGATACCAGCCTCACCTCGAATGCCGCCTACGAGGACTTCGAGTCTTCGGCGCGGTTGGTTCACACTCCGGCAGCCAAGCCCGCGCCCATCGCCCCATTGCCCAAGCCCACCGTCCTGCGTCCCCCGGTGGAGATGGTTCCGGCGGCGGCCAAGAGCTACGCCGAAGAGCCTGCACCGCTGCCTGAAGAGGCTCCCCGCTTCGCCTCGCGCAACTGGCGCGCCGAGGCCTGGGAGCGGGAACGCGAACGCGAACAACACACCATCACCCGCCACTCCGGCATTGCGGCCCGCCGCCGCTCCAATGGGTAGAGCCATGCGCATTCGATCTAAGAGAAGAGGAAGCGCGGCGATGCTTCTGCTGCTGGGTCTGTGGACGCTGCTGCTGCTGGCTCTGCCGGGCAGGCCGAACGTGAATGCGCCTCCGCCCCACCTGATTCTGGGCGGAGCAATGCTGCCGGTTCCGTGGCCGGCGCCGGCCCCAGTGCAGATGCAGACGCAAACAGCCTTCGCAATCCCGCCTCGTCCAGCACCGGGACGTTGAGCGATAGCGCCTTGTCCAGTTTCGACCCCGCCTCTTCGCCGGCCACCACGTAGCTGGTCTTCTTGCTCACCGCGCTCGCGGTCTTGCCGCCCGCGCCCTCGATCATCCGCTTGGCCTCTTCGCGGCTGAGTGTGGGCAGTGTGCCGGTGAGCACAAAGGTCAGTCCCGTCAACTGCGCGGAACGCTCCCGTTTCGCGGCGGTCAGATCCACGCCCGCATCCTTGAGGCTCTGCACCAGGGCCAGATTGGCTGGCTGGGCAAAAAACTCCAGAATGGCCTGAGAGATCCTCGGGCCGACCTCTTCCACGCGCTCCAGCTCTTCCGCACTGGCCGCCATCAGCGCGTCGATGGAGCCGAACTCCTCGGCCAGCAGTTCCGCCGTGCGCTCGCCCACAAAGCGAATTCCCAGCCCCATCAGCGCCCGCGCCAGTCCGGCCTTTTTAGAGAGCGCAATCTCTTCGATCAGGGCGCTCGCGGATCTCTCGGCAAAGCGGTCCAAAGCCACGAGCTGCTCTTTGCTCAGCGTGTAGAGGTCGGCGACGCTGTGCACCAGGCCGCGCTCCAGCAACTGCTGCACCACGGCTTCGCCCAATCCCTCGATATTCATCACCGCGCGTTTGCCAAAGTGCAGCAGGCTCTCGCGCAGTTTGGCAGGGCAAACGGCATTGGCGCAGCGGTAGTCCACTTCGCCCTCGGCGCGCACCGCCGCGCTGCCGCACTCCGGGCAGTCGGAGGGAAAAACAAATGCCTGCCCCCCACCGGAGCCCACCACTTCGACGACCTTGGGAATCACGTCGCCGCCGCGCTCGACCTTGACCGTATCGCCCAGCCGCAACCCCAGCCGCTCGATGAAGTCGGCGTTGTGCAGCGTGGCGCGGCTGACGGTGGTGCCGCCGATGAAGACAGGCTCCAACTCCGCCACCGGAGTCAGCTTGCCGGTGCGGCCCACCTGCACGGTAATGCTGTTCACCACGGTCAGCCCGGCTTGCGCGGTGAACTTGTAGGCGATGGCCCAGCGCGGCGCGCGGGCGGTGTAACCCAGCCGCTGCTGCGTGGCGTAGCTGTCTACCTTCAGCACCACACCGTCGATCTCGTAAGGAAGCTCCGCTCGTTTCCCCTCGGCATCTGCGATGAAGGCCGTCATCGCTTCCACCGATTGCACCAGCGCCCGGTTGGGATTGACGCGGAAGCCCAGCGCCGCCAGCGTCTCCAGCGTGGCGCTCTGCCCGCGCGGCCAGAACTCGCCGTTCACGAGCAGAAAGTAGGCGTAGAAGTCCAGTCCGCGCCGGGTGACGATGCCAGGGTCCAGCGTACGCAGCACTCCGGCGGCGGCGTTGCGGGGATTGACGGCCGTCGCCTGGCCCAACTGTTCCTTCTCCTCGTTCAGCCGTTCGAAGGCGGCCAGCGGCATCACCGCCTCGCCGCGCACCTCGAAGGCCGGCGGCAGGCCGAGTTCGTGCAGCTTCTCAGCGGAGATGCGCAGCGGAATGCTGCGAATGGTGCGAACGTTCGAGGTAATTTCCTCGCCAATCTCGCCGTCGCCGCGGGTCAGCCCGGCGGTCAGCCGCGCCTCGCCATCTGCTGTTGGTTGATAGCGCAAGGCGATGCTCAGCCCGTCCATCTTCAATTCGGCAATGTACTCGACGGGGAGGGTCCCGGCCAGTTCGCGGCAGCGTTTGTCCCAGGCGGCCAGTTCCTCGGCGTTGTAGGCGTTGTCCAGGCTAAGCATGGGGCGGGAGTGGGCAGCTTTCTGAAAGCCCTCGGCCGGCTTGCCGCCCACGCGCTGGGTGGGCGAGTCGGGTGTAAGCAGCTCGGGGTACGCCTCTTCCATGCGCTTCAGCTCGTTGAAGAGCGCGTCGTACTCCGCGTCGCTGATCGCGGGGCGATCCAGAACGTAGTACAGATGCTCGTGGCGGCGCAGCTCGGCGCGCAGGCGCTCCGCGCTTTCGGCGATAGCGCGTTGCTCCTGCAATCCAACTTGGTTGGATTGCGAAGAAAGGTCGGGGTTGGAGTTTTCGCCCATGGGGTGGATTATAGGAGATGCGGACCTCTGTGGGGCAGCGCGGTCCTGGTTTGTGATAGGGTGCGATAGACCGATGAGCGATAAGAAAAACCAGCTTTACTACGGCGACAACCTCGATGTCCTCACCCGTTATGTGAAGGATGAGTCGGTGGACCTCGTCTACCTCGATCCGCCCTTCAATTCGCGGCAGGATTACAACGTCCTGTTTGCCGAAAAGGATGGGTCGGAATCGACTTCGCAGTTCCACGCCTTCGAGGATACCTGGGAATGGAATCTCGATGCGGCTCGGGCTTATGAACGTATCGTCGAGAGGGGTGGGCGTGTTGCCGACGCCTTGCGCGCGTTTCGGACCTTTCTGGGCGGCTCTGACATGATGGCCTATCTGGCAATGATGGCTCCGCGGTTGGTGGAACTGCGCCGCGTGTTGAAAGAAACTGGGTCGATCTACCTGCATTGCGATCCAACAGCCAGCCATTATCTGAAGATTCTGATGGATGCTGTGTTTGGGCCGCAGTTCTTCCGCAACGAAATCATTTGGCGGCGCGCCGATCCAAAAGGGCACGCATATACTCGTTTCCCCTCAACCCATGACGTAATCCTCTTCTTTGGACGGAGCGCGGATGGTACTTGGCATACCCAATACAGAAACTATGACCTCGATTATCTGCAAAGTCATTATTCGAGTGTGGAAGAGGGAACCGGGAGACACTACACCCTAAGCGATTGCACTAATCCAAACAGAAACCGCCCTAATCTTACTTACGAATGGAACGGGGTCACGAAGGTCTGGCGGTGGACGAAGGAAAGGATGCAGCGCGCCCATAACGAGGGCCGTCTCGTTTATACGAAATCTGGTACACCGCGCTACAAGAGATATTTGGATGAGATGAAGGGGACATTGATCACCTCTATTTGGGAAGATATACCATTTATCAACTCCCAAGCTTTGGAGCGCCTCGGCTACCCGACGCAGAAGCCGGAGGCGCTATTGGAGAGGATACTAAGGTCCAGCTCCAATGAAGGCGATGTGGTACTCGATCCCTTTTGCGGTTGCGGTACGACCGTGCAGGTGGCGCAACGACTGAACCGGCGTTGGATCGGAATCGATATTACCCACCTTGCTATCGGTCTTATCAAGAAGCGGCTCGTTGATTCTTTTGGGCCAGAAGTCAGAAAGAGTTACGACGTCATCGGCGAACCGACGGATTATACCGGAGCGGCGATGTTAGCTGCCGAGGATAAATATCAATTCCAATGGTGGGCTCTTGGTCAAGTCGGGGCTCGTCCTGCTGAGCAGAAGAAAGGCGCGGATCGCGGTATCGATGGCAGACTGTTTTTTCACGATGATGAGGGTGGAGAATCCAAACAGATCATTTTTTCTGTCAAGTCAGGCGGCGTAACAGTGGCGCATATTCGCGATTTATTAGGGGTTCTCGACAGGGAAAAGGCGAAGATCGGCGTTTTTCTTTGCTTCGAGGAGCCGACCAAACCCATGCTGCGCGAGGCAGCCGAAGCTGGTTTATACAAATCGACAGACGGCACGACCTACGCCAAAGTGCAGATTCTCACCATCCAACAGATTCTTAAAGGAAAACAACCCGAATACCCCAGATTTGCGCGCGATACAACCTTCAAGAAGGCCCCCAAGGCCCGCGCCTCGATACGGCAGGCAAACCTATCGCTCTTTAGCAATCCCGGCGATTAGAGGGAGTTGCATTCATGGAACCCGTCACCCACTTCCTTACCGGAGCCTGCATCGGGCGCGCCGGGCTGAACCGCAAGACGGCCTACGCCACGCTGGCCGCCGTGCTGGCCTCCGAGGCTGCCGATCTGGACGTGCTGTGGGGCCTGCGCGGTCCGGTCGAGGAGCTCAAGCATCATCGCGGCATCTCCCACACCTTCCTCGCCGTTCCTGTGGTGGCTGCGGCGGCCGTGGGCGCGGTCTGGCTGATCGATCGCGGCTGGCGAAAATGGCGGGAACGCTCCAGAGAGTTGGGGTGCCCCACCCTCGCCGCGCAGTTGTCTTTGCGGCTAGGGTGGGGGAAAACGCGGCCGGTTCAAAAAACAGACCCCCATTCCAAAATCAATTGGGGCTGGCTCTACGCAACGGCATTGCTGGCCGCCTTGAGCCATCTCTTTCTCGACTGGACCAACAACTACGGCCTGCGTCCCTTTTATCCTTTCAACCCGCGCTGGTATGCGGGCAGTTTTGTCTTCATTGCCGAACCGGTGCTGTGGGCGCTGTTGCTGGCGGCGATGATCGTTCCCTGGCTGCTGGGTCTGGCCGACGCCGAGATCGGCGCGAAGAAGAGAGAATTCCGCGGCCGCGGCTGGGCGATCTTCGCCCTGTGCGCCATGGTGGTTTTCTGGTGCGGACGATGGGCGGAGCAGGCCCAGGCGCGGGCCATGATCGAGAACCTCCAGGTGGCCGCCGACCCGGTCAAGCGCTTCGCCCTCGAGCCTTACCCGCTCAATCCCTTTCGCTGGCACGCCATTCTGGAGACCGCCAACTACTTCCAAACCGCCGAGATCGACACTCGCACCCTTTCCATCGACACCGACCCGCGCCGCGACATCCTCTATAAACCGGCCGTTACCGCAGCCGCCCAGGCCGCCCGGCAAACGCCACTGGGCCAGGTTTATCTGGACTGGGGAAGCTGGGCGGTGGTGCGCGATGTGGGGCAGGTTGCAATACCAGGTCTGGCGCCGCCGCAGTTGCCGCGCAACCGCACCTGGACCACCGTCGAGTTCAGCGATCTGCGCTTTGCCTACTCGTTTCTGGGCGCGAATGCAGCCCCGGGCCGCAAGCCGTTGAGCGGTGCGGTGTACATCGTGGATGACCGCGACGACGGCGGCGAAATGCTCAACGGCCGGGAGCAGCGGTAGGCAAATTTGGAACCAAGCGAATCGTTTGTTGAGCGCATGAAAAACTAACGGTTGACCGGGCCGCGCTTGACCCGCAAAATGAAAGGAGTCCTGCTACCCGCACGGCGGGTGGTTTTTCGCGCTCTTTTTGCGAGAGGACCACGGGAAATTCCATCTATCGAGGTGCTTATGCCTGCGTATCTTCTTTTGTTGGTAGCTGTTTTGAGCCGTCTTTTGCCCCACGCGGGGCTGTGGAATTTCACCGCCGTGGGCGGCGCCCTGCTTTACTTTGGCGCTCGGCGCTCCTGGCGCGAGATGCTGCTGCCGCTGACGGTCCTGATCGCCACCGACTATGTGCTGACCGTGGCCGTTTACCACTACAGCTTCGTCTGGCAGTCTTACCTGATTACCTGGGGTTGGTACGCCATGGCCATGGCGCTGGGCCGCATTCTGCTGCACGCGAAAACCACCACGGTGCGGGTGGCGGCGGGCGCGCTGCTGGGACCGACCACGTTCTTTCTGGTTTCAAACTTTGCCGTCTGGCAGAGCGGCTGGGTCCTGTATCCGCGCACCATGGGCGGACTGGTTACGTGCTATGTGGCGGCCCTGCCCTTTTATCGCAACGATCTGCTCTCCACGGCGCTGGTAGCCGGGCTGGCCTTCGGCGTGCCCGTACTGGTGCGCCACTGGAACGAAACGCAAAAACAGGCGCTGTTGGCCGGCAAGTAGATACTGGCGGCCGGTTGAGCTTTTCGCAGCGCCTCCCACCGGAAGGCGCTGCAACCCCTCGATTGCAGCCGTCACGCGCGAGTGCGACCGGATACTCCGAGTCCCGTAACCGCAGAGTGTTATACCGCTGAGGGTGCCCCCGGTCTAGATTTTGAGACCAGGGAAAGTACAAATTAAATTACCCATTCCCGCGGTTAGGGACCTAGTGTTTCTCGGAGGGTTGTATCGCGGTCGCCGGCGTGAGGTAGCCGCTGTCGCTCATCCAATCGGCCATGCGCTGCGGCCAGGTCTTGACGGTCACCAGGCTGGAGCGGTCGCCCATATTGAAGGCGTGCTTTCCCTGGGCCAGAAAGATGGCTTCCACGCGAACTCCGGCGGCGCGCATTTTTAGAAAGATATTCAGAGCCACTTTGTCGCATCCGTACTCGTCGTCGTTGGCCACCAAAAGGAAGGCCGGCGGCGCACTGGAAGTGATCGTATCCGGCACATTCCCGCCGGGATAAACCAGCATCTGAAAGTCCGGTTTGCCATTGAGGCGGTCGATGGGATCGGCGGCTGAGGGGTCCCCGTCGCCCGGAGCGTAAGCGATCAGCGAAACCACCGCGCCGCCTGCGGAAAACCCCAGCATCCCCACGCGATGGGGATCGATGTTCCACTCCTGGGCGCGGCTGCGCACCAGGCGCAGGGCGCGATAGGCATCCTGGCGCACGTTCTCCATGCTGTAGGGGGAATCCTTTTCTCCCGGCAAGCGATATTTCAGGGCAAAGGCGGCCACGCCGATGCTGTTCAGGTACTCCGCGGCCTGCTTGCCCTCGGCGTTGAAAACCAACTCGCGAAAACCCCCGCCTGGTGCAATCACCACGGCCGCGCCCGTCGTCTTCTCCTTGGGCGGCAGGAACACGGTGATCGAGGGGTTGTGCACATTTTTCACCCAATAATCCTGCGCTTGCTCGGGCTCGTCTTTGCGATTCTCGAATCCCGGAGCGCCATGGCTCCAGAGAGGGATCACCTGCGGCGACGATTGGGCGCTGCCTGCAACGCACAGCGCCAAGGGGACGGCCAAGATTCCCAAAAGAGTTCTCATGATGCCAATCTTCCTTTCCTGAATAAAATGGACGGGCGGTTCCCCAAAGACGCGCCTCCCCGCGATGCGATCTTAAAGCATTTCAGGAGGCGGTGTGGCATTCTGTCGGTCATTCAGGAGAACAGCCAGGACAATCGCATGAATCCGAATTGAAGAGATTGGCTTCGATTCATACCGCGCCGGAGGCGCAATGGTGGCTAGCCCGCGCTTCAGCGTGGGGAATGTGGCCGCCAAAAGCCGTGTAGACCCGGAGGGGCGGCGTATAACGCCGATTTGTTATCGGATAACGTTCATGCGATTGCCGTGGGGGAACGGACAGTTCCACAATGGCTGGAGGAAGCGGAAGGTACGTAAGGTGAACGCCAGCGCCCTTCCCGCAGGGGAGCGGCAGGGCGGAAATTCTATTGATCGCAGTTGCGGAGGGAGCGCAGCCGGGAAGCGCGCCGTTTTTGTCGCCGATTCCGGCCGCAGGGCTCGGGCCAGACCGGCCGGCAACTCCAGAACTCAGCCGAAAGCGCGGTTGAGCGCCGCGCTCTCTGGCAAAAACCTTACTTCGGTTCGATGGGGGCGGAAGAGGGCTGCGTTGGAGCCGCATTCTGCTGAACGGCTGGAGCGGTGGGCTCGGCCACGCCCCGGATGCCTTCCTTGAAGCCCTTCAATCCTTCACCCAATCCCTTGCCCAGCTCGGGCAGCCGCTTGGCGCCAAAGAGCAGAAATGCAACCACACCGAGGATAATTAGATGCCACGGCTGCAATAGATCGCCCATGTACTTCTCCTCCGCGCCCGCGACCTGGCGGTGCGCACTCTCACGGGTTTATTGTCGCACAGAACGGGATTCCCTTGCTGCAATCCCAATGCACCGGATCGCCGAGCCGTGCAGAAGCGGCGCGTCTCAGTTCACCTGCGCCGGTCCGCCCAGCCGCTCCGTGACCAGAGAAAAGAAAGAGCGCAGGTCGTCTTCCTGGCCCATGGTCAGGCGGCGATGCACCTTGAGCAGGGGAAAGATCCGCGAGCCGCGCACCTCAACGGCGGGTACGGCGATGGCGTCGCCGGGATATTGAGTCATCTCCCAGGAGCCGGCGTAGCGCCGCCGCAGCACCTCGCCCAGGTAGCTGCCCCACAGCCGCACCTCGAAGTCCAGATCGCGCTCCGGGCTTTCGCTCACCAGCACCAGGATCTCGTCCAGCACATCGATCGAGTCGGAGGTAAAATCCAGCTTCTGGTGGAACTCGCCGCGGCCCACCTTCGTCGCCTCCAGCGCGTACGCCTCCATCATCGATCCCAGGTCGGGGAAGGGCGCAGATTCCATCCGTTTGCGCAGTTGATTGAGCATAGTCCAAAGTATAGGACGCGCCGCAGCAGATAAAGGACGAAAACCTTGCGGTACACACAGTATCTTCTTCTGTGGCAGACTGGAAACAGACCCCGGAGGTTCCCCAGCGATGCGATGGAGCAGGTTTCTTCTTCTTTTTGCCGGCCTGGTGCTGGCCGCGAGCGCCGGCCGCGCCGCCAACCGCGAGATTTATCCCCAGCCGGAGCAGGCTCGGGCCAATCTGGCCGCCGCGCTGAAGACCGCCGCCGCCACCCACAAGCGCATCTTGCTCGACTTCGGCGGCAACTGGTGCGGCGACTGCCAGGTGCTCGACCTCTACCTGCACGACCCGGTCAACCGGCCCATCCTTGAGGCCAGCTTCGTCCTGGTGCACATCAACATCGGCCACATGGACGAGAATCTGGAGATCGCCCACCAATACGGCGTTCCCGTGGAAAAGGGCGTGCCCGCGCTGGCCGTGCTGACGGAAAAAGGCGGTCTGCTCTATAGCCAGAAAAACGGCCAGTTCGACAACATGCGCGCCATGGCCAGCTCAGCGGTCACCGAGTTTCTGGCGCAATGGAAGCCCCTCCGCCCCGGCTGCTCGACGGTCATGCTGAGCTGCTGAAGGCGATGCACACTCCACAATCGAGTGGCCAGACGAGTACTCAAAAGAAATTGCTCAAACGATCAACTTATCGAGAGCTGAGCCATGCACGATGCCATTTAGCCGCTGATATGTCATTAGTGCCTGGGATTCCGTCATGCCCGCGATCAGATCAATCACAACTCTTCGAACCGCGCTTAGAGTCTTACCGGCTTTTTGCAAACGCTCCCTATAATAAGGCGGCAAGAGTCTGGAAGGAGACTTCCTGGTTTCTTGCAGAAAAGCGTTGAATATGTAGCGAATAATCTGCCGGTTGGCATGCTGCTGCGTGGCCAGTCCCGGTGCTTCGATGACGTAATACCAAGTCAGCTGCTTCAGTAGCGCAATTTGCTTGCGAAAATGTTCATCAATGTAGATTGTGCCCCCGTTTACGTCCGGTTCCACCAGTGTTAGCCCATTGATATATCGGCCCACAAGCATACTTGTAAAAATCCGGAGCCGGACCCGGTCATCGCGGGTGCCCTCGTACGGACCAGAAAGTTTGAAGTGCGTAAACAGCAATTCGGCAAAGATTTCGTCAAGTTCCGCATCGGAGGTATCTTTTAGATCCTCAATCTTATCCCGCTTGCTCCCAACATACGAAAGGAACCGATCACGCTCCGCAAAGGATCTTGGTCCTGGGCCAAAGGGGAGCAGGAGATGCAATGGAATCAATCCTGCACGGTAAAAATCCTCAGCGTCATGAATTGCGTAGGTGAGGTCGTCTGCCCAATCCATCAACTCAGCCTCGGCTGAGCGAGGATGAGGCCCGGTTTCGGCCGATCCCACCGCTAGCTGGAATGACCTAAGCTCCGAATCGTAGGCGCCCCATTTATAGCGCTTGCTCTCGGGGCGAGCACTAAACGTCCATGGGTATTTCAGAATTGCACGAAGGGTCCGGTTGGTTAGATTCAGTCCGTTGTATTCATCGTCACGAAAGGCAAGCTCAGTGATAATGCGAAAGCTCTGCGCATTGCCCTCAAATCCCTGCGCTTCGTCACCAGCAAGTCGATTGAGCACCTCTTCCGCAAGATGACCAAACGGAGGGTGTCCCAGATCGTGAGCAAGACATGCTGACTCGACAACATCTGGATCGATTTGATGGAAAGCGGACAATTCAGGCTGCTGAAGCATACGCTTCTCTGCAAGACGGCGGCCAACCTGAGCCACCTGAAGGGTGTGGGTGAGGCGATTATGAAAGACATGGTTGAATTCGCCAGATACAACCTGCGTGGTGGTGGAGAGTCGCTGAAGCGCGGAAGAGTAAAGAATGATGTCCCGGTCGCGTTGGAAATCGTTCCGGTCATCCCCTTGGCGGCTCTGCTCTTTGAAGAGCCTCTCAACACGTTCTAACGGTTCTGGCGGCACTCAGCTTTCCTCGGTAATATCCTCGGGACCGGCCAGCTTTAAAATCAACGCGGGCGTTAAGATCACCTCGCCGTCTTCGAGCAAATCCGAGAGGGCATCCTGAATCTCTGTGTATGAATACTGAGATCCAAGATCGGCAAGGAGGCTAGTGGGCTTCAAAGGCGATTGCTGAATACGACCTAGCACCGCCGCTCTGCCAGATGCACCAGATGCCATGCATGTCACGGTAGCCATTTTTCTCTCTCCCTATTTGAACAAAAATCGTACCACGAAAATGATCCCTTGTAACGATGTCTAAAGATGTACATCAGCGAAAAATGGAAATTCGCGTCTTCAACTGGCCGGCGTCAGGTGCTTGCTGTGCTGGTAGGTATAGATGATGCGGTGGACCATGGTGATGGTCGAGAAGACGGCCAGCACCCACAACGCCGGGGCCATGGCGCCGAGGCTGTTGAAGAGCGCGCCCAGGATAATCAGCACGATGCGCTCCGGGCGTTCCATGAAGCCCACCTTGCACTGCGGAATGAGCGCTTCGGCGCGGGCGCGGGTGTAGCTCACCATCAGCGAGGTCACCATCACAAAGGCCACCAGCACAACATAGCGGAAGCGGTTGATGCGTCCGTAGTAAACCAGCAGGCCGAAGAACAGCACCACATCGGAGTAGCGGTCGATCACCGAGTCGAAAAACGAGCCGAAGACAGTAACCTTATTGGTGCGCCGCGCCACCCGGCCGTCCACCATATCGAAGAGCCCGGCGCCGAAGATCACCATGCCGGCATAGAAAAACATGCGATTGCAGTTGGCGGCGTTGGCGTGGCCAAAGAGGAAGGCCGCCACGATATTGATGACCAGGCCGATGAAGGTGAGCACGTTGGGCGAGATGCGGGTCAGCGACAGGCCATGCACAATGTGATTCAAAAGCCAGCCGCAGGCGCGGCCAAAGGCGCTGGTCCAGGTCATGCTCATCGCTTTACTGCTGCTCCGTTGCGGCTGCTGCTTCCGCTTCGTCGTGGATGGTGCTCAGCTTGAGGATCTCCAGCTCGCGCTTGCCATTGGGAGTCACGATGACCGCCACGTCGCCCACCCGTTTGCCGACAATGCCGCGGCCGATAGGAGAAGTGGTGGAAATAAGCCCCTTGGTCACATCCGACTCTTCGCTGGTGACCAGCCGGTATTCGATCTCCACGTCCTTGGTGCTGTCGTAGACCACCACCGTGGAGCCGAAGCCTGCCTTGTCGCGCGGAATATTGGTCAGATTAACCAGCGAGAGTTCCGCCATGCGCTTCTTCAACTGTCCCAGGCGGGCGTTGACAAAGTCCTGGCGCTGCTTGGCCATGTGGTATTCGGCATTTTCCGACAAATCTCCCATGGCCACCGCCTTCTTGATCTCGGCAGGCAGTTCGTGGGCGAGTTCGTGCTCCAGAATTTGAATCTCTTCGTGAAGCTTCTTCTTAATGTGCTCGGGCATCCAGAGTCCGTGGCGGCGAGCTGGCTTCGCTCAGGCCGCAAGAGATGAAAGAACTAGAGTTCCCATTATACGCGGGTCGCTGGGAAGGCTATAAAACAGGGATTAGGGATTAGGGGTTAGGGGCTAGGGACTAGGGGCTAGGGAGCAGGGACCAGGCCTCGTTCCCTTGTTCCCTCGTTCCCTTGTTCCCTTGGAAAAATACCATTTTCAATGGTAGAATGGTATTTATGAATGCCATTGTCGAGATCGACAAGGCAGGGCGCATCGTCGTTCCCAAGAAGATGCGCGACGCCCTGCATCTGACCCCCGGCACGCGCCTCAGCATTGTGCGCCAGGGCGAACGGATCACGCTGGAGCCCAGCACCAACGCGGCCCAACTGGTGATCGAGAACGGCGTTCCTCTGATCTACCCCGCCAACCGGTCGAATCTGCCGATCCTGACCACCGAGGCGGTCAACGATCTCCTGGCCCAGACTCGCCGGGAACGGGAGCGGCGCTATCTCGGTCTCGACGAGGATGACGCTCCGGATACGGCCGAGGCGCTCGCCAGGGAGTTGGCGTGATCTTCCTCGATACATCGGTCCTGATCGCCGTAGCCCAGGTCAACCACCAGCATCACGCGCCCAGCCGGGCCCTGTGGGATCTCTGCGCGGCGCAACAGGCGGCGGTCAGTACCCACACGCTGGCCGAGATCTACAACACGCTGACCGCTGTGCCGCCGCCCCTGCGCATTTCTCCCCGCGACGCCGTCCTGGTGATCGAGACCTTTCTCGAACGGCTCACGCCGGTTGCACTGACGGCCGATGAGTACCTGGAGACGATGCGCAACATGGCGCGCCTCGGCCTCTCCGGCGGCATTATTTACGATTCTCTGCACTTGGCCTGCGCCCGCAAGATCGATGCTGAGCGCATCTTCACTTGGAACGTGAAGCACTTCCGCCTAGCCGCCCCCGACCTGGCTGGGCGCATCGTGACGCCGTAAGCAGAGCGCCGGCAGCCTACTTTTTGAAGCGATCCGCCAAAGCCGCAGCCAGAACGGTAGCCTGCACCCACCCGCCGACAATCAGCGCCCAGCGCATAAAGCTCAACAACCCATATGTGCTCAGGAAGTAAAGCCATTTGATTTGCGGAAACCATGACTGGCGGAACTGGACACTGGTATTCGGCATCCAACGTTCGTCCATGCCCAGCTTGATGAAGGGCACAGTGTTCTCCAGTGTGTAGACAAAGGGCTGAAAGGTCGGGTAAAGAACTGAAACCGGTTTCGCTTCGCCATTCAACCCGATTGAATTGGGTTGGAAACGTACTGTTTCCATCATGGCGCCCTGGTTGCCACCCCAAGTGAAGACGCTGGCGCCGATCAACAAGGTCAATGTGATCGTCCATCCAATGCGCAGAGGGTTTTCCTCGATCCACGAATAAAACCTGTGCCAAGCGCGATTTGGATGACGCAGGTAAAGCACAACCCTGCGTCGAAGCGTGTTCGATTTCAGCAAGAGCCAGAATAGGATCGAAATCTGTTTGATACCACTCGAAATCCATTGCAGAGGATGGAACTCCAGCTTGCTCGCCTGTAGGCACCGATAGCGGTAGAGAACATGTTTAGAGTCCCCGATAGGGGATCCGTAAACCCCTCGCCTTTAGGCGACGGAAGGTACTAGGCTTGTAGTGATGGAAAACTATAAGCGTGGCAGCCATACGGTGTGGGATTGCAAATATCACC
>Ga0181520_10001827_pt1 | contig 41895 bp, 40 predicted proteins | sample PEATcosm2014_Bin_29_FD_132451 | JGI IMG/M metagenome (GOLD analysis project Ga0181520, IMG submission 132451) | Peatland microbial communities from MTU Mesocosm Facility, Houghton, MI, USA - PEATcosm2014_Bin02_30_metaG | ecosystem: Environmental > Terrestrial > Soil > Wetlands > Peat | place... | reverse complement strand
GTCCAGCGGAGCGACCACCATGCCCTCCTTGACCGGGACCATGCAGGACTTGACCGAAAGCCCGTCGGCGATCACCGAGCACTGGGCGCACTGGCCGTTGGCGCAGAAGATGCCCTGGGGCGCGCCGTCCTTGGCGTGGTGCCCGAACACCCGGATGCCGTTGGCGAACAGGGCGGAGGCGATGGTCTCCCCTTCCCGGGCCTGCAGGGACTTGCCCTGCCAGGTAAACCCGACCGTTGGCTCTGGCGGCACCGCCAGAATGGGATGTTCCTTGATCCGGTAGTCCGACATTCCAAGTCTCCTATAACGATGGCCTTGAGTGGGAAATGACCGTACCTTGATATATTCAGTTAACCACCACCGTCCGGCCGAAACGGCGCACCGGGTTCCACTTGTGACTTTTGTCTAATTTTTCTGAAAGTTCCCAGCCGCGCGGTATATTTGCGGAGACGGCTTCTCAATGACCCAAAGGCGTGGACCATGGCGAGCGATCCAGACGACTTTCCCCGGCGCCAGGAACATGATTCGCTGGGCGCCATGACGTTGCCGGCCGGGGCTCGGCACGGGATCCACACCGCCCGGGCACTGGACAACTTCCCCCTGCTCGGCCATCCGGTCCACCCCGCCCTGGCCCGGGCCTTCGGCGCGGTGAAGCTGGCGGCCCTGCGCAGCAACCGCCAACTCGGTTTCTTCCCAGAGGCCGCCAAGGCCGACGCCATGGAGCGCGCCTGCCGGGAGCTCATGGACGGCGCCCTGGTGCCGGACATCCAGGTGGACGCCCTGCAGGGCGGCGCCGGCACCTCCACCAACATGAACGTGAACGAAGTGCTTGCCAACCGGGCCCTGGAACTGCTAAGCCTGCCCCCGGGCGAGTACGCGCGGGTCTCCCCCCTTGACGACCTCAACCTGCACCAGAGCACCAACGACACCTTCCCCACCGCCCTGCGCATCGCCGCCATCCTGGGTTTGCGCGAACTGGAGCGCCGGGTGCTGGCCCTCCAGGAGGCCTTCCAGGCCCAGGAGAAGGCCCTGGCCCACGTGGTGAAGGTGGCCCGCACCGAGAGCCAGGACGCCGTGCTCACCACCCTGGGCCGGAGCATGGGGGCCTACGCCGAGGCGCTGAACCGCGACCGCTGGCGCCTGGCCAAGAGCGAAGAGCGGCTGCGCGTGGTGAACCTGGGCGGCACCGCCATCGGCACCGGGCTGGCCGCGCCCACCGCCTACATCTTCCGGGTGGTGGAGGAGCTGCGCGAGATCACCGGCCTGGGCCTGGCCCGGGCCGAGAACCTGGTGGAGGCCACCCAGAACCTCGACGTCTTCGTGGAAGTCTCCGGCCTGCTCAAGGCCCTGGCCACCACGCTGATCAAGCTCTGCTCCGACCTGCGCCTGCTGTCCAGCGGCCCCGAGGCCGGACTGGGCGAGCTGCGCCTGCCGCCGCGCCAGGCCGGCAGCTCGATCATGCCCGGCAAGGTCAACCCGGTGATCCCCGAAGCGGTCACCCAGGCCGCCATCATGGCCATGGCCCACGACCAGGCGCTCAGCCTCGCCGCCGCCATGGGCTCCCTGGAACTGAACCCCTTCATGCCGCTGGTGGCGCACAGCCTGCTGGAGAGCCTCGACCTCCTGGCCCGGGGCTGCGACATCCTGCGCCGCCACTGCGTGCAGGGCCTCGAAGCCGACGAGGCCCGCTGCCGGAGCCAGGTGGAGAACGGCACCGCCGCCGCCACCGCCCTGCTGCCGCTGATCGGCTACGAGCAGGCAGCGGCCCTGGCCGCGGAAGCCCGGCGCACCGGCCTGGGCCTGAAGGCCGCCGCCGTGGCTTCCGGCCTGCTGACCGCCGAACAGTTCGACCAGCTCACCAGCCCCGAAGCGGTGGGCCGGCTCGGATGGAGGACCCCCGCCCCATGAGCATGCAGCCCGCCCCCAAGTCGCTCCGCCTGCACATCGGCCTGTTCGGCCGGCGCAATGTGGGCAAGTCCTCACTGCTCAACGCCATCACCCGCCAGCAGGTGAGCATCGTGTCAGCACAAGCCGGCACCACCACCGACCCGGTGGAAAAGCCCATGGAACTGCTGCCCCTGGGCCCGGTGCTGTTCGTGGACACCGCCGGCGTGGACGACGAAGGCGCGCTGGGCGAACTGCGCATGGCCCGCACCCGGGCGGTGCTGGACCGGGTGGACCTGGGCGTGATCGTCACCGAACGGGGCGCCTGGGGCGAATTCGAGGCCGGGCTGCTGGAGCAGCTGCGGGCGCGCAACGTGCCGGCCCTGGTGGTGCGCAACAAGGCCGACCTGGGCCTGCCCACCCCGGAAGAGCTCGGCGTGCCCCAGGTGGCGGTGAGCGCCCTCGGCGGCAGCGGCATCCTCGATCTGCGCGAAGCGCTGCTGGCCCTGGCGCCCGCCGATTTCTTCGACAACCGGCGGCTGGTGGCCGACCTGGTGCCGCCGGGAGAGCTGGCCGTGCTGGTGGTGCCCATCGACAAGGAGGCCCCCAAGGGCCGGCTGATCCTGCCCCAGGTCATGGCCATCCGCGACCTGCTGGACGGCGAGGCCATGGCCATGGTCGTGCAGGAGCGCGAGCTGGCCAGCGCCCTGGCCCGGTTGAACCGGCCGCCGGCGCTGGTGGTCACCGATTCCCAGGCCTTCCTCAAGGTGGCCGCCGACGTGCCCCGTTCGGTGCCCATGACCTCGTTCTCCATCCTCATGAGCCGGTTCCAGGGCGACCTGGCCGAGCAGGTGCGCGGCACCCTCGGCATCGAGCGGCTGCGGGGCGGCGACCGGGTGCTGATGGCCGAAACCTGCAGCCACCACCCCGTGGGCGAGGACATCGGCCGGGTCAAGATCCCCCGCTGGCTCACCCAGTACGTGGGCGCCAAGCTGGAGTTCAGCCACGTCCAGGGCCGCGACTTCCCCGCCGATCCGTCGCTCTACCAGCTGGTGGTGCACTGCGGCAACTGCACCGGCAACCGCCGGGAGATGCTGTCCCGCATCCACCGCTGCCGCGAGGCCCAGGTGCCCATCACCAACTACGGCCTGACCATCGCCTACTCCCTGGGCATCTTCGAGCGCGCGCTGGGGCCCTTCCCGGCCGCGCTGGAGGCCTTCCGTGCAAGTTCTTGACGGCATGCCAAACGACCTAGATTTACTGCCAGGTTTTGAACCCGGACCACCCCGAGGCATCGCGCATGGCCGCGCTGCCGCCGGTGCCATTCGCCTTCGACCGCTGAAACGCCCGGAATCAGAAGTGTTTGCCCTCCCTGACGGCCTGGTACCGGGCCTCGATACTGCCCATATTGACGGTAATGAGATCGAAGACCTCGTTGCGTGCCTTCTTGATATTTTCAAGTTTATTCTTCGCTCCCGCGCTCTGGGGTTTTCTGTTCGCCTCGAGCCGATCTCTCTCATATGTTGTCAACATGGCGTGGTAACAAATGAGTAAATCATGATAATCGGCGAGGAGGGTTGTGAAGTCTTTGTCCGCGAGGAGAGCTTTCTTCATGGCTTGGCGGGCTGTCGTCATCTCGCCGGCATTCTTGGAATAGTGTGCCTCCATGCGCAAGGCCAGCTTGTCGAAATTGGCCTCGTTGAACACCGGCTGGGTTTGGGAAGCGTAAAGGGCGACCACCTCGGGCTGGTCCTTGATATCATCCGGTACGGGATAGGCCAGTGCGCATGAGGCAAGGGCGAGGCTCAGAATAGAAAGTCCAAAAGGACGGGAGAGTGACATTGAAGCTCCTTTGCAAAGGGAGACCGGAGCCTCCGTGCCAATAATTATTAATATTTTTTAAGGAGCCGTCAAGCATCGGGCGGGCTGAGGGGTGCTCAAGGAGCCAGGAGCGTTAAAAGCCCTGGTGTGGGTCCAGGCCGAAACCCAGCTTTCAGCTGAACCGCCACGGAAAGACGCAAGCCCGTGTCGAAAGCTCCAGGCCTTCATCCGCCATTCCTCCGCGGCGAAATGGACATGAAAAGTTTGAGAAGAATGACTTCTTGCTCTTTTCCAGCTGCTCCGGGCGGAACTTGAACAGCCCTTCCGGGGCCACCGTCCAGAAGTAGCCCTGGGCGGACCTTGCATTACCAGGGTAATGGATTAACCTTGTAATGGAGGGCGGTGCGGCCATGAGCCTTGCAAAATCCAGAATCACGGCACAGGGACAGGTTTCCATTCCAGTGGCGGTCATGCAGCAGTTCGGCCTGGCGCCAGGCGAAGTGATCGAATGGGAATCCCGGGATGGCCAATTGACCATCCGCAGGGCTGGCCAGTACACCCTGGCGGATGTCCGCAAGGCCCTCGACCTTCCCAAGGGCGTCCACAAGACCGATGCGGAAATCCGGGAAGGCATCAAGGCGCGGATGCGGGTCAAGCATGCGCGCCATTGACACCAATGTCCTGGTCCGGGTTCTGGCGGGCGATGATGCGGTCCAGAGCGCCGCCGCGGCAGCGTTCATCCAGGCGGAAGGCCCTGTGTGGGTCTCCCATGTGGTGCTGGTCGAAACGATCTGGGTGCTTGAATCCGTCTATGAGCGGAGCAAGCCGCAACTGGTCGACGCCTTGCACCGGATCCTGGACAACCGGGAACTGGCCGTGGAAGGCACGGCCGTGGCCTGCGCCGCCCTGGACCGCTACCAGGCCAGAGGGAAACTGGACTTCGGCGACTGCCTGATCCTGGAAATCGCCCGCAAGGCCGGCCATCTGCCGCTGGCCACCTTTGACAAGGCGTTGGCAAAGGCTCCAGGAACCCATCAGCTCTGATGAGAGTGACGGCCCGCCTCAACGCACGTCTGCTTCCTCCCGGTATACAGCCACGATAGTGACCATTTTACCCTCATGCAGGTATAGGATCCGCAGCGGCTTCACCAGGGCCTCCCGGAACGGCTCTCCCGCTTCCGCGGATACCGGCCCAAGATCAGGGAATGCCGCTAGCTGATCGGTCTTCCGGAAGACCCTGCCATGAAGGCGCGAAGCGGCACCGGGATTGTCCACCGCAATGAATTCGAGCAGATCCTCCAGATCGAGCAGGGCTCGTTCGGACCACTGGACTTTCACCGGGCGAACTTGGCCAGGCGTGCCTTGGCATCCTCCTGGGAGACCACCCGGCCAGCCCTGAGATCCGCGACGCCCTTGGCCACCAGATCAAGGATCTGCAGACGGCGCTGGAGACTGTTCCAGGTTTCCACGCCGACCATGACCGCGGCTTCGCGGCCATGCTCGGTCACCATCACCGCGGCACGGGTTTTCTTCAGGCTCGCGATGACCTCGGTGGCCCGCCGCTTGACCTCAGTGACCGGCACAAGCTTCATCATCAGATTCCCCCAGCTGCAAGAGTGATCTTTCCGTAGCACTTTCGCAAGGAAAGCCTTCATAAACAAAGCGGAAATCCGGGAAGGCATCAAGGCCCGGATGCGGGCCAAGCACGTCCGCCCTTGCCGGCTCCGGGCACCCATCAGCTCTGATTCCGGCCGGGCGGCGGGTTCCGGGCCTATGATGGTGCATCCCCTGGAGGCCCCCGTGGTCCTGCCCGATACCTTGAATTTCGGCCTGATCGGCGCTGCGCTGCTGGTCCTGCTGCTCCTGGCGCTGATCGCCAAGAGCACCGTCTACATCCCCAACAACCGGGTCGGCATCGTCGAAAAGCTGATCAGCGGCCGCGGCTCCCTGAAGACCGGATTCATCGCCCTGGCCGGCGAAGCCGGCTTCCAGCCGGAGATCGTGCGCGGCGGCTGGCACTTCTTCGCGCCGTTCCAGTACCGCATCCACAAGATGCCCCTGGTCACCATCCCCCAGGGCAAGATCGGCTACGTGTTCGCCCGGGACGGCCAGGACCTGCCGGCCACCCAGACCATCGCCAGCAACGCCTCCGCCAACAACTTCCAGGACGTCCCCGGATTCCTGCGCAACGGCGGGCAGAAGGGGCCCCAGCGCATGATCCTGCGCGAAGGCACCTACGCCATCAACCTGGCCCAGTTCGTGGTCATCACCGAAGACCACATGTTCTACCTGCCCCTGGACAAGAGCGAGGAGGTCACCTTCCAGAAGATGCTTTCCATCATCCAGGACCGTAAAGGCTTCCAGCCGGTGATCATCAAGGGCAACGACGACGCCGTGGGCATCGTCACGGTGCATGACGGCCATTCCCTGTCCGACGGCGAGATCATCGCCCCCATCGTCGGCGGCGATCCCAAGGCCGGCGCCTTCTACCACAACAATTTCCAGGACGCCGACAAGTTCCTGGCCGCGGGCGGCCAGCGCGGCCGGCAGCTGCAGGTGCTGGTGGACGGCACCTACTACATCAACCGGCTGTTCGCCACCGTGGAACTGATTCCCAAGACCGTGGTGGAAGTGGGCTACGTGGCCGTGGTGGTGAGCTACACCGGCAACAAGGGCCAGGACATCAGCGGCGCCGGCTTCGCCCACGGCGAGCTGGTGGCCAAGGGCGAGCGCGGCGTCTGGGCCGATCCGCTGCTGCCCGGCAAGTACGCCTTCAACACCTACGCCGGCAAGGTGGTGATGGTGCCCACCACCAATTTCATCTTGAAATGGGTCAAGAACGAGAAGGGCAGCCACAGCCTGGACGAGAACCTGTCCGAAGTGAGCCTGATCACCAAGGACGCCTTCGAGCCCAACCTGCCCCTGCAGGTGGTGGTGCACATCGACTACCGCAACGCGCCCCTGGTCATCCAGCGCTTCGGCGACGTCAAGCAGCTGGTGGAGCAGACCCTCGACCCCATGGTCTCGGCCTTCTTCAAGAACATCGGCCAGACCCGCACCATCATCGAGCTCATCCAGCAGCGCAGCCAGATCCAGGAACAAAGCCACGCGGAGATGCGCGAGAAGTTCCTGCTCTACAACCTCGAGCTCCAGGAAGTGCTGCTGGGCACGCCCACCAGCGGCGAACCCGGCGGCCCCATCGAGACCATCCTCACCCAGCTGCGCAGCCGCCAACTGGCCGATGAGCAGGTGACCACCTACGCGCGCCAGCAGAGCGCCGCGGTCAAGCAGCGCGAGCTGCGCGAGGCCGAGGCCACCGCGGAACAGCAGACCAAGCTCACCCAGTCCGCCATCGCCATCGAAGTGCAGAGCAACGAAGGCAAGGCCGCCCTGGCCCGGGCCCAGCAGGAGGCCACCCAGATCACCACCATCGCCAGCGCCGAAGCCGAGAAACTGCGCATCATGGGCGAAGGCGAGGCCAAGCGGATCAAGGTCATGGCCGAAGCCAACGCCGACCAGACCGCCCGGGTGGGCATCGCCCAGGCCGTGGCCATCGAGGAGCAGGTGCGCGCCTCGGGCGGCGCCCAGTTCCAGATGACCCGGCAGGTCATGGAACGGTTCGCCCAGGCGGTCGAGAACTCCAAGGTGGACGTGGTGCCGAAGATCAACATGGGCGGCGGCGGCAACCTCCTGGTCGATCTGCTCACCCTGCTGATGAGCGGCAAGGCCGCCGAAATGACCGGCGTCCAGACCGGGATGGAGCCCTCGGCGGAGGTCAAGGCCCTGCGCCAGGCCATCCTGTCGGCCATGGGCAAGCCCGGGGACTTGCATTAGGCAGGCTTTGCCCCAAGCTGGTGGCGGAGAAGCGGCCATGGTCCAGCGATCCGTCTGCCCCTATGATTGCCCCGACACCTGCGGCCTCCTGGTCGAAGTGGCCGGCGGCCGCGCCGTGGCGGTCAAGGGCGATCCCGAGCACCCGCACAGCCGGGGCACCTTGTGTCCCAAGATGACCCAGTACCAGGACACCGTGCACTCCCCGCGCCGGCTCACCACCCCCCTGCTGGCCACCGGCCCCAAGGGCGGCGGCAGCTTCGCGCAGATTTCCTGGGACGAAGCCATCCAGCGCATCGCCGAGCGCTTCCGCGGCATCATCGCCGGGCACGGCGCCGAGGCGATCCTGCCCTACTCCTACGCCGGCACCATGGGCCTGATCCAGCGCAACGCCGGCCATGCCTTCTTCCACCGCCTGGGCGCCTCGCGCCTGGACCGGACCATCTGCTCCCCGGCCAAGGCCGCGGGCTGGGCGGCGGTGATGGGCCAGACCCCCGCCCTGCCGCCGGACACCCTGCGCCATAGCGACCTGGTGCTGCTGTGGGGCATCAACGCCCTGGCCACCAGCCTGCACAGCCTGCAGTGGGTGCGCGAGGCGCGCCGGGCCGGTGCCAAGGTCTGGCTGATCGACACCTACGAGACCCCCACGGCGGCCGTTGCCGACCGCACCTTCAAGGTGCGCCCCGGCAGCGACGGCGCCCTGGCCCTGGGCATCATGCATCTGCTGGTGCGCGACGGCCGCCAGGACAGCGCCTTCATCGCAGCCCAGGTCCAGGGCTTCGCGGAGCTGGCCGCCCAGGTGCTGCCGCACTATCCGCCGGAACGGGTGGCGCAGCTCACCGGCCTGCCGGTGGCCGAGCTGGAGCAGCTGGCCCAGGCCTACGGCCAGGCCCGGGCGCCCTTCATCCTGCTGGGCAGCGGCCTGTCCCGCTACGGCAACGGCGCCATGAACATCCGCACCATCGCCTGCCTCCCGGCCGTGGTGGGAGCCTACGCCCGCGCCGGCGGCGGCGCCTTCGCCGGCGTCAACAACGGCGGCGATTTCAACCTGGCCGAAGTGACCCGGGAGGATTTCCTGCCCCACCCGGTGCGCACGGTCAACATGAACCGCCTGGGCCAGGCCCTGGACACCCTGGAGGGGCCCCGGATCATGGGCCTGTACGTCTACCACGCCAACCCCGCAGCCGTGGCCCCGGACCAGAACGCCGTGCTGCGCGGCCTGGCCCGCCCGGACCTGTTCACCGTGGTGCACGAGCGCTTCCTCACCGACACCGCGCGGTACGCCGACCTGGTGCTGCCGGCCACCTCCTCCCTGGAGCACGGCGATCTGTACCGCTCCTACGGCAGCTATTGCATCCAGCGGGTGCGGGCGGTGATCCCGCCGGTGGGCGAAAGCCGCTCCAACTGGCAGGTGTTCCAGCTGCTGGCCGAGGCCATGGGCTTCCAGGAGCCGTTCTTCCGGCAGAGCGCCGACGGCCTCATCGACCACCTGCTCAGCCTGGACAGCCCGGTGCGCGCGGGCCTGGACCGGGCCGCCGTGGAGGCCGGCCGCGCCGTCGAACTGCGGCCGGTCCGCGGCGGCTACCTCACCCCCTCGGGCCGGATCGAGATCCTCAACCCCAGGCTGGACCCGCCCCTCCCGACCCACCTCGAGCGCCACGCCGAGGCCGCCACCCTGCCGTTCTCGCTCATGACCGCCCCCGCCCTGCTCGGCCTCAACTCCTCCTTCCAGGAGCGGGACCAGTTGCGCGAGCGCCAGGGCGGCATGCGCCTCCTGATGAACCCCGACGACGCCCAGGCCCGGGGCCTCCAGGACGGCCAGCCGGTGATCGCCTGGAACGACCTGGGCGAAGTGCGCTTCCAGCTGGCTGCCAGCGCCAAGGTGCCGGCCGGCCTGGTGGTGGCCGAAGGCGTCTGGTGGCGCGTGTTCGCCCCCGGGGACCGGACGGTGAATGCCCTCACCTCCCAGCGACTCACCGACCAGGGGGGCGGCAGCACCTTCTACGACAACCGGGTGGACGTTCGATCAGCCTGAAGGGAACCTTGCGCATCAATAAAGCAATAGTTTATTGATGACGAGCTTATCCTCCCCCACCGACTCCGCTCCGGATCCGCGTCCGGCCTGGGCCGGGGCTGGCGCCCGGCTCCTGGGCCGCTACCGGCTGGGCCCGCCCCTGGGCAAGGGCGGCATGGGCGAAGTGTTCGAGGCCTGGGACGGCCTGCTCAACCGCCGGGTGGCCCTGAAGACCCTCAGCGTGCCCCACGCCTCGGCGATCCTGCGCTTCATGCGCGAAGCCCAGATCCAGGCCCGGGTGAGCCATCCGAACGTCTGCCGGATCTATGACGTGGACGCCTCCGGGGAGGTGCCGGTCATCGCCATGCAACTGGTGCAGGGGCCCAACCTGTACCAGGCGGCCCCGGAGCTGTCAGTGGCCGCGCTGGTGGAGATCCTGGGCGCCGTGGCCATGGCCATCAACGCCGCCCACCGGCTCAACCTGATCCACCGCGACCTGAAGCCTTCCAACATCCTGCTGGAGCCCGACGGCATGGGCGGCTGGAGCGCCTATGTGGCGGATTTCGGCCTGGCCAAGGACCTCGCCGCGGACGGCTGCACCGAGACCCAGGCGCTGATGGGCACCCCGGAGTACCTGGCGCCGGAGATGAAGCTGGGCAACCCCGCGGCGGTCGGCCCGGCCACGGACATCTATGCCCTGGGCGTCACCCTCCAGACCGTATTGAGCCTGCGCGGCGCCGAAGACCTGCCCCGGGGCCTGCGGGTCATCATCGGCCGCTGCCTGGAGGAGCGGCCCCAGGACCGCTACCCCAGCGCCGGGGAGCTGGCCGAGGACCTGCGCCGCTTCCTGGACGGCGAAACCCTGCTGGCCGAGCGCGGCCGGTGGCGCCGGGGCGCCGGCCGGTTCACCCGCCGGCACCCCACCTGGACTGCTTCGCTCTGCCTCACCCTGCTGCTGGGCACCGGCTTCCTGGCCTGGTCCGGACACCTCACCGCCCAGAGCCAGCGCCAGGCCGCCCTGGCCCAGCGCTTCACCCTGGAGGCCCGGGATCTGGAAAACCGCCTGCGGATGGAGCGGCTGATCCCGCCCCACGATCTGCGGCCCGCCTTCGCCCAGCTGGAGCGGGGGCTGGATCGCATCCGGCAGGAGATGGCCCGCCTTGGGCCGGTGGCCCTGGGCCCCGGCAACCTCGCCCTGGGGCGCGGCTACTGCTACCTGGGCGCCCTCGACCGGGCGCGCGGGGTGCTGGAGGCGGCCTGGCAGGGCGGCTACCGCACCCCGGACGTGGCCTACGCCCTGGCCCGGGTCGCCTGCTATTCCTACTTCAAGCTGCTGGACCGGGCCGAGATGGGCGACCTCGAGGAGGCCCTGGAACCCGCCCTGGCAAGGCATCTCCAGGAGGCCCGGAGCTATTTCCAGCAGGCCCAGGGGCAGACCTGGGAACCGGCGGGCCTGGGCGCATCGCGCCTGCTCTACCTGGAAGGCCAGTTCGAGGCCTCCGTGCAGCAGGCCAGGGCCGCCTTCAAGGCCAACCCCTGGCTGTGCGAAGCCAAGATCCAGGAGGCCTTCGGCCTGGCCGCCCTGGGCGGGGCGAGTCAGCAACGGGGCGATCTGCGCAAAGCCCGAAGCCTGTACCAGGAAGCCAGCCTGGCCGCCCAGGTGGCCCGCAGCATCGGCCAGAGCGAGTTCGACTGCTACCTCGCGGACATGGAGTGGCGCTTCCACTGGATGCAGTGCCCCGTCCTGAGCCCGGCCGAGCGAATGGCCCAGATGGACCAGGCGGAGCGGCTGGCGGACCGCCTCCTGCTGCTGCAGCCGGACACCGTGCGGGCGCTCTGCTCCAAGGTGTTCGTGCTGATCCGCCGGGCCGACCTCATGGTGGACCAGGGCCAGGACCCGGAACCGGAACTGCGCCAGGCCGAGCGGCTGCTGGCTCCCGCCGCGGAACGCCCGGTCTATGACCGCATGGTGCGGCTCAAGCGCATGCAGATCCAGGCGGTGCGGGACAAGTCATCCCTTCCTTAGGATCTTGCTGAAGAACTGCCGGGTCCGCTCGTGGGTGGGGGCGTTGAAGAACGGCTCGGTGGGCGCCTCGTCGATGATCAGCCCGTTGTCCATGAACACCACCTTGTCGGCCACTTCCCGGGCGAAGCCCATCTCATGGGTGACGATCACCATGGTCATGCCGTCCCCGGCCAGGGCCTTCATCACGTCCAGCACCTCGCTGATCAGCTCCGGATCCAGGGCCGAGGTGGGCTCGTCGAACAGCATCACCTCGGGATTCATGGCCAGCGCCCGGGCGATGGCCACCCGCTGCTGCTGCCCCCCGGAGAGCTTGGACGGATACTCATCGGCCTTTTCCGGAAGCCCCACCTTCTCCAGCAGGGCCATGGCCTGCTGGCGGGCTTCCTGGACCGGCAGCTTCTTCACGTGGATGCTGGCCAGGGTGATGTTCTCCAGCACCGTCTTGTGCGGGAACAGGTTGAACTGCTGGAACACCATGCCGGTCTTCTGGCGGATCTGGTGCAGGTTGGCCCGGCCCTTGAGCGGGATGCCGCCCACCTCGATGCTGCCGCCGTCCAGGGTCTCCAGGCCGTTGATGCAGCGCAGCAGCGTGCTCTTGCCCGAGCCGCTCGGGCCCAGGATCACCACCACCTGGCCTTCGTCCACCTCCAGGGAGACCCCCTTCAGCACCTCGTTGGTCCCGAATTTCTTGTGAATGTCCTTGATCTTAATCACTGCGGGCCATCCTTAGTTCCAGCACCCGGACCAGACGGGAGAGAATGAACGAAAGCACGAAATAGAACACGGCGATGGCCATCCAGACCTCGAAGGCCCGGAACGTTTCGGTGACGATGTTCTTGGCCGCGTAAGTGAGTTCGCTCACGGCGATCACCGAAACCAGCGACGAGTCCTTGATCAGGCTGATGAACTGGCCGGCCAGGGGCGGCAGGATGCGCTTGAAGGCCTGGGGCAGGATCACCAGGCGCATGGCCTGGCCTTCGCTCATCCCCAGGGACAGCGCCGCCTCGCGCTGGCCCTTGTGGATCGACTGGATGCCGGCCCGGATGATCTCGGTGATGTAGGCGCCGGAGAAGATGGACAGCGCCAGCACCGCCGAAACGAAGGCCGACAGCGGCAGGAACACGCCCAGCCCGAAGTAGATGAACAGCAGCTGGATGAGCAGCGGTGTGTTGCGGATCCATTCCACGTAGACCGCGGCCAGGACGTTCAGCAGGCGGTTCCGGCTGATCCGCGACAGCGCCCCCGCGACCCCCAGGATGGTGCCGCCGATGATCGACAGCAGCGAGATCACGAAGGTCATCCGCAGGCCCGCGAGCATCTGCGGCAGATACTCCACCAGCACACCGAAATCCAGTTTGTACATCACCACTCCACAGGGAAAGCGTCGCCCCGGCTATTTCTTGAGGGGAACCCCGTTCCACCAATCCATGGAGACGAACCAGTACTTGTACATCTTGCCGTATTCATCGCTCTTGGCGAACCGGGTGAGGAAGCCGTTGAGGTATTCCACCACCTGCGGGTTGCCCCTGGGCACCGCGATGCTCAGGTGTTCCGTGGTGAACGGCTCCAGGATGGCGTAGGTCTCGGCCGGGTGCAGCCGGTGGTAGATGGCCACCCAGGGCACCTCGTGGATGACCGCCTGGGCGTGCCCGTTCAGCAGCTCCAGCCCGGCCAGGGCCGAGCCGTCGAACTTCTTGACCGTGGCGTTCTTGAACATCTTCGAGGCGGTCTGGTCGGCCGTGGTGCCCTGGGACACCGCGATGACCCAGCCCTTCTGGTCGAGATCCTGCCATTTCTTGATGTTCGGCACGTTCTTGTTCACCAGCAGGGCCTGGCCCGAGGTGAAGTACGGCATGGTGAAGTCCACCACTTCCTTGCGCTTGTCCGTGGCGGTCATGCCCGCGATGACCAGATCCACCTTGTTCGACTGCATGGCCGGGATCAGTCCGGAAAAGGCGTAGTTCTGCCACTCCAGCTTGACGCCCAGGTCCTTGGCGATCGCCTTGGCGATATCGATGTCGAAACCCACCAGCACGTTCTGCTTGTCCACCATCTCGAACGGGTAGTAGCCGCTGGCGGTGCCCACCACCAGGGTGCCCTTGTGCCTGATCGCCGCCAAGCCATCCGCCCGGAGCGCCCCGCCGGCCAGCACCGGCAGCATCAGCCCGGCCACCACGGCCATGAACATGCGCTTGATTCCTGAAACCATACCCAACCCCCTGAAGTAAATTAAATCATATGCCTGCGAATCTCGCGCTCGGCGAAGGTGACGTGCTCGAGCATCGCCCGGGAGGCCCCCTCCGGGTCCCGGGCCTTGATCGCGGCGAACACCCGCACGTGCTGGTTGATGATCTCCTCGGCGTTCTGGGCGTCGTCCAGCAGGAGCTGCTGGGTGCCGGCCGAAACCGCCTTGGACCACTCCTCGTGCACCGTGCGCAAGAGCTTAATTAACAAATTATTATGGGAGGCTTCCGCCACGGCGTAGTGGTAGGCGGCGTCGAAATCCTCGCCCCGCTCCGAATCGCCGCTCTGGATCCGGTCCTTCATCTTTTCCAGCAGCATTCCGATCTGTTCCACCTCTTCATCGGTGGCCCGTTCGGCAGCCAGGGCCGAGGTGGCCGCCTCGAAGATCCGCCGGACCTCGAACATGTCCAGCAGCGAGCCCCGTTCCAGGGCCAGGAACATGGCCAGGGGCCGGATCACCTCGTGGCCGAAGGCATCCCGCACGAAGGTCCCCTCGCCGTGGCGGATCTCGATGAAACCGAGCATCTCCAGGGAGCGGATCGCCTCCCGCACCGAAACCCGGCTCACCTGGAGGGTCTCGGCCAATTCCCGTTCCGGCGGCAGCTTGTCCCCGGGCTTGAGCTCCCCGCCGGAAATGAGCTGCTGGATCTGTTCGGCGATCTCTTCATAGAGACGCCTGGATTTGACCGGAGTGAAGGTGATTCCCACGTCGTTCCTCAGTTTGATGCTATCAGGCCCCGAACCGGCCCCGCTGTCTTTTATCCATAAATTGGCCCAATGATCTAGTGGTCCTACCACCATACCTATGCTAGCCTACCTCCATTCCCAACCCATGAAAGGAGCCCCATGAAGATCGTGGTGTGCATCAAGCAGGTCCCCGGGACCACGGACGTCGAAGTGGACCCCAAGACCGGCGTCCTCAAGCGGGACGGGGTCGATTCCAAGCTGAACCCCTACGATCTGTATGCCCTGGAAACCGCCATGCGCATCAAGCACGGCCACGGCGCCACCGTGCAGGCCATCACCATGGGCCCGCCCCAGGCCGCCCAGGTGCTGCGCGAAGCCTACATGATGGGGGTGGACGAAGCCGTGCTGCTCACCGACCGCAAGTTCGCCGGCGCCGACGTGCTGGCCACCGCCTATGCCCTGTCCCAGGGCATCCGCCAGTCCGGCATGCCCGACCTGATCATCTGCGGCAAGATGACCACCGACGGCGACACCGCCCAGGTCGGCCCGGAGATCGCCGAGTTCCTGGACCTGCCGCACGTGGCCAACGTCCTGCGCATCCTCGAGGTGGGCGCCGAGGCCATCACCGTGGAGATGGACATGGCCGCCACCGTGGAGATCGCCAAGGTCCAGTATCCCTGCCTGATCACCGTGGAGAAGGGCATCTGCCAGCCCCGGCTGCCGTCGTTCCGGCTCAAGCTGGCGACCCGCGACCGGGCCGTGGCGCAGCTCACCCTGGCCGACCTGGCCGATGCGGACGCCGGCCATTACGGGCTCAACGGTTCGCCCACCCAGGTCAAAAGGATCTTTCCGCCCGAGGTCAACGCCGACCACGAGATGTGGACCGGCACCGGCCCCGATCTGGCGGCCCGGCTCGGCGAGCGGCTCCAGCAACTGAAATTCGTCTGACCAGGAGAACGGCCATGGCACGCATCATCATCCACCAGGAAGCCATCACCGACGCGGCGGCCCTCAAGGCCATCTGTCCCTTCAACGCCCTCGACACCGTCAACGGCTACCTGGAAATCAACGCCGGCTGCAAGATGTGCAAGCTGTGCGTGAAGAAGGGTCCGGCCGGGGTGTTCGAGTGGGTCGAGGACGAGCGCCCGGCCATCGACAAGTCCCTGTGGCAGGGCATCGCCGTCTACGTGGACCACCTGGAAGGCAGGATCCACCCGGTGACCCTGGAACTGCTCGGCAAGGCGCGGGAGCTGGCCGGCAAGATCCATCAGCCGATCCACGCGGTGTTCATCGGCAGCGGCATCCGCGCCGGCGCCGAGGAGCTGCTGCACTACGGCGTGGACCAGGTGCACGTCTACGACGACCCGGCCCTGAAGCACTTCCGCATCGAACCGTACACCGCCGCGTTCGCCGACTTCATCACCGCCGTCAAGCCGGCGATCGTGCTGGTCGGCGGCACCACCATCGGCCGATCGCTGGCGCCGCGCACCGCGGCGCGCTTCCGCACCGGGCTCACCGCCGACTGCACCTTCCTCGACGTGCAGCCCAACACCGACCTCGACCAGATCCGCCCGGCCTTCGGCGGCAACATCATGGCGCACATCTTCACCCCGAACCACCGGCCCCAGTTCGCCACGGTCCGCTACCAGATCTTTTCCGCCCCGCCCCGCACCGAGCGCGGCCAGGGCGTGATCCACACCCGCAGCCTGGCGCCCGAAGCGCTCAAGTCGGGCATCCAGGTGCTCGACGTGCGCCGCAAGGAGACCACCAAGGGCCTCGAGGACGCCGAAGTCATCGTCGTGGCCGGCCGGGCGGTGAAGAAGGCCGCGGACCTGGCCATGGTCGAGCGGCTGGCGCAGCTGCTGAACGGCAAGGTGGCCGCCACCCGGCCCATGATCGAGGCCGGCTGGGTCGATGCCCGGCAGCAGATCGGCCTTTCCGGCCGGACCGTGAAGCCGCGGCTGATCATCACCTGCGGCGTGTCCGGAGCGATCCAGTTCGTGGCCGGGATGAACAACGCCGATTGCATCGTCGCCATCAACAGCGACCCCAAGGCCACCATCTTCAATGTGGCCCACTACGGCATCCTCGGTGACATCTACGAGGTGCTGCCCGCCCTCATCCAGCGTCTCGAAACGGGACACGATGCCACCCCCATGGAAGCGCTCGCGGCCGTCACCGCATAGGAGGAACCGATGCACTACAAAGCGGTCGAACAAGGCGATGTGGATTTCCTGATCGAGGTCTGCGGGGCCGACCGGGTGTTCCGGGGCGAGGCCATCAGCGAGGACTTCAGCCACGACGAGCTGGCCGGCATCCACCAGGTTCCGGAGGTCCTGGTGGAGGTCGCCAGCACCGAGGAGGTGTCCAGCATCATGAAATACGCCAACACCCACCACATCCCAGTGACCCCGCGCGGCCAGGGCACCGGCCTGGTGGGCGCGGCGGTGGCGGTGCACGGCGGCATCATGCTGAACCTCTCGCGCATGAACCGCATCCTGGAACTGGACGCCGACAACCTGACCCTCACCGTCGAGCCCGGCGTGCTGCTCATGGAGATTTCCAAATACGTTGAGGAACGGGACTTCTTCTACCCGCCCGACCCGGGCGAAAAGAGCGCCACCATCGCCGGCAACATCAACACCAACGCCGGCGGCATGCGCGCGGTGAAGTACGGGGTGACCCGCGACTACGTGCGCGGCCTGGAGGTGGTCCTGGCCAACGGCGAAGTCATGGAACTGGGCGGCAAGGTGGTGAAGAACAGCTCCGGCTATGCCCTGAAGGACCTCATCGTCGGCTCCGAGGGGACGCTCGGCATCGTCACCCGGGCCACCCTGAAGCTGCTGCCCCTGCCGCGCAAGACCCTGAGCCTGCTGGTGCCCTTCCCCAGCCTGGAGATGGCCATCGACACCGTGCCCCGGATCATCAAGTCCAAGGCCATCCCCACCGCCATCGAGTACATGATCCGCGACGTCATCCTGGCCTCGGAGAAGTTCCTCGGCAACGAGTTCCCGGACAGTTCGGCCGACGCCTACCTGCTGCTGACCTTCGACGGCAACAGCAACGAGGAGATCGAGGCCGCCTACGAGAAGGTCGCCCACATCTGCCTGGAGGCCGGCGCGCTGGACGTGCTGATCTCCAACACCCAGGAGCGCCAGGACTCGATCTGGAAAGCCCGGGGCGCCTTCCTGGAAGCGATCAAGGCCTCCACCACCGAGATGGACGAATGCGACGTGGTGGTACCACGCAACCGCATCGCCGAGTTCGTCAAGTTCGCCGAGGGGCTGCAGCGGCAGTTCGACATCCGGATCAAGAGCTTCGGCCACGCCGGCGACGGCAACCTGCACATCTACGTGCTGCGGGACGAACTGCCGTCGGTGCTGTGGCGGAAGAAACTGGGCGAGGTGTTCGACCAGATGTACCGGAAGTCCCGGGAACTGGGCGGCAAGGTCTCCGGCGAGCACGGCATCGGCTACGCCAAGCTGCCCTACCTGCGGGAGGCCATGGGCCCCGGAGGCATGGCCCTGCTGCGCGGCATCAAGCAGGCCTTCGATCCCAACCTGATCCTCAACCCGGGCAAGGTGGTCGGCTAGGCGACGACGTTCAGCGTGAAGCTGAGGCTGCCCTTGCCGGTATTGGCGAAGGCGTAGGGCCGGTCCGCCGCGAAGGCGATGGATTCCCCGGCCTTGAGCACCTGGGTCCCGGTTTCCCGCTCCAGGGTCAGCTCGCCGCGGATCACGTAGATCATCTCCCGGTAGCCCGGCAGGTCCGGCTCACCCTGATAGCGGTCCCCCGGGGCGATGGTCCATTTCCAGAGCTCCACCGTCCGCGAGGCGGGGAAGCTTTGCAGCAGATCCACCTTGGTGCCGGGGCGGCCGCCCTGCCACAGCCGCAAGCCCTTTTCCGGCAGGTTGTCGTGGGCCACGTGATCGTTCACCAGTTCGGAGAAGGTCAGGTTGAAGGCGGCGGCGATGTGCCCCAGGGTGGCCAGGCTGACGTTGCTTTCCCCGCTTTCGATCATGCCGATCATGCGCCGGCTCACTTCGGAACGCTCGGCCAGCTGTTGCTGGCTCCACTGCAGCGCGCGCCGCTTGTTCACCACGTTGCCCGAGATGGAGCGGAGCAGTTTCTTGGGATCGAACGGCATGACGACCTCGAAGGGAAATATATTGCGCATCATGGCGCCATGGGCAGTATACTGCACATAAGCGAAGGAGCTACCATGAGCTTGACAGGCACAACCAAATCGATCGAGTACATCGAGCAGGAGAACCAGTACGGCGCGCACAACTACCACCCCCTGGACGTGGTGTGCACCCGGGGCGAAGGGGTCCATCTCACCGATGTGGACGGCAGGCAGTACATGGACTTCCTGGCCGCCTACTCGGCCGTCAACCAGGGGCACAACCACCCCAGGATCGCCGCCGCCATGATCAAGCAGATCCAGACCCTGGCCCTCACCAGCCGGGCGTTCCGCAACGACCAGTTCCCGCCCCTGCTGGAAAAGCTGTGCAAGATCACCGGCTTCGAAAAGGCCCTGCTCATGAACAGCGGCGCCGAAGCGGTGGAGACCGCCATCAAGGCCATGCGCAAGTGGGCCTATGACGTGAAGGGCATCGCCCCGGACCAGGCCGAGATCATCGTCGCCGAGGGCAACTTCCACGGCCGCACCACCACCATCATCGGCTTCAGCACCGACCCCGACAGCACCACCGGGTTCGGCCCCTTCACCCCCGGCTTCAAGATCGTGCCCTACGGCGACCTGGCGGCCGTGGCCGCCGCCATCACCCCCAACACCGCGGCCATCTTCATGGAACCGATCCAGGGCGAGGGCGGCGTGCTGATCCCGCCCGCCGGCTTCCTCCAGGGCCTGCGCAAGCTGGCCGACCAGCACCACTGCCTGCTGGTGCTGGACGAGATCCAGTCCGGCTTCGGCCGGACGGGCAAAATGTTCGCCTTCGAGCACGAGGGCATCCGCCCCGACGGCATCACCGTCGGCAAGGCCCTCTCCGGCGGTTTCTACCCGGTGAGCGCGTTCCTTTCCAGCGCCGAGATCATGGACGTCTTCACCCCCGGCATCCACGGCTCCACCTACGGCGGCAACCCGCTGGCCTGCGCCGTGGCCTCCGCCGCCCTGGACGTGCTGATCGACGAGAAGCTGGTGGAACGCTCGGCCGAGTTGGGCAAGCACTTCAAGGCCCGCCTGGAAGGGATCAAGTCTCCGAAGGTCAAGGCCATCCGCTGCCGCGGACTGTGGGCCGGGATCGACCTGACCGAAGACGCCGGCCCGGCCAAATCCTATTGCTACGCCCTCAAGGATCGCGGCATGCTGTGCAAGGACACCCACGTGCGCACCATCCGCCTGGCGCCCCCGCTCGTCATCACCAAAGAGCAGATCGACTGGGCGGTGGACCAGCTTGAAGCCGTGCTCGGCTAAAGGGAGAACACCATGGCAGTCAATCTGAAGGGCCGCAGTTTCCTGACCCTCATGGACTTTTCCGTGGAGGAGGTGCGCTACCTGCTCGACCTGGCGCGCGACCTCAAGGCCAAGAAGCGCATGGGCATCACCAACGGCCTGCTGAAGGGCAAGAACATCGTCCTGCTGTTCGAGAAGGCCTCCACCCGCACCCGCTGCGCCTTCGAGGTGGCGGCGCTGGAAGAAGGCGCCCACGTCACCTTCCTGGACAGCAACAGCTCCCAGATGGGCAAGAAGGAATCCCTGGAAGACAGCGCCAAGGTGCTGGGCCGCTTCTACGACGGCATTGAGTACCGCGGCTACCGGCAGGACGTGGTGGAGAACCTGGCCCGGTTCTCCGGCGTTCCGGTCTGGAACGGCCTCACCGACGTGGACCACCCCACCCAGGTCCTGGCCGACTTCCTCACCATCGAAGAGCACGTAACCAAGCCGCTCGGCAAGGTGAAGCTGGTGTTCGCCGGCGACATCCGCAACAACATGGCCTGCGCCCTGATGTACGGCGCCGCCAAGACCGGCATGCACTTCGTCGGCCTGGGCCCCCGGGAGCTCAAGCCCAGCGAGGCGATCCTGGCCCGGGTGCGCGAAGCCGCCCGGCTCACCGGCGCCGTCATCGAGATCACCGACGACCTGGACGCGGCCAAGGGCGCCGACGTCATCTATACCGACGTCTGGGCCTCCATGGGCGAGGAGGACCAGATCCCCGAGCGGGTGCGCCTGCTCACCCCCTTCAAGGTCACCATGGACCTGGTCCAGCGGACGGAAAACCCCGACCTGGTCTTCCTGCACTGCCTGCCCGCCTTCCACGACTTCGAGACCCGGCTGGCCAAGGAGATGAAGGAGAAGGGCTACGACATCCGGGAAGTCACCGACGAAGTCTTCCGCAGCCGCCACTGCAAGGCCTTCGACGAGGCGGAGAACCGCATGCACACCATAAAAGCGATCCTGGTGGCTACGCTGTAGGCGCGCTGATCCAATCGAGCGTCTTCAAGCCGGGGGCCCTGGCGAATTCCCGCTGGTTGTGGGTGACCACCGTCAGCCGGTGCGCCAGGGCCACGCTGGCGATCACCAGATCCCGTTCGCCGATGGGCCTGTTCCTGAGCGCCATCCGAAGCCGGGCATGTTCCCGGGCGGCCTCCCCGTCGAACGCCAGCACCAGCATGGGCGCCAGGAAGGCCTCGACATCCTTCACATGCCTGGCGGAATGCTGGCTGTTGAGCGCGCCATACCAGAGCTCCGCCTCGTTCATCGCGCTGATGGCCACCTGGTCGGGCGTCAGGGCCTGAAGCTGGGAAAGCACCTCGGGACGGTGCTTGAGGGCGAAAATACAGGTATCGCTATCCAGCAGGAACTTCACAGGGACTCCAGCACCGTGTCCCGCTGCGGCGTCGGCGGCAGCGGCTCGGGGGCCGTGAAGTCGTCGCCCACGGGGCCGAAGCTCTCCCAGTAGCCCTTGGGCCAGCTGCGCATCGCCGCCGGGCGCAGGATCACCGCGTCGCCATCCCGGTAGCCGACCGCTTCGGGAGCGTCGATCCGCAGTTCCTTCGGCAACCGCGCGGCCTGGCTGCCCCCGTGGCGGAACAGCTTGATCGGGTATTCGGGAAATGCCTTGACGAGGGCCATGGCTCAGCCTCCAATGTAGATACTAATATCTACATTTTCCCCGTCAAGGGAAAGGGGGATGATGGTTCGTGGAGTATCGGACGCTTGACGACTTGAACCGGCTTGCCGAGGACGACCGGGCCGCGCTCCTGGGCCTGGCCGGGCTGGGCCTGCCCACCAGCAACAGCCACCTGGCCCGGGTCATGGCCGGCACCCGGGGTTTCCCCCAGGCCCAGGCCTGGGCGGCCAACCCCCGGCTGCTCCAGGAGCGCCTCCTGCGCCTCCAGGGCCTGGGCCTGGCCGAAACCACCCGCCAGGGATACTGGGTCTGCGCCGAACCGGCCCTGGAATCGGCGGCCCGGATGGCCTTCGCCCAGGGCGTGCTGGGCCGGCTGCACCAGGGCGCCGTGACCGGCACCGGCCACGGCGCGGTGCTGCCGGAAGCCCGCATGCGCTGCCGGGCGGAGCTGCGGCTGGCCTTCCTGGAAGGCAGCCACCAGCGCTGGCTGCCCCTGCGCCAGCGCTTCGAGCAGCAGTTCGGCGACACCATCAGGCACCGCGACCCGCTCGGGCTCATCTGCGGCGGGCCGTTCGAGCCCGTCTGGTTCGAGACCCTGGACCCCGCCGCCCAGGCCTACGGCTGCCAGGCCCTGCTCCTGGACCAGGCCCTGCACGGCCTGCGTTCGCGGGCCTTCCTCGACTGGATGGAGATCCAGGCCGCCACCCCCCGGGCCACCCCGTCCGCCCTGCCCCTCATGCTGTTCCTGATCCTGCAAGGCCGTTCGGCGGAACTGGGCGCCTGGAAGGCCGCCCAGCCGGCCGGGACGCGCAACGGCTACGCCTGGCCCGCCCTGGAGGCCCTGGAGGCCCTGGCCGCGGGGCAACCGGCCCGAGCCGCGGACCGGTTCGGCCAAAGCCTGGCGCGCCTTGAGCAGGCCAGCGGCCGGCGTGCCGCACTCCTGCCCGGCCTCTACGAGCCCTTCCACATCCTCGCCCTGCTGGCCCTCCGCGACCCCCGGGCCCGGGAGCGGACTTTGCTGCTGGCGCGGCGCGACCCCCAGGATCCCATGCCGGCCGCCCTGCACCGGCTGGGCCAGTCCCTGGCCGGAATCCCCCTGCCGCCGCCGAAGCCCCGGGTCACCCCCAACACCGTTCTCAACCTGTTCATGGAGGCCCTGGGCGCCTACCTGGGCGGCGAGCCGCTGGCTCCGGAGCAACCGGACCGCCTGCTGCGCGCCTGCGCGCCCCTGCCCTTGGGCTGGTTCGCCAAGGAGCTGCTGGAACTGCGCAACCGGCTGCAGGGCCAGCCCGCCCGGCCGAGCCCGCTGCTGGACCTGGTGCCCCAGCAGGCGCCCTGGGAGCGGGCGCTGGCGAGCCTGCGCCGGCTGGGCCAGGACCGCCCGCCGGCCCCCATGGAAAAACCAGGAAAACATTAAGGCAAATGCTTATAATGTTTATTCAATCGTTTCCGGCGCGCCCGCGTCCCGGCGATTGCCCACCACCCCCATCGAATCCATCATGAAGGGTCGGCCCTCGCCGACTGGAGAAGCGCCCATGGACCCGGCCACGCCCAGCCAATCCGCCCGGATCAGGATCGCCGTCCTGTCCATCGTGGTGGGCTGCCTGGTGCTGGGCATGAAATACTTCGCCTACCACGTATCCCAGTCGGCCGCCCTCAAGTCCGACGCCATCGAGAACGTGGTGAACGTGGTGGCGGCGGTGTTCGCCCTGGGGGCGATCATCTTCGCCGACAAGCCCGCCGATCGCGAGCACCCGTACGGCCACGGCAAGATCGAGCACTTCTCCGCGGCCTTCGAGGGCGGCATGATCAGCCTGGCCGCCGTGCTCATCGGCTACGAGGCGTTCCGCTCCATCATCGAAGGCGTGCCCATCAAGAACCTGACCCTGGGCCTGGGCATCAACTTCGCGGCCGGCGTGCTCAACGGGCTCCTGGGCCTGTTCCTCATCTGGCAGGGCAAGCGCCATGAATCCAGCGCCCTGACGGCCGACGGGCACCATGTGTTTTCCGATTTCTACGTGACCCTCGGCCTGGCAGCGGGCCTCCTGCTGGTCAAGGCCACCGGGCTGACCTGGCTCGACCCGGCCATGGCCCTGGCGGTCTGCGCCGCACTGGCCTACACCGGCTTCAAGCTGGTGCGCACCTCCAGCGCCGCCCTGCTGGACACCGAGGACCCGGCCATGGTGCAGCGCCTGGTCGAGGCCATCAACCGGGTCCGGCCCAAGGACATCGTCGCCATCCACGAACTGCGCACGCTGCGCTCGGGCCGCTACATCCACGTGGACATCCACATGGTGATCCCGGAATTCTACGGCATCGGCCAGGGCCACGAGCTGGCCGACCAGTTCGGCAAGGCCGTGCTGGACGTGGCGGGCATCGAGGGCGAGCTGCACACCCATGTGGATCCCTGCCTCAAGGCCTTCTGCGACCAGTGCGAGGTGGACCCCTGCCCGGTCCGGACGAATCCGCAAACTAATGAATCTAAAATAACTTTCGATCAAGCCATATCGCAGGGTCCCATATAAAGGACGTGTTGGCATCGGATTCGCTCTGGATCCGGCCGTGTCAACATGCTGACCTTCCTCGATCGCCTCCTGCCGTACATGGCCCGCCTTTCCAAGCGGGTGGACCTGGCCGCGCCGGTGTTCGTGCTGATCGTCATGGTGGTGATGATCCTGCCGCTCCCGGCGTTCATCATCGACATCCTGATCGTCTTCAACATCACCATGTCCCTGGTGATCCTCATGGTCGGCATGTATGTCGCCCGGCCCCAAGAATTCAATGCCTACCCTTCGGTCCTGCTGATCATCACCCTGTTCCGCCTGGCCCTGAACGTGGCCACCACCCGGCGGATCCTGCTGTTCGGCGGCGAGCAGGGGCCCGAGGCGGCCGGGCACATGGTCCAGGCCTTCGGCCAGTTCGTCGTGGGCGGCAGCTATGTCATCGGCCTGGTGGTGTTCCTGATCCTGCTGGCGATCCAGTTCATCGTCATCAACCACGGCGCCGGGCGCATCGCCGAAGTGACCGCCCGCTTCACCCTGGACGCCATGCCCGGCAAGCAGATGGCCATCGACGCCGACCTCAACGCCGGCTACATCGACGAAGTGGAGGCCCGCCGGCGCCGCAAGGACCTGGGGGCCGAGGCCAACTTCTACGGCGCCATGGACGGCGCGGTGAAGTTCACCCAGCGCGACGCCGTCGCAGCCCTGATCATCCTGGCGGTCAACATCGTCGCCGGCATCATCATCGGCATTGTCAAATACAACCTGCCGGTCATGCAGGCCATGGAGACCTTCACCCTGCTCACCGTGGGTGACGGGTTGGTGACGGCCATCCCCAGCCTGCTGATTTCCGTGGGCGGCGCCATCCTCACCACCCGCAGCGGGTCCACCTCGCCCAACCTGGGCACCGAGGTGATGGGCCAGCTGGGCGCGGACTTCCGGCCCCTGGCCATCGCCGCTTCCGTGCTGTTCCTGTTCGGCGCGGTGCCCGGCCTGCCGCTGGTGCCGTTCTGGGTCATGGGCGTGGTGTTCGGCGTCATGGCCTACGCCACCTGGAAATTCGCCGGGCAGAAGGCCAAGGAGAAGGTCGAGGCCGAGACCAAGATCAAGCCCGCCGAAGGGCCGGAGCGGGTGGAGGCCCTGCTCAAGGTCGATCCGCTGGGCCTGGAAGTGGGCTACGGGCTCATTCCGCTGCTGGATGCCGCCCATGGCGGCACCGTGCTGGAGCGGATCAAGGCGCTCCGGCGGCAGATGGCCCAGGACATGGGCATCGTGGTGCCACCCATCCGCATCCGCGACAACCTCCAGCTGCCGGCCAACACCTACCGGCTCCTGCTGCGCGGCGAGGAGATCGCCCGCAGCACCGTGGCGCCGGGCATGTTCCTGGCCATGAACCCCGGCACCGCCACCGGCGACATCCAGGGCACCGCCACCACCGAACCGGCCTTCGGCCTGCCCGCCTTCTGGATCGCCGAAAACCAGCGCGACCATGCACAGCTCATGGGCTACACCGTGGTGGACGGCGCCACCGTCATCACCACCCACATCTCCGAGCTGGTCAAGCAGCAGGCCCCCGAACTGATCGGCCGGATCGAAGTCCAGCAGCTGCTCGATGCCCTGAAGGACACCTACCCCAAGCTGGTGGAGGACCTGGTGCCCAACGTGGTGCCCCTGGGGGTGATCCAGAAGGTGATCCAGAACCTGCTGCGGGAGCGGGTGCCGGTGCGCGACCTGGCCCGCATCCTGGAGGCCACCGCCGACGCCATCGGCATCACCCGCGACCCGCTCACCCTCACCGAATATGTGCGCCAGCACCTGGGCCGCTCGCTGACCAGCCCCCACCTGTCCGACAACAACGAACTGGGCGTGCTGGTGCTCGACCCCAAACTGGAACAAACCATCCAGGCCGGCATCGAAACCACCGACCGGGGCAGTTTCCTGGCCATCGACCCGGGCAAGCTGCAGGAACTGCTCAACCGCATCACCAACGGCATCGCCAGCCTGCTGCCCGGCGCCCAGCCGGTGCTGCTCACCAACCCGGTGGTGCGGCCGCACCTGCGCCACCTGCTGGAGCGCGCCATGCCCCACCTGGTGGTGCTGAGCCACAGCGAGGTGCCCATGGATGTGCGGGTCATCAACCTGGGTACCGTCGCATGACCCCTTCCCACCGCCTTGATCGGATCTCCCCATGCGCGTGAAGACCTTCGAAGCGAGCTCCATGCAGGAAGCCCTCAACATCGTCAAGCAGGACATGGGCGAGGAAGCCTTCATCCTGTCGACCCGCACCAAGCAGCGCAAGAACGCCCTGGGCATGAGCGAGGAGCCCATCATCGAAGTCACCGCCGCGGTGGATGAAGCTGCCGAGGTGCCCCGGCCCGAGTCCAGCCTGCCGGTCAGCGGCATCTATGGCCTGCGCCCGCCCCTGGCCGGCCGGGCCGCCGAAGCGCCGCGCCGGCCCAGCCCGATCCGCGACCAGGCGCCGCTCCAGCTGACCGCCCCGGAACGGCCCGCGCCGCCGCCCATGCCGCCCAAGGCGCCGCCCCCGCCGCCGGTGGACCTCCAGCCGCTGCGCCGGGAGCTGCTGGAGATCAAGGGCGCCGTGGAGGCCCTGAAGGACCAGGAGAGCCGCAACCAGACCATCCTGCGCGAACTGGACCAGATGAAGGTCCAGCTCAACCGCATCCAGAAGCAGGGCATGCCCCAGGCCCAGCTGCACCTGCCCCAGACCATGCTCGGCCTCTACGGCGAACTGGTGGCCAACGACGTCGACCCGATGATCGCCCTGCGCCTGTGCGAATACACCCAGCGCACCCTGCTGGAGCAGGGCCCGGAAACCGTCGATCCGGAGCAGGCGCGCCTGTTCATGCGCCGGGTGATCGCCGACTTCATCCCGGTGGCCTCGCCCATCCAACTGGAACCCGGCAAAATGCGGGTGGCGGCCCTGGTCGGCCCGACCGGCGTGGGCAAGACCACCACCATCGCCAAGCTGGCCGCCTACGCCAAGCTCGAGCTCAAGCAGAAGGTCGCCCTGCTCACCCTGGACACCTTCCGCATGGCCGCCGTGGACCAGCTGCACCAGTACGCCGAGATCCTGCAAGTGCCCCTGCACGTGGCCCTCACCGTCGAGGACCTGCGCGCCGCCATGCGCTTCTACCAGGACCGGGCCCTGGTGCTGATCGACACCCCCGGGCACAGCCCCAAGGATTCGGAGATGCAGAACCAGCTGCGCCGCTTCCTGGACGAGCTGCCCGAAGTGGAGACCCACCTGGTGCTCTCCGCCACCACCAAGCCCAGGGACCTGGCCGACATCGCCCAGCGCTTCGAGCCGCTCAAGCCCGGCCGGATCATCTTCACCAAGCTGGACGAGACCTCCACCTTCGGCCCCCTGCTATCCACCCTGGTCCGGGTCAAGCGCCCCCTGAGCTATCTGGGCACCGGACAGGAGGTCCCCCAGGATCTGGAGCTGGCCACCAGCCGGCGCGTGGCGGACCTGATCCTGCCCCAGGCAGCGCTATGAACCTCTACCCCCTTCCCCAGGCGCAACCATGAATGACCAAGCCAACCGCCTCAGAGCGCTCGCCCGCAGCCAGGTGCCGGAAACCACCCTGTTCAGCTCCCGGGTGATGGCCATCGCCTCCGGCAAGGGCGGCGTCGGCAAGACCAACGTGGTGGCCGGCCTGGCCATGGCGCTGGCCCAGCTGGGCCAGCGCGTGGTGGTGCTGGACGCCGACTTCGGCCTGGCCAACCTGGACATCCTGCTGGGGCTCAGCCCCGAGTTCACCCTCGAGCACGTGCTGCGCGGCGAAAAGCTCATGGAGGAGATCCTGCTGGAGGGCCCGTTCGGCATCCGCATCATCCCGGCCAGCAGCGGCATCCAGGAACTCACCCGGCTGGACGCCGCCGCCGAGATGCGGCTGATCCAGGGCCTGCAGCGCATCTCCGCCACCAACGACTGGCTGCTCATCGACACCGCCGCCGGAATCCACGACTCCGTCATCAAGCTGCTCATGGCCGCCCAGGAAGTGCTGCTGGTCACCACGCCCGAACCCACCGCCCTGGTGGACGCCTACGCCATGGTCAAGGTGGTGCACCTGCGGGACAGCCAGAAGCCCTTGTGGCTGCTGGTGAACAACGCCCAGAACCAGGATGAGGCCGAGGAGACCATCGAGCAGCTGCAATCCGCCACCCGGCGCTTCCTGAACCGGGAACTGCACGTGCTGGGCATGCTGCCCACCGACCCCTTCATCCTGCAGGCGGTGCGCCAGCAGCGCGGCGTGCTGGACCTGTTTCCCCAGGCGCCCGCCTCCATGGCGCTGCACGCCGCGGCTCGACAATTGCAGGAGAAGATCCCCTTACAAAAGGACGGATTTGCTGCATTCTGGAAAGGACTCAGCACCGAGGAGCTATGAAACCAGGGGAGCAGCCGGGGAACAAGGCTTCCGCCGCCAAAGGGGCCCAGCGCCCGGCGACAGCCGTACCCGCCGCCCGGGCCGCCGCCATGGCCTACGGGCGCAACGCCCAGCTGGCGCCCACGGTGGAAACGCCCCCCAGCGCCCCCCAGGAAACCCTGGAGTTCCCCGCCGAGGGCCAGGAACGCGACGTGCTGATCACCGAATGCCTGCCGCTGGTGAAGTTCATCGCCCACCGCATCTCCTCCCGGCTCCCGGCCCACGTGGACGTGGACGACCTGATCCATTCCGGCATCCTCGGCCTGATGGACGCGGTCAAGAAATTCGAGCCCGACCGCAACGTCAAGTTCAAGACCTACGCCGAGCAGCGCATCCGCGGCGCCATCCTGGACGGCCTGCGCGACCTGGACTGGGTGCCGCGCAGCCTGCGCCGCAAGAAGAAGGACATCGAAACCGCCTACCACGCGCTGGAGCAGCAGAACGGCCGCGCCGCCACCGACGAGGAGGTGGCCGCCCACCTGGGCCTGACCCTGGACGACCTGCACCATTCCCTGGACGACCTCAAGGGCGTCACCCTGGGCACCTTCATGGACGCCGGGGAGAACGGCGAAGGCGAAAACCTCATCAGCTTCGTCCCCGACCCCGACGGCGAAGACCCGCACGTCCTGCTTCAGGCCAAGGAATTGAAGAATCTGCTCAAGACCGCCGTGGACCGCCTGCCCACCAAGGAGCGGTTCGTGGTGCAGCTTTACTATTTTGATGAATTAACCATGAAAGAAATCGGCACCCTGCTCAACATTACCGAAAGTCGGGTATCGCAATTGCATACCAAGTCCATGCTCCGGCTCCGGGGCAAGCTCAAGGAACGCCGGATCGAAAGGTAACCAGGAAGCCAAATGGCCAAGATTCTCAGCCAGGAAGAGGTCGATGCCCTCCTGAAGTCCCACGCCAAGGGGACCAAGGCGGCCGCGCCCGCGCCCGGGCCTCCGGAGAAGCAGGCCAGTTCTGCCCCCTCCCCCCGGGCAAAAAAAGCCCAGTCCCAGAAGAAAGTCACCCTCTACAACTTCCGCCGCCCGGACCGGGTCAGCCGGGAGCAGATGCGCTCGCTGCATTTCATGCACGACCGGTTCGCGCGCAACTTCTCCAGTTCGCTTTCCGCCTACCTGCGGACCATCACCGAAGTGAACCTGGTGAGCGTCGAGCAGCTCAGCTACCAGGAATTCCTCCTGTCCGTGCCCGACCCCACCTGCTTCAACGCCATCTCGATCCGCCCGCTGGAAGGCGCCTTCGCCCTGGAAGTGAACCCCCAGCTGGTGTTCCCCATCATCGACAAGATGCTCGGCGGGCCGGGCGACGCGCTCAAGCACCTGCGCACCATGACCGACATCGAGCAGTCGATCTTCGACGGCGTGCTCAAGCTGGCCCTGGACGACTTGCGCGAAGCCTGGCGCGGCATCATCGACCTGGAGTTCCGCATCCAGGCCCGGGAGACCAGCCCCCAGCTGATCCAGATCGTCGCCCCCAACGAAGTCGTGCTGCTGGTGGTGTTCGAAGTGAAGATGGGCTCCGTGGTGGGCATGATCAACCTGGCCATCCCGTCCATCATCCTGGAGCCCGTGGCCAACAAGTTCGACCAGGAAATGTATACCGGCTACAAGAAATCCTCCACTTTCGAGGAAGCCAAGCTGCTGATGGAGAGCCTGCGCAAATGCGACATGGATGTGGCCGCCGAGATCCGCGGCACCAACTTGCGCCTGTCCGACGTCCTCAGCCTCCAGGCCGGCGACCTGATCCCCCTCAACAAGCGGTTCGACGCCATGCTCGACCTCACGGTGGACGGGATTCCCCGCTACCAGGGCTACATGGCCTTGAACGCCAACCAGAAGCGGGTGTTCCAAGTGACCACCACTCCCCAGGAGGGATGACATGGATCCCGTGATGTCCGACCTCAACCAGAAGATCGGCAGCTGTTTCGCCGAAAGCATGTCCTCGGTGTTCTCCATGCTCACCGGCCGGGAATTCGCCATCAAGCCCCAGGACGGCGACACCCTCGACCACACCGGCGTATCGGTCCTGCACCAGTCCCCGGTGGTCTACGTCAAGGCCCACTACACCAAGGGCATGACCGGGATCATCCTGTTCGCCCTGCCGCTCAAGGAGGGCACCATGCTGGTGGACCTCATGCTGGGCGGCGACGGCACCCCTTCCCCCGAGCTGGCGGGCGATTCCCGGGACGCCCTGGCCGAGACCTTCAACCAGATCATGGGCTCCGCCAACCAGGCCCTGAGCGACCTGGCCGGGGAGACCCTGTCCATTTCCAACGTCGAGATCTTCTCCTCCCAGGAGGCCGAGGCCGCCGCCCTGGAAGAAACCCTGGGCCCCGGCCCCTTCTACGACCTGCCCCTGGAGACCGTCCAGGAGACCCTCAGCACCCTCATCCACCTGCTGATCCCCGATCTGCTGGTGCAGCAGATCAAGCGCAAGCTCGGCATCGGCGAACCGCAGGCCGTCGCCGCCCCGGCCGCCCCGGCTCCGGAGGCGCCCGCCGCGCCCGCGCCCACCGCACCCCGGGCCGCGCCCGCCGCCCCGGCGCCCGCGCCCATGACCCAGCCGCTCCGGCCCGCGGCCAATGTGGATACCGGCAACCTTGACCTGCTCATGGACATCGAGCTGCCGCTCATGGTCCGCATGGGCCAGACCGAAATGGGGCTGGGCGACCTGCTCAAGCTCACGCCCGGCTCCATCCTGGAACTCAACCGCGCGGCCGACGCGCCGGTGGAGCTGCTGGTGAACAGCAAGCTCATCGCCAAGGGCGAGGTCGTCGTGGTGGACGGCAATTTCGCCTTCCGCATCACCGAGATCGAAAGCACCGACACGCGCATCCGCAGCCTGGTGTAGGAACGTGGTGCAACGGACACAGTCTGTGGTCCCGGGGCCGCCACGCAGTGTGGGACGAAGACTACATTGGCAATCCGGCGGTACCCGCATATGTTGGGAAGACTAGCAGACGCGCCGAGCCGTTGCAGAACCCACTTAATTTTCCCAGCCGAATGGAGTGAACCATGTGTGGAATTGTCGGTTATATCGGGACCCAGGCCGCCGCACCGATCCTGGTGGAGGGCCTCAAGAGTCTCGAGTACCGGGGCTACGACAGCGCCGGCATCGCCCTTGCCCCCGGCGACGGCCAATTCCGGGTCACCCGCGCCTCCGGCAAGCTGGCCAACCTGCAGGCCCGGGTCGACATGGGCGACACCACCCCCCTGGGCATCGGCCACACCCGCTGGGCCACCCACGGCCGTCCCACCGAAGAGAATGCCCACCCGCACCGCAGCGGCGACGGCCAGGTGGTGGCGGTGCACAACGGCATCTTCGAGAACTTCCTGGAGCTCCGGGCCGAGCTCAAGGCCCAGGGCCAGACCTTCGCCACCGAGACCGACACCGAATGCTTCCCGGTGATGGTCGCCCAGATCCTGCGTTCCGAGCCCGATTTCCGCTCGGCCTTCCAGCAGGCCGTGGGCCGCATGCGCGGCATCTATGCCATCGCCTGCCTCCACGCCACCGATGCCGGCCGCATCCTGGTCGCCCGCAGCGGCCCCCCCCTGGTCATCGGCCTGGGCGAAGGCGAGAATTTCGTCGCCTCCGACGTCATCCCGCTGCTGCGCCACACGCGCCGGGTGATCTACCTGGAGGACGGCGACCTGGCCGAAATCCGCGCCGACCGGATCGAGATCTTCCGGCAGGACGGGACCATCGTGCGCCGGCCGACCATCACCATCCCCTATGACCCGGTGGCGGCCGAGAAAGGCCGCTTCAAGCACTTCATGCAGAAGGAGATCTTCGAGCAGTCCATGGCCGTCTCCAACACCCTGGTGGACCGCCTGCCCGTGAACGGCGAAGCCATTCCGCTGGAATTGCCCTTCAGCGACGCCGAGCTGAAGGGCTTCCAGCGCATCGTCATCCTGGCCTGCGGCACCAGCCGCCACGCCGGCCTGGTGGGCCAGTTCTACTTCGAGCAGCTGGCCAGGATCGGCGTGGAGGTCGACTACGGCTCCGAGTACCGCTACCGCGACCCCGTGGTGATGGCCAACACCCTGGCCATCGGCATCACCCAGAGCGGCGAGACCGCCGACACCCTGGCCGCCCTCAAGGAGGCCGCCGCGCGCGGCGCCCGCACCCTTGCCATATGCAACGTGCTGGGCTCCACCGCCACCCGCCAGGCCGAAGGCAGCTTCCTCACCCATGCCGGCCCGGAGATCGGCGTCGCCTCCACCAAGGCCTTCACCACCCAGCTGGTGGCGCTCCTGCTGCTCGCCCTGCGCATGGGCGAACTGCGCGGCACCCTCGAGCCCGCCGCCCGGTCCGGTCTGCTGCAGGCCCTGCGCGAACTGCCCGCCGTGCTGGAGCGGATCTCCGGCCTGGACCGGGAGATCACCCGGTGGGCCCAGAAATGGCACGAGGCCACCGACTTCCTCTACCTCGGCCGCGGCCCGCTCTACCCCATCGCCCTGGAAGGCGCCCTGAAGCTCAAGGAGATCTCCTACATCCACGCCGAAGGCTACCCCGCCGGCGAAATGAAGCACGGCCCCATCGCCCTCATCGACCAGCACCTGCCCATCGTCGCCCTGATGCCGAGCGACGCCCACCGCGAAAAGACCCTCTCCAACCTTCAGGAAGCCGCCGCCCGGGACGGCCGCATCCTGGCCCTGGTGACCGATGGCGACCATGGCCTGGATGACATCGCCGAGGACATCCTGCGCCTCCCCGCCGTCAACGACTGGCTGGCCCCGATCCTCTATGTCGTGCCGCTCCAGCTGCTGGCCTACCACATCGCCGTCATCCGCGGCTGCGACGTCGACCAGCCAAGAAACCTGGCCAAGAGCGTCACCGTCGAGTAGCCCCTGCCCGGCCCGGCAAAGCCGATTGTATTAATTAATTTTTTATATTACCTTCTACCTTGACCCAAAGGGCAGCCAAGGTGGAAAGAGGACCATTCTATCGATCAAACACTTTCTGGATCTTCATGGGCATCCTGCTGGGGGTGGCCGTGGGCGGCTTCCTGCCAGCCGACCGGCACCCCTTTGCCAATGAATTATTTCATTTCATGGCCAAAGCCTTCATCACCCTCATCCAGGGCCTGATCATTCCCCTGCTGCTTTCCACCATCATCGTCGCCCTGGCCCAGGCCGGGGACCTCAAGGCCGTGGGGCGGATGGGCGGCAAGGCGCTGGTGTATTTCGAGGTCGTCACCACCTTCGCCTTGTTCATCGGCCTGGGCATCGCCAACGTGCTGAAGCCCGGGGCCCACCTGCCCCTGGACCCGGGTGCCACCATCGGGTTTCAAGCCGGGCATGGGCCGTCCGGCTGGGAGATGGTGCTGGGGATGCTGCCCAGCAACCTCGTTTTGCACGCGGCCGAAGGAGACATCCTTCCGGTGGTGATTTTCGCCACCCTTTTCGGGCTGTCGCTGGCCCGGACCGGAGAGCGGGGCAAGCCGGTCCAGGCCTTCTGCGACGGGGTGGCCCAGACCATGTTCAAGTACACCGGCATGATCATGCGGCTCACGCCCCTGGGCGTATTCGGCGCCATGGCCCACACCGTCAGCACCATGGCCGGAGGCCAGGCGGCCCCCGGCCTCCGGGGCTGGACCGCGGTGTTCCACCTGATGAAGCAGTATTCAGTGCTGGTGGGCAGCCTCTACCTGGCCTTGGCCTTGTTGTTCCTGCTGGTGTTCGTGCCGGTGATGTGGGTCTGCGGGGTCCAGGTCCGCGGCTTCATCAAGGCCGTCCGCAGCCCGGCCCTCACCGCCTACTCCACCGCCTCGAGCGAAGCGGCCCTGCCGGTGCTGCTGGAGGAGATGGTGGCGTTCGGCGTGCCCAGGCGGGTGGCCAGCTTCGTCATCCCCGCCGGCTATTCCTTCAACCTGGACGGTTCCACGCTCTACCTGGTCCTGGCCTCCCTGACCATCGCCCAGGCCGCAGGCATCCGCCTTTCCCTCGGCCAGCAGCTGCTGATGCTTCTGACCTTCGTGCTGACCAGCAAGGGCGTGGCGGGCGTGCCGCGGGCCACCCTGGTGATCATCGCCGGCACCTGCGCCAGTTTCGGCCTGCCGGGCGAGGCGGGCGTCGCCTTGCTGCTCGCGGTGGACGGCATCATGGACATGGCCCGGGCCGCCGCCAACGTCATCGGCAACGGGCTGGCATCGGTGGTGGTGGCCAAGTGGGAAGGGGTGTTCAGGAGCCCCACGGAAAGCGCCGAAAGCCCGCCGCCGCCCCAAAGCGATTGATGGCAGGTGGCGATTCCCCCGCGGACGCCACCATCGGCCAACTCCTGCTCGACAGCCGCACACGTCGCGCTATAATGGTTCTTCGACCTTTTTTGGCGCGTAGCTCAGGGGTTAGAGCACTACCTTGACACGGTAGGGGTCGGTGGTTCGATTCCACTCGCGCCAACCAAAAAGAGCCTAGAGAAATCTAGGCTCTACTTGTTTTTATCCGGCAATGTGATCCGTCAAAAAAGCGGGAATGGGAAACCATCGGGAAACGATGGTCTATGGACAACCCTGAACCTTCCTGGATTCAGGCAATCAAAAACCTCACTCTTCTTGGTCGTCCAGCTCCCTCCCCAGCTGTTCGGCGTTCCGCTCCGCGTTCTTGGCGATGATCCAGACCACCGGGGCCAAGACATCTTCCTGGAGAACCAGCCGGGCGTGAACCGACCGGGCCAGCAGGGCGTTGTCCTCCGCCCTTTCAAGCAATCTCTTGGCCTTCTTGGCGTTCATGAGAAGCTCCTAGAAAATTACAAGGGTGCCTGAGCCTGAAACTTATTGGGGCCCAATTTATTGATATTGTGCAACTTCGTGACGGGTGGCACTTCTGATGGATGCCGATTCGCAAATCCCCCGGGCGCCCAGGGCGCAACGATCCTCCAGCGCCTTCGCGCCGGCGGGGGATCAGGATTCCCGCCGAGGTGGACGAGCAACTGGTCAAGGCTGCCGCAGACCGGGGGATCAGTGTTCATGCAGCTGTGCGTGAAGCCGTTCTTTTATGGCTGGTAGCTCAAGGAGAGCAGCATCACTCGGAGTAGAAGCAGGTTATTCCCGGTTTGGATAACCCGTCAATGAATTTCTTTTAAGTTTCATTTTGACTACTCAACAGAAATTCAATCTGCACAAAAGGGAATTGTTGGGTCCGGGAAGACCCAGAAATTCCCTTCCGAGCAAGTCAATCTAGCAATTATTGCGACTAGCGCAATTTCCCTGTGTGATTCTCATTTTCGGATATCGGAACCCTGTCAAGGGCCCTTTTGGGGATCAGATCGGCTTGGGCTGCGGATCCAGGTCCTGCCGTTGCCTGGGGTCCAGGGTGGCCAGGTATTCCTGGCGCCTGGCCTCCCCCTCATCCCACGCCCGGCGCTGGGCCGGGTTGGTCAGGGGTGAGAGGGGCGGAGGGTCTTTCTCTTGTTGGCGCTTAGGCATGAGCCGCTTTCATGCGCTTCATTTCCCGGCGAGTCAGCGCCATCTCCAGCGCGAAGGCTTCGTCGTAGCGCACCCCGTAGCGGTTGCCGGCCTGGATCTCCCGTTTGCCGGCGGGGCGCAGCAAGCGGCGGCTGGCCGGGATGACCTCTCCGGTTTCGCTCACCCGATCTTCGATCTCCTCGAACTCGTCCGGCCACTCCTCCAGGGAGTAGGGCCATTCGTCATAGCAGAGAACGCCAATCTTCCGGGCATCGAGGCCGTGGGCCTTGAACGCCGCCTCGATCCGCTGGGCGATCAGTCCGCAGTGCCAGCGGGCCCCATCACCCTTGGTCTCAACCTGGGCTATCCACTTGTAGCGCACGAAGTCCACCTCGGCCCAGGCGTCCAGCCATGCATCGGGGACGGACTCGATCTGCTCCTTCTCTCGTTCGTCCGAGGTGTTGATGGCCCCGGTGCCGGCATAGATCGTCCGGGCGCGGAAGGACGCGGCGCCCAGGTCGTAGGCGTTGTCGGCCAGGAAGGCGATGGGGCAGTCGAAGGTGACGGCGCCCCCGGAGGCTGAGCTGATGGACAGCGGGGTGTTGATCAGAGTGCCGGTGGAGGTGTAGCGGACCACCGCCATGGCCGACGTGCCGAAGATCACCTGATAGGTGGGGGCAGACCTGCCGCCAGGCGCGACGTTCAGGAAAACGTTGCCGGAGCCGATCATGTTCAGCCCGCAGGCCGAGCCAGTGCTGCCGATAGTTGCGGCCGTCCCAATGCCAACCGTGACGTTGAAATAGTGCCCGAATCCGGTTGCCTGCGGACTGCCAGACCCGATTCCGGAAACGTTCTGATCCTTTACCGCAATCCCTGCCGGAACCGTTCCGGCGACGCGGGTAAGCGAAACAGAACTATCCACGATCGTATCGATATCGACAAACCCATGGCCGGTGGTGGCCTGGAAGTCAATGATGGTGGCGGCGTTGCCAAAGGTGATCAGAACATTGTTCTTGATGGCGATGCCATAGCAGTTGTTCTCCATCGTTTTGACCAAGGTGCAGGTGTGGAAGTCGATCCAGCAGTCCCGGATAGTCAGGCCCATGCCGGACCACTGAATGTGGGTTCCGGCGCCCTGCACGTCGCCCATCCAGCAGTTTCGGAAGGTCACGCCCTTTCCCGGGACGCCGTTGGTGTAGCGGTAGACCGCATACACCAGGGTGGTCCAGTTCGGCTCGAAAGAGCAGGTATCGAAAGTCCAGGCCGTGCCCGAGTCCAGGATGGCGGCCGTGCCGTAATTGACGAATTCGCAGCCACGGAAGGCAATGGAGTTGGCCGGGGTGCCTGTTCCGTGCTGGCCCCGCACATTGTAGGTCCCGCCGCTGAAGTTGACGTTGGTGAAGTTGCAGGTGTAGGCGTAGTCCAGGTCAAGCAGGCAGCCCATGGCATAGCCCACGGTGGGGACCGCCAGGGTGCAATGCTCGATGGAGAAGTCGTGAGCGAGGTTGACCGCGCTGATCAGCGCGCCGGTGGCGGCAGCGTTGGTTCCCATGATGGCCAACCCATAGATCCGGCAGCCGCTGCTGGCGTCCAGGATGATGCCCTTGGTGTTCGCGCCGGTGATCTGGATGGTGGAGGCCGGCTTCGAACCGCCGGTCTTCCCGCCGTCGCCCATCAGGATGATGTTCTTGGCGGCCCCCAGGTTCAGTTGCCTGAACAACCGCCGGGCGGAGGACCCAGAACTTCGGATCGGCCCCTCCGCACTCGCCGGTGAAACGGTCCTCGTTCTCAGAACGGGCAAAAAGGCTTATTCGCTCCTGAAATTCCGGTCCTGACCAGCTTTCGGTGGGATCCGCAGGTGCCACCACCAGTCTTGCAGTATCCACGGTTCTCCAAGAAATTCCAAAACCCTAATTCACAATTCGTGAATTGTGGATATACTTGAAATATGGCTCTGAAACCCCAAGATCTCCTCGTTGTGCTCAAGCTCTGGGTCGGGCGCGGCCGCGGCTGGAACTACCAGGTTCTCGCTCACGAACTTGGGATGAGCACCGCTGAGGCCCATAATGCCGTTCGTCGAGCCCGGGAAGCGGGACTCCTCCCCTCCGGCGAGCTGTCTGCTTCGCCAAGCCCCATCCCGATCAAGGAGTTTCTGATCCATGGCGCCAAGTATGCCTTTCCCACCAAGCTGGGCCAGGTGACCCGGGGCTTCCCCACCGCCCACGCGGCCTCCCCGCTCAAGGACGAGCTTCAAGCGGACACCGACCTGCCCCCGGTCTGGCCCCACAAGGATGGAACCGTGCGAGGGACCAGCGTCGAGCCGCTCTACAAATCCGCCACCGAGGCGGCCCTGGCGGACCCTGCGCTATATGAACTCCTCGCGCTCCTGGATGCCCTGCGCATGGGCAGGGCACGAGAACGGCAGTTGGCGGCACAATTCCTTGAGGAGCGTTTGAAGTGAACCTCGACCCGAACCTTGGCATGGTGGAGCGCATCGCGGCAGCCCTCGGCCCGCTGCGGCAACGGGTGGTCTTCGTCGGCGGATCTGCCACCGGGCTGCTCATCACCGACCCCCTGGCTGCAGCCATAAGGGTGACCAAGGATGTGGACGTGATCGTGGAAGTGGCCACCCACAGCGGCTATTACCAGGTCGAGGAGGCCCTCCGGAATCAGGGGTTCCGGAACGACACCCGCGAAGGAGCCCCCTTGTGCCGATGGCGCTGGGAGGAACTCATTCTGGACGTCATGCCCACGGATCCCGCCATCCTCGGGTTCAGCAACTGTTGGTATCCAGAGGCTGTGTCCACTGCCGAGAACCGCATCCTGGCTGGCGGATTGAATATTCGGCTGGTAGCACCTGCCTATTTCATCGCCACCAAGCTTGAAGCGTTTTTCGGCAGAGGCCAAGGTGATTATTACGGTAGCCATGACCTTGAGGATCTGATCGCGGTCGTGGACGGGAGACCGGGCATCGTCGAGGAGATCCAAAGGGCCACGCCTGGCTTGCGGATGTACCTGAAAGAAAAGCTGGGGGCACTGCTCGATGACCCGATCTTCTGCTATGCCGTGGAAGGACACCTCCCGGGAGATCCTGGTAGCCAGGCCCGCGTTCCGGACCTTTTACAGCGGCTGAAGGTGATCGCTTCAGGTGAATGAAGCCTCACAGGCGGAGGAAGGCATTCGTCCGAGGGGTAACCCCTTCGAATGCTGCATCCAGCGGCCCAACAGCGGCCCAAAACACCAACCGGACCAGCCGGCACGCAATGGAACGAACATGAACGATGACCCTGAAAACACTCAACTTCTATATGCTGGTTCAGTCTGGTTGAGTCCCGTTTAGTGTGCTTTTTTGGCCTGTCCGGCTTTGACACGGTAGGGGTCGGTGGTTCAATTCCACTCGCGCCAACCAGTAAACATAAGACAACAGGCCACTTCATAGTGGCCTGTTTCTTTGTCTGGCTGTGAAAAGGGGGGCGTGTCCACCGCGTGTCCAAAACACGGGGGCCATCAGCCCCACTCGAAGCCAAACCAGGCCGCACAGGATCTTCTGGACGACCGACCACCGTTCTAGCATGTGGCAGAACTCTTCTTCCAACGAATGGCAGGCTTTCCGCGGGGTGGCAAAGGTGTTGAACGAAGGCTGCGTTCGCAGCCGGAGGAGGATCGCGCCGGCAGCCTGAACGATTCGGAATTTGCTAGCGGATCTATCTGAAAGTAGGCTCCTTGGTTATGGCGGTGTTGTCGCTCCGGCCCCATAACCAAGGAGGTACTACATGAGCCACAGCTCTGCTTTGGCGCGACTCGAATCTGATCTTAGGATGGCCAACCGGGCCAAGGGAACCATCCAGCAATACCTGGCGTCCATTCGCCGGTTCCAGGAGATGACCGGAAAGACGGCCGACCAGACATCCCTGGAGGAGATCCGCCGGTGGGTGGAGCATCTCCAGGGCCAGCCCATCGGACCGGAGCGGCTGCGCTGCCACTATTCGGCCCTGGCCTTCCTGTTCCGGAAAACCCTGGGCCAGCCGGAGAAGGTGGCCTTCATCTCCATGCCGAGGAAGGACGCCCCGTTGTCGGTGATCCTCACCAAGGGCGAGTTGGACCGGGTGCTCAAGTCCTTCCTCGTGGCCAAGTACAGCGTGTTCTTCGCCTTGATCTACGCCGCGGGCTATCCTCCTCCTGAAAGCCACAATGCGTCTTTGGCATTGCTCCTGGCCCATGGCTTGGTAAAGGGCAGAGACGGGAGACCAGGTTGGCTCACTGGGCTTTATTTTCCAAGGCGGCACCAGCGGGTGCGCCCATGTGATCCGCCAGGATAAACGCGATTTGCTTATCCTCCATGCACGTTACGATCCCGGCGGCGGGGGGCCACATGGACAAATTGGTTTGGAGACCGGCTTTCAGACCGGGCACTGCATCACCCGCGAACCCCACAGTAAAAGCAAGGGTGGTTGCAACTACCGCATGGACCGTAGTGTCCAGCAGCTTGATATCCAAGGTGAGGCTGTGATCGAGTGGCTTTTGTGGGGGCCTTCTATACCGAACGATGGCTACATCGCTTGGCCGGATGGTAAAAGTTTCTTGGACCCCCGCGGTCAGCTCGGCATGGCGATGAGGGTCCTGAAGAATCGAGACGGAGAGGCTGAGTTCAGCGGCATGGCTGCGAAGGTGTTCTGGCTTGAAATGGGATAGCTGAAGGGTCCACGGGGCCTTGGACAGGTTGACGATACAGGCTTCACCGGGGTCGGCGACAGCGACGGTCGCCCCCCCCAGGAAGGCCAAGCTGGCGGAAAGGCGAGCAATGCGATTCAGGAACACGGGATCTCCATTGGATAGTTGAAGAGATGGGGCGATGGCATTCTGAATTGGGGCTCTTTGCCTAAGGCTGGAAAGGAGCCGGGGATTAAAATATATGCTATTCATCGACTAAGGGTTCCCATTCCTGCCATGTTTTTCCGTATAGATGAAATTTGCCCTTAAATTAAGGGCACCTTCCAAGCTCCTTCCCATCGCGGCAAACCCAGTCGCGCCGCGGGCTCCATCGAAAAGCAGGGTCGCCTTGCCTGATATGTATTGGCCTGTCAACTGGACAGTGCTGAGTTCCCGGGGGCCCGTCCCCGCCTCGTCATGCCACCAGTTCGCCGGGGGCTAAAGCCCCGGCGGCGCCCCGGAACGGCCTGAGGATTTTCTTCAATTCAGGCTCCAGCAGCCTGGAAGCAAAAAATCCGGGGATGCCGGAGCGCAGGGCATGCGCGACGATCAACTCCGAAGGCGGCAGCCCAGGGTTCATGGTCCTGAGCCAACTCCGGAAGGCGTGCCAGACCTCGGCAGTGTGGTTCAGGGAGAGGTGCAGGAGCAGGCCCTGCGCGATGCAGGCAACCTGGAGATAGCGGTGGTATGCGAGAACTTTCCTTCGGACGGCCTGGCGATAGGCGTCCGTGGCGTGGTGCAGGTGCTGGTTGCCGTCGCCCCGCTTCAGCGGCTTCATGGTTGCCATCCAGAAGTGGTACCCGTAGCCAGCCAGGACGTGGATGGCCTGTCGGAACCCCAGCTCGATCTTGAACCGGTAGCCGTAGAGCTGGACGATCTCCAGGGGCTCCAGCGCAAGGTCGGTGGTGAGGAGGAAGATGGTGCCACGGACGGGGTGATCGACCAGGACGAAGCGCACCATCCGACCCACGGGCCGCCAGAGTGGATCCAGGCATCGGTAACGGATCATCACGTCGTTCTCGCCGTAGACGGGGCTGGGGGCCGAACTGAAAGCGCCCTTGTCCTTGGCAAGATCCTTGAGCAGGACCTTGTCGCCGTAGATCCAGGTCCAGCGCATTGCTGTGGAACAGGCCGAGGAGCCGAGGATAGGCAGTGGGTTTGAGGTGGAGGACCCGGATAAAGCTGGTCACGCCAGCCAGATCCATGCGACAGCACATGCCC